>Ga0164297_10001451_pt1 | contig 25178 bp, 19 predicted proteins | sample GEODES058metaG_FD_113539 | JGI IMG/M metagenome (GOLD analysis project Ga0164297, IMG submission 113539) | Dystrophic lake water microbial communities from Trout Bog Lake, Wisconsin, USA - GEODES058 metaG | ecosystem: Environmental > Aquatic > Freshwater > Lake | place: USA: Trout Bog Lake... | reverse complement strand
CCAGGCTTTTCAAGTTCTTTAAAAATATCGCTCACCGTTGGTATACCAAAGACTTCGTCTGCATACTTCTCTGGCTTGAGTGTTTTCAATAGACCTGCATCTCCAATGATGTCTTTCACTCCCTTTTTAATGTCATTCAGTATCTTCTCAACCAGGGGGTAAGACTCTGGGTGAACTGCTGAGGCATCCAAAGGGTTGCTGCCATTCATGATCCGCAAAAAACCCGCTGCTTGCTCAAAGGTTTTTTCACCCAATCTAGGAACTTTGAGCAAATCCTTCCGACTTTGATATGCTCCATTGACGTCTCTGTATGCAACGATACCCTCCGCCACTGAGGTAGACAAACCTGAAACCCTGGCAAGCAACGGTGCTGATGCAGTGTTGACATCAACTCCAACTGCATTCACACAATCCTCAACCACTGCAACCAATGACTTTGCAAGTTGACTTTGCATCACATCGTGCTGATATTGGCCTACGCCAATGGATTTGGGATCAATTTTAACCAATTCTGCCAATGGATCTTGAAGCCTGCGAGCTATTGATACAGCTCCTCGCAATGACACATCCATACCCGGCAATTCTTTGGTTGCATATTCTGATGCTGAATAAACAGAAGCACCTGCTTCTGAAACAACCACCTTCGTTAGATTCAACTCAGGCTTGGATTTGATCAATTCTTGTGCCAATTTATCCGTTTCACGTGATCCTGTGCCGTTACCAATTGAAATCAACCTTGCATTGTGTTTTGTTGCCAAGCGAGTCAGCGTGCCAAGGGCGCCATGCCAATCGTTTTTAGGTTGATGTGGATAAATCACATCGGTATCAACAACCTTACCCGTTTCATCGACAACGGCAACTTTTACACCCGTGCGCAAGCCTGGGTCCAACCCAATCGTAACTTTCGGACCTGCAGGAGCAGCCAACAAGAGTGCTTTTAAGTTCCTTGCAAAGACGTTGATGGCCTCGGTCTCGGATCTCTCTCTCAATGCACTCATTAACTCTGACTCTAGGTGGAGTAAGAACTTGATTCTCCAGGTCCATCGGACCGTTTCTTGTAACCATTGATCGGCTGGTCTTGCCTGATTCTTGATTTTGAAATGCGAGGCAATTCGAATTTCACACGGGTTGTGCTCAGAATTCCATGTGGCTTTCTCGTCTTCCGAATCCAGTCGAAGGCTAACCGTCAAAACTTCCTCTCGACGTCCTCTCAATAATGCCAAAGCACGGTGGGAGGGTATTTGCATCAGTGGTTCAGCGTAGTTGAAATAGTCTGAGAATTTTTCTCCGGCTTGTTCTTTGCCCTCAATCACTTTGGATTGAACGACGCCGTGATCTTGAAGATAGATTCGTAAATCTTGGAGGAGTGTGGCATCTTCAGAAAAGCGCTCCATCAAGATTTGACGAGCACCGTCTAACGCAGCCTTTGCATCTACCACGCCTGGATTTTCGCCTTGCTCTGATGTGAAGGCTTCTTTGATGTATCTAAGTGCCTCAAGTTGGGGATCAAGCATTGGATTGGTCAACAAGTCGTTGGCCAAAGGCTCCAATCCGGCCTCCTTGGCAATTTGCGCTTTTGTTCTTCTCTTTTGTTTGTAGGGCAGGTATAGGTCTTCTAAACGGGTTTTATCCTCTGCCAACATGATTGACGCCAAGAGCTCTTGCGTCATTTTCCCCTGTACCTGTATGGCATCGATGATGGTTTTTCTTCGATCCTCTAACTCTCTTAAATAACTCAAACGCACCTCAAGCATGCGCAGTTGTGCATCATCCAAGCCTCCTGTGACCTCTTTGCGATACCTGGCAATGAATGGGACAGTTGCCCCTCCATCCAACAAATTGATGGCTGCTGTAACCTGTGAGGGCTTAGCTGATATTTCTAAAGCGAGTCTATTTTCAATGGGAGGCAACATGAAAGTTCTATTGTGTTTTTAAATTTTGAGAGTTGAGAATATACCAGTAAGGTGACGGCTAATGAGACTTCAATTTTTTGCTTGCAAGTAATCGCCATATTCGCAAAAAATTAGCCTTGCTGCCATGACAGTCCGATTGAATCGAAGGCTTGAGCGGTCTCTAAATATTTACTTGATTTAATTCAAGCCGATTGTTTTTCGCAAGCAAATGCGTCACTCTTTCTCAAATTGTGACGATCTCATCTGAGAGACTTCAGATCGCGGTACGTCAAGAATGATCCGCCAATAATTGGCGAAGAAATTGAGTGGGTAAGGTTGGCCCAAGTGCATTATTTCTAGGAATCACCAAACCCTTTTCTTGAACAATTCCATGCACTTTGAAATTATCATAAAGTGCGTCGTATACAGGTGTATTTGCTTTCACAATTGCCTCATCACTCAAATGACTGAGCATCAACCCCTCAGAGACTGCCAACAAACCCACGGCAATTTGTCCATGACGATCCTCTGCACCCGGGTGATACCCATGAAGGACGTGATCCACGCCCTTTTGAATCACAATGGCAAGCTCTTCCAACGCAGAATCAACTACACCATACTTGCGAAGAATTTTTAAAAATGTAGTTCCGCTCGCATCATGCGGGCTTAACTCAACGCCTGGTATCGAAAATGCAATGTGCTGCGGGTCACGAGAATTTTCTTGACCCCAAGGCACAAAACAAATTTCGGCGTCAGGATCAACAAAGCGCTTGATCAACCACACACAGGCCATGCGATCCAAATGAACATGGTCTCTTGTTACCCATTTCATTTCATTTCCCTTTGAAAAAGCTGCCTCTTGGAGGTCAACTGACTTGTGAAATTCATGGTTGGATTTGAGTTTTTTTATCTTTAACGTTCAAGCCCTCCCAGCCACCTCCAAGTGCTTTGACCAGATAGATTTGCGCTGCGATTCTTTGTGCCATCACTTGTGACTCTTGACGAGTGGTGGTCAAGTAATTTTCCTGCGAAATCGTCCAATCCAACGAAGTTGAAACACCCCCTTCGTATCGGTCTTTGGCTAGTTGCAAAATATTCTTTGCTGACAGCGATGCATTTTGAGCTTCTTTTAGCGCTTTCTCCAAAGTGCTTAGGCCCAGCAATCCGTCTTCAACCTCCTGAAAGGCGCTCAATACTGTTTTTTTATAGGTCTCAACTGTCACCACATAACTTGACCTTGTAAAAGCAATGTTGGCTTCAATTCTGCCACCGTCAAAAATGGGAAGGTTAAAACTTGGACCAAAACTCCAGACTCGACTATCTGCGTTGTACAGATTAGAGAGTCGACCACTTTCATATCCAAATTGAGAAACCAAGGTGATGGTTGGAAAATAAGCTGCTTTGGCAACTCCGATTTGAGAGTTAGCAGCAATCATGCTGCGCTCAGCAGAGGCAACATCTGGTCTGCGCTCAAGAAGTTCAGAAGGTAGCTCAAAAGGAATTTCTCCAAGTACTCGCGCCTTGATCTTGGTCTCAATATGGAAATCAGTGGCGTTTTCACCAACCAAAGTCGCCAATGTGTGCTCATATTGCCCCCTAACCCTTCTCAATTGCTCCAATTGAATTCGAGTATTTTGTAGGGCCAAAGACTGTTGATTTTTTTCAAGCAACGGTGTGAGGCCGAGCTCATATCTGATACCAGCAAGATCAATCGCTTTGAGCTCAAGGGCCTCCAATTGCTCCAAATTGTTAATTTCAATATCCGCTTGGCGTAAATTGAAATAATTGTTGGCCACATCTGCTGACAATATCAATTTGACGTTCTCGAAATCGGCAAACGACTGCTCTAATCCTGCTTTACTGACGTTGACGGTTGAGGCAACCCTTCCCCAGAAGTCGATTTCATATGTGGCGTTCAACGTAGGGAAAATATCAGTTTGAACGGTTGCCCAGTTGGGTGCGTTGTAATTGGTGAGAGGTCTTTGACTGGATATTTCCTGTCTTGCCACCCGACCCGCTCCAAAAAACTGAGGCAACAAACCTGCATTTGAGCCTTGCAGGGACATGCGCGCCTGATTGACTCGCTCAACTGCTATTTTTAAATTCGGACTCTTTTCCAGTGCCTTGGACTCAAGCGCATCAAGTTCTGCATCCTTGAAGGATTTCCACCAAGGTGCTTTGGGTACATCATCGCTTGGCTTTGCTTGTCGCCAAAGCTCTTGCAAACTCCATTGCTGTGGGACATCCAAGGTGGGCTTCACATAGGGCTCGGCCACAGAGCAACCCACCAACTCCAAAAATAAAATACAGCTGATCAGTCGCCACTTCATGGCTTGGCCTTTGCACTGTCGCTGTTGGAATTGTTGTTTTCCTTAAGTGGGACTGGATTTTCCTCCTTTTTATCCCCATCTTTTGCTGCATCTTTGACAATGCTAACTGCGTCCCCTTCTGCTATAGAGTCTGAAGGGTTCAAAATCACCTGCTCCCCCCCCTTGAGTCCTTGGGAAATATCGATATTGTTTCCATAGTCTCGTCCAACCGTGATGGGTACAAGATGAACTTTGTTTTGATCATCAACCACCGCAACTTGAGTTCCGTTTTTACGAACAATCAATGCATTTGAAGGCATGTTCAAAGACTTGCTCGGTGGAAGTCGCAAGCTCACCTGCACAAACGCACCAGGCATGAGCGTGCCTCCTTTGTTATTGATCGTGACCTCAATTTGCATGGTTCGAGTCAATGGATCAATGGCAGACGCAATTTTTGTAATTTGTGCAGTTACCCCTGCGCCACCCAGATCATCTTGTTTGACTGTCGCCTCTTGACCCACCTTTACAAACCTGACAAAGGCCTGAGGCACATAGACATAAACCCTCAAGGGGTCCAACTGAGTGATCAAAAACAAGGGCTTGGTTGTCCCGTCCACCAAATCACCAATGTCGACATTTCTTTTGGTGATCACGCCGTTAAAGGGTGCCACAATTTTCTTGAATGTGGTGAGCTGCTTTAAACGCTCGTAATTAGCCGCAGCCGCATTCAAGTTAGACACAGCCTGCATGTAGGTGCTTTTTCTTTCATCGTATTCTTGCTGGGAAACAACATCTTTTTTCCTCAGCGCCTCCCACCTCTCTAAGGATGTTTTGGCCAACTGCAAGCTCTCTGATGCTTGTTGCTGCGTAGCTTGACCTTGAAAGAGTTGTTGATCAAGCTCTGGGGAATCAATTTCTGCGATGACCTCACCTTGGGAGACCACACTACCAATGTCCTTGTACCAACGCTTCAGGTACCCTGCAGCTCGTCCTGCAATGGGTGACTGAGAATAGCCCAACAAAGTACCAGGGAGCGTCAACTTTTGCTCCGCATTGGAAGTCCCCACCACGGCCACTTTGACAAAGTTCTTTGACTGCTCAACAACTGCTGACTCTAGTTGCTGAGCATTTTTGTACCGATTGAAAATTGTATTGACGGAGCCAATGGCCAAAAGCACCAAAAAACCAATGACCCACCATTTGGTTTTACGAGTTAAATTCGATTTATCTGTCATTGCTTATCCTGATTTCTTTGAGAAATTTGTATACCAAATGTATCTATTTGCTGATCTGTTTTTTTGCAAGACGCTCGTGAATCTCTGCAAAAACCACAGGTACGAAAAACAAGGTTGAGACGGTAGCAAAGAGCAAACCACCAATCACGGCTCGACCCAAAGGAGCATTTTGTTCTCCTCCATCACCCATACCTAAAGCCATGGGAATCATGCCAATGATCATGGCCAAAGCTGTCATCAACACCGGTCTTATTCGAGTTGCACCAGCTTGCAACGCCGCGTTAAAGGGATCCAAACCCTCTTCTTTTTGTTGCTTGGCAAAAGACACGACCAAAATACTGTTGGCAGTCGCAACCCCCATGGTCATGATGGCACCGGTTAAAGCTGGCACACTCAATGTCGTACCACTCAAGAAAAGCATCCAAGCAATTCCACCCAAGGCAGCAGGCAAAGCGGTGATGATGATCAACGCATCAATCCAAGACTGGAAATTGACCACGATCAACAAATACACCAACACAATGGCCATGAGTAGCCCCAATCCCAAACCAATGAAGGAGGACTGCATGGTCTGAACTTGTCCGCGAACGGACACTTGGGATCCACGGGGCAAATTGGGCTTCATTTGTTCAACCATTTGATTGACCTTGGATGCAACACTCGCCAAATCTGTTCCTTGTACGTTCACGTAAACATCAACCGAAGGTGTAATGTTGTAGCGAGAAATGATCGGCGGCTCTCTCCCCTGTCTTGTGCTCACCAAGTTGCCCAATAACTGGGTGTTGTCCACTGGAGTTGCAAAGTTTCCAACCGGAATACTCAACAAGTCGTTGAGCGAGTTCAACTTGTATTGAGGATCTTGTACGGCCACGCTATAGACCACACCACGCTGAGGATTGAGCCAAAATGCAGGCGCAGTCTGAGCACTTCCAGAGAGAGCGATCAAGAGATTTTGGCCCACATTGGCCGCTGACAATCCCATTTGCTGCGCCTTGGCTCGGTCCATGATGAGCCGGATGCTTGGAGAATCCATTTTTTGGTGTACATGCGCATCCACTGCACCTGGAATTTGTCTGATTTGTGCCGTCAAATCCGCTGCTAGTTTTGCATTCTCTTCTAACTTTGAGCCTGTGAATTGAATGTCAATTGCTGCTGGCAATCCAAAATTTAAAATTTGGGTCACGATATCAGCTGGCTGAAAGAAAAACTCCACGCCTGGAAATTTCTTTGGAAGCTCTGTTCTGAGCATTTGCGTCAGTTCTGCACTAGGACGATGCTCTTCCTTCAACGCCATCAGCAGCTCTGCATCCATTGATCCAATTGTTCCCGCATTGCTGTAAGACAAATTGAGACCACTGTTAGGAACTCCCAAATTGTCCAAAATGGTCTCCAGCTCATTGGAAGGAATCATGGTCTTAATGGCTGCCTCCACTTCATCGGCAGTGCGTGCAGTCTCTTCAATTCGAGTACCCGTTGGCGCTCTGAAGTGCAACCTGATTTGACCCGCATCTACACTTGGAAAGAAGTCGCGGCCCAAAACCGCAAAAAGTCCACAAGAGACCAAACAAAATGCCAGAAAAACAGAGCCAAAGTGAAGCCTATTTTTCAATGCACGGGTCAATATTTCACTATAGCCCAGCCTGAAAACTTCAAATTGTCGATCAAAGGCCAAATAAATTTTTTGCAAGCCACTGTTCTCTTTGCCTTCAACCGTATCGCCTCCGTGCTCCAAGTGGCTCATCAGCAATTTGACCATGGTGGGCACAAAACTTCTGGATAAGAAGTATGACACCAACATCGCAAACACAACGGCTTCAGCCAAGGGAACAAACAAGTAACGCGCAACTCCTGAGAGAAAGAACATGGGCACAAACACAATACAAATGCACAAAGTCGCCACAAAGGCAGGTGCACCAATCTCGCCTGCTCCCACTTCAATCGCGTCGTAGAGGGGTTTACCCATGTGCAAGTGACGCTCAATGTTCTCGATGGTCACAATGGCCTGATCCACCAAAATACCCACCGACAATGCAAGTCCTCCAAGGGTCATCAAGTTAAGCGTCTCGCCAAGCGCAAACAAAATGATGATGGAGGACAAAATGGACAAAGGAATCGTCATTCCAATGATCAATGTGCTCCTCCAATTGCCCAAAAATAGCAAAACCATGAGTGCCGTTAACAAGGCTGCAATCACCGCTTCCGTAACAACCCCTTCGACTGCAGCTTTCACAAACAAAGATTGATCAAAGATTTGACTGATCTTGATGTCCTGCGGAATGGTTTGAGCAGCAACGGGAATCATTTTTTTCAAATTGGAGACGATGTCTAGCGTTGAAGCGCCACCGTTCTTCAAAACTGACAACAAAACGCCCCTGACTCCGTCTTGTCGCACGATACTGGTTTGAGGCCTAAAACCATCTCTCACATAGGCCACGTCTTTGAGATAAGTTGTAACGCCTCCTAGAGTTCTCACCGGCAAATCATTCAAACCAGAAATGGCTGTGGGGGAGCTGTTGAGGGAAACGCTGTATTCTTTGTCGTCAATTTTGGTAACGCCTGCGGGCAATATCAAATTTTGAGTATTCACTGCATTGACCACATCAGAAGGCGCCAAACCACGGGCTTGAAGCGCTTTGTTGTCCAAGTCAACTGAAATCAATTTCACCTTTCCGCCAGACGGGAAAGGAATCGCCACCCCTGGAATGGTCACCAATTGAGGACGAAAGGTGTTGACTGCCGAATCAAACAAATCCGACTCTGAAAGCGTGGGAGATGAGAGCGCGAGTTGAATAACAGGAATGGTCGAAGCCGAGTACTTGATCACATTTGGAGGGGTGATTCCAGGCGGCAACTGCTTGACCTGAGATTGCACCGAGGCGACCACTTGAGCAATGGCAGACTGAATGTTGGCGTTGGGCTGGAAATAAATTTTGATGACTGTGATTCCAGTCAGGGATGTAGACTCTATGTGCTCAATGTCATTGACCACTGTAGAGAGGCCCCTCTCACTTGAGTTGGCAATGCGCTGACCCATTTCTTGCGCCGATAACCCGTCATAGCTCCATATGATGCTCACCACAGGAATGTTGATCTCAGGAAAGATGTCCGTAGCCATGTTCATCAGCACAAATGGCGTGGCCAACAAAATCAACATGGCCATCACAATGAATGTGTAGGGGCGTTTTAATGCAATTTGAACCAGAGACATTGAATTTCTTTGTACCGTGTTGAGATAGACCCTTCGGTCTTTGGATCTTTAAAACCTGACCGATCTGCATGCGAAAGCCGTTCATAGACTTTCTTTTTTCTTACATTATTGCTCAATTTTTTAATCATTTAATGTCCCTCCATAGCGAACAGATCGGTTGTCCGCCTTGGCCGAATGGTGTGTCAATTTTTTAATCCAACTGGCTCCAATTGATTTCAGTGCGTAATTTTTTACACTTGTTCCACTTTCAACCCTAAAATTGATCCAGACCGCTGTTTTTACATTGTTTGAACTTTTACACACAATTCTTATGACACATCGCATCAAAATCCATCACCTTCATGTGAGCGAATCACTTCATCATTTCATCGAATCTGAGGTGTTGACAGGAAATTCCATTTCTAGCGCGCACTTTTGGAAAGGATTCAGCGAACTGGTTACATCTCTTGCACCCAAAAACATTGCCCTGCTCAAAGAAAGAGACCGCCTTCAAAAGGCTTTGGACGAATGGCATCACACTCACCCCGGCCCCAATCAAAATCCCAAGTCTTACCAAAAGTTTCTTGAAAAAATTGGCTATCTGGTCAAAGAACCCAAATCCGTGAAGGTGAGCACTAAAAATGTAGACGATGAGCTCGCAATCCAAGCTGGCCCTCAATTGGTAGTCCCCATCTTGAATGCCAGATATGCCCTCAATGCTGCAAATGCCAGATGGGGTTCTTTATACGACGCTTTGTATGGCACTGACGCCATTGCTTTTGATCCACCTTTTGAGAAGACTGCTAATTACAACCCCAAGCGTGGCGCCAAAGTCATCGAATTTGCTCGCTACGTGTTAGATCGCGTAGCCCCTTTGAAGAAGGGCTCGCACATCGACTCAACACGGTACTTTGTCAAAAATCATGAGTTGGTGATTGAACTCAAAGGTGGTCACACCACCACCCTCCAACACCCCAAGCAATGTTTGGGTTTTCAAGGTGAGGAGAGCCATCCGAGCTCCATCTTGTTCGTGCACAATGGTCTGCACCTTGACCTTCAAATCAACCCCTCCACACCCATAGGCAAGAGCGACCCCGCTGGCGTCAGTGATTTGGTGATTGAAGCTGCCTTGTCGACCATTCTCGACCTAGAGGACTCTGTGGCAGTGGTTGATGCCGAAGATAAAGTTTTGGCCTATCGAAATTGGCTTGGTATCGTCAAAGGCACGCTGACTGAATCAGTGAGCAAAAACGGCAAAACCTTCACACGTGGCCTCAATCCAGACCGTGTTTATCATTCCCTCAAAGGCAAGCCCTTGAGCTTGCCAGGTCGCTCCTTGCTCTTTTTGCGCAACGTAGGTCACTTGATGACCAATTCGGCCATTTTGTATGAGGACCCCACATCTCCTCATGGTGAGCTGAAAGAAATTCCTGAAGGTATCTTGGATGCCTACGTCACGACTGCCATTGCTTTGTTTGACTTGAATGGAAAACCAAAGCCCAATGGGATCAAAAACTCACGCACTGGCTCCGTCTACATCGTCAAGCCAAAAATGCATGGTCCTGCAGAAGTGGCTTTTGCCAACACTCTTTTTACACGTGTAGAAAAAGCCCTTGGATTGCCAAAAAACACGGTCAAGCTTGGCATCATGGATGAAGAGCGCCGCACCAGTGTGAATTTAAAAGCTTGTATAGCAGAGGCCTCCTCTCGAGTTGCCTTTATCAACACGGGCTTTTTGGATCGCACAGGCGACGAGATGCACACAGCCTTTTTAGCTGGCCCCATGATGAGAAAGGGTGACATGAAGTCCAGCGCTTGGATTCAAGCCTATGAAAAGAACAACGTTCTCATTGGCTTAGACTGCGGCCTAAGAGGAAAAGCGCAAATTGGCAAGGGAATGTGGGCCATGCCCGACTTAATGGGTGCCATGCTGAAACAAAAAATTGCTCACCCACAAGCCGGTGCAAACACAGCTTGGGTCCCATCCCCCACCGCAGCTACATTGCACGCCCTTCATTATCACCAAGTGAGCGTCAAAGCCGTTCAAAAAGAACTGGAAAAAGTCAATGTGGCGGCCTTGCGCCCCAAATTGCTCAAAGACCTTCTGAGTTTTCCGGTTGTGGCTCACGACGACTGGAGCCCTAGTGAAAAGCAAGAAGAACTTAACAACAACATTCAAGGCATTTTGGGCTATGTTGTGCGTTGGATTGATCAAGGCGTGGGATGCTCCAAAGTCCCTGACATTCATAATGTCGGCCTCATGGAGGACAGAGCCACGCTCAGAATTTCTAGTCAACACATTGCCAATTGGTTGGAGCACGGTGTCGTGACTCCTGCACAAGTCAAAAGCACCTTCAAACGCATGGCCAAAGTGGTAGACCAACAAAATGCGGGCGATCCCCATTACAAAAAAATGTCTGATTCACTCGAACACTCAAGCGCATACCAAGCCGCTTTGGATTTGGTCTTCAAAGGCAAGGATCAACCCAGTGGCTACACAGAACCGCTACTTCACGCCTGGCGTTTGCACGTCAAAAGTGAATCCTGATTCACTTCAATCACCAAGGACACCATGAGCGAGCCCTCTACCCTTCAGACCATCAAACAACGAGCCATCAAGTCACTATTGATGATCATCGCATTGGTTTTGGGAGCTGCTGTACTTTACCTTTTTGTGGCTTATCACTACAGCTACTCCCAAGGAGAAAGCGTGGGATATGTACAAAAACTCTCCTACAAAGGTTGGCTTTGCAAAACGTGGGAGGGTGAACAGTTGCGCTCCATTGTGAACTTGCAAACTGTTCCTGAAAAGTTTCTGTTCACGGCCAAAGACGATGCGGTGGCGGAAAAAATCAATCAGTCGTTGGGTCAAAAAGTAATCTTGATGTATGAAGAGCACGAAGGCTTACCTTCTTGTTTTGGCGACACAACACATTTTGTTGTTGATGTGCGTGAAGCACCAGCGCCCGCTGTGCAGCCCGCTGACCCTTCGAGCGCGAGAGCCAACAAACCTTAAAAGGTTTAAAAAAAGCAAGCTGGCTTACTTGCTCAACGCTTTGATCAAAGCATCCATGAAAAGACTCGCCACATCACAACCGGTTTGATTGGTGATCTCTTGAAAACAAGTGGGAGAGGTCACGTTGATCTCTGTCAAGTGCTCACCAATCACATCCAAGCCCACCAAAAAGAGTCCCTTGGCGGCCAATGTTGGCCCGAGATCTTTGGCAATGGCCCAATCGCGATCAGACAAAGGGCGCGCAACACCCTTTCCACCAGCCGCCAAATTGCCCCTGACTTCAGTGCCCTGGGGTATCCTGGCCAAACAAAATGGGACAGCTTCGCCATTGATCAATAAAATTCTTTTGTCACCCTCTTTGATGGCGGGAATGAATTTTTGTGCCATCACGCTCTGCTGTCCCTCTTGATTGAGACCTTCAATCAAGCTACCCAAGTTCAAAGCATCCTCTTTGACACGGTAAATGCCCATGCCCCCCATTCCATCCAATGGTTTTAAGATGATGTCTTTGTGAAGCGCATGGAATGCTTTGATTTGCTCAGCCTCGCGTGTCACCAAGGTTGGACTGATCCAATGAGGGAAATTCAAAATGGCAAGCTTTTCTGGATGCTCCCTGAGCGCCTCTGGGTTGTTGAAGACTTTTGCTCCCTCGGTCTTTGCTCTTGAGAGCAAATGGGTCGCATAAAAATACTCCATGTCAAAAGGTGGGTCCTTTCGCATGAGGACTGCGTCAAAATCCTTCAATGCCAAGACATTTGTTGCTCTCGACTCGTACCATGTTTGATGTGTTTGTGGGACTTCACTGGCGAGCTCAATGTGTGTGGCGCGGGCACAAACGTGAGAACCGCTCTCCCAATACAAGTCATGCAGCTCAACAACGTGTGTCTCAATCCCAAGACGCGAGGCCTGGCGCATCATGGCATACGTCGTGTCCTTTTCGATTTTGAAAGAATCGATGGGGTCCACCACAAACAATATTTTCATAACTTCTTTATTTCTTGGCGAGTAAACCACTTCGTGGCGAGTGGGAGCTCAGTCATACACTTCAGCTTCAGGGTCGGTACTCTCAAGCTCGTAGCTCGCAGCCAGCATGGCCAATCGTGCAATCACACCATACATGTAAAACCGGTTTGGCACACTGGCTCCAGCCTTGATGCCAGGTTGGGGCGTGTGCGCACTTTGTTCGAACGCCAAGGGTACAAATGAAGCGCCTGGGGCATTCAAATTCTCATCCACCCCCCTCTCAGCATGTACACGGTAAAAACCACCCACCACGTATCGATCCATCATGTACACCACAGGTTCCGCCACAGCATCGTTGATGCGCTCGTTGGTGAGCACCCCCTCTTGGATGATGACTTCACTCAAAGACTGACCATCCTTGGTCACGCTCATTTTGTTTTTGGTTTTGCGGTTGAGTGTTTCCAAATCTTTGGCGTCTCTCACCGTCATAATTCCCATGCCGTAGGTGCCGTTATCGGCTTTGACCACCACAAAAGGCTTTTCATGGATGCCGTATTCTTTGTATTTTTTCTTGATTTTGAGCAACAAAGAGTCCACCAAACTGCGCAATTCTTCAATCCCTTGACCTTCAGAAAAGCTCACAGCACCACAATGACTGAACATGGGATTGATCAACCAAGGATCAATGCCAAGTAATTTTCCAAAGCGCTTGGCCACCTCTTCGTAACTCGCAAAATGCTGGCTTTTCCTTCTGACACTCCAACCAGCGTGCAAGGGAGGGAGGAGGTATTGCTCGTGCAAGTCCTCCAAAATACCCGGCACACCCGCACTCAAGTCATTGTTCAACAAGATCGTGCATGGGTCGAAATCTTTGAGACCCAATCGATGCTTCCCTCTCAAAACAGGCTCCAATACGACTTGCTCTCCGTTGGGCAGATCGATTTTGGTGGTCTCTTTGATGTCTGGACTGATGGAGCCTATGCGCACATTCAATCCCGCCATGTGAAAGATGCGAGTCAGTTGTGCCACATTGCTCAAGTAAAAAGAGTTCCGAGTGTGGTTCTCAGGAATGATCAATAAATTTCTGGCTTCGGGACAAATCTTCTCAATCGCAGCCATGGCCGCTTGCACCGCCAAGGGCAACATCTCTGGCGTCAAATTGTTCCATCCACCAGGGTACAAATTGGTGTCCACTGGGGCGAGCTTGAAACCTGCGTTTCGAATATCAACCGAGGTGTAAAAGGGTGGGGTGTGCTCCATCCACTCAAGCCTGAACCATCTCTCGATGGCTGGCATGGAGTCTAAAATCCGTTGCTCTAACTCGTTGATGGGACCAGTTAAAGCGGTGATGAGATGGGGGACCATGAGTGCTCTATCCGTGAATAAAGCATCATTTTAAACTTTTGTAGCCAATCATGCTGAGAGCATGGCAAATCAAATAATACAAAAGTTTGAGTTTTCGGGGCTCCCCCTAGGTTCTGATCTCGCCCTGACCTAAAACGATGTACTTCAAAGAAGTCAAACCTTCAACCCCCACAGGTCCGCGGGCGTGAAACTTGTCCGTTGATATTCCAATTTCCGCACCCAAACCGTACTCAAAACCATCGGCAAACCGTGTACTGGCGTTGACCATGACACTGGCGGAATCGACTTCTCTCAAAAACCTTTGCGCGTGCCCATGATCGTTGGTCAAAATGGCATCGGTATGGTGGCTTGAATAATGATTGATGTGCTCAATGGCAGCGTCCAACCCATCCACCACTTTGATACTCAAAATGGGCGCCAAATACTCCTCAAACCAATCCGCCTCAGTAGCCGGTTTGATCAAAGATTTGAGAGCCATTCCACTCTCACCTTGAGGCGCTGTGTTGATCAAGAGCTCTGCTGAGACTGGGCAACAACGCATCTCAACACCGTGAGTGGTCAAACACAAAGCCATTCGAGGCAAGAAATGAGCTGCAACGCTTTGATCGACCAACAAACTCTCCAACGCATTGCAAGGACTGTACTTCTGCGTTTTCGCGTTTTCAACCACTTTGAGAGCCATGTCGATGTTGCAAGACGCGTCGACAAAGGCATGACAATTTCCATCCAAATGCTTGATGACTGGGACCTTGGCTTCCTTAGAGATGCGTTCAATCAATCCCTTGCCACCGCGGGGAATCACCACATCAACCCATTGGGGAGATTGGATCAACATACCCACCGCCTCACGGTCGGTGGTCGGAACGGCTTGAACCGCAAAACGCGGCAATCCACTCATCTCCAACGCTTCTTGAACCAACGATGTCAAGGCTTTGTTCGACTCAAACGCCTCAGAACCACCTCTTAGCAAACAAGCATTGGCACTCTTGATGGATAAAGATGCAGCCTCAATGGTGACATTGGGTCTGCTCTCAAAAATCATGGCAAAAACACCAATGGGCACTCGCATTTGACCCACTCGAATTCCACTGGGCTGCTCCTTGAGACCCAAAACCTCACCAATGATGTCGGGCGCCAAAGCCAGTTGCTCGCAACCTGTGGCACAGGTGGCCAATATGGCTGGCGTGAGCTTGAGGCGATCGTACAAAGGACCTTCCAATCCCTTTTCTTGAGCTTTCTTCAAATCCAAAGCATTTGCTTGGATCAAAGACGCTTCATGGGTTCTCAACAATTGAGCTAAATTTTTAAGGGCTGTGCTTTTTTGTTGAGCACTCGCCTTGGCCATTTGAGCACTGGCCACCCTGGCCTTTTGGCCAATGTCTTCAATGATGTGAGCAATAGTTTGATCCATGCGCTTATTTTGACAGAGAACAGGCACGAGTGCATACAAACGCAAATTGACCCATGGCCATCCACGTATCTTGAGCCCACATGGGTGACTTCAAACCTTTGACAACACCATCTACGCGGTGAGCAGCCTGCAACAAACGCTCCAGCGTGGCGCGAGGCACTTTGGAGAGCACCCGTTCATAAAGCTTTTCTTTGGCCCCCCACACACGATTGGCCCTGAGTGCCATGGGCAAGGCTTGTCCAGCATCAACGGCTTGTTTGACCCGACACAACTGCCGAAGGTCTTCACTGATGACGTAATGCACCAGCACCGCCGACTCACCCTCGGCTTGTAAACCATCCAACATTCTTTGCACTCGCTCAAACTGTCCAGACAACACGGCCTCAGAGAGTTTGAAAACATCAAATCGAGCCACATTCATCACAGCCGATTTGATTTGCTCGTGGCTGAGTTCACCCTTGGGATACAACAGCCCCAACTTTTGAACCTCTTGGTGTGCTGCCAACAAATTGCCTTCCACCAAATCCACAAACAGTTGAAGCGTCTGTGAGCCCTCTTGGCCTTCTTTCACACTTTGTCCTTGAAGTGAGAGGCGTTGCGCAATCCAGCTCGCGAGTTGATGCCTCTCCACCTTTGCCGCTTGAAGGACCACACCTGCTTCTTGCAAACACTCAAACCAAGAAGAGCTCTGAGTGGCTTTGTCCAATTTGGGCAAAGTGATCAAAAGCAATTTTTGTGGCGACTCACCTTCCAGCATCAACTCTTTTGCCAATTCACTCAATCGTTCGATGGCCTGAGCCCCATCACGCCCTGGTTTTCCGCTTGGAATGTGAATGTCTATTTGCTCCAACGATGCGAACAAACCCAAAGACTGGGTGGCCGAGAGAACTTGTGACCAATCAAAATGAGCCCCGCTTACAGTGAAACTGGTGCGCTCCTCGTAGCCCTTTTGAATGGCATGGGCCCTCAATTCATCAGACATTTCTTGAATGAGCAATGGCTCATCCCCGACCAGCACATACAGGGACTTGAGCCCTTGTCGCAAGTGAGGAGTCAAAGCAGTGCTAGGAGTCATCTCAATCAATTGACCCGACGAATCGCAGCGAGTTGCCTCATCACTTGTGCGATCAAATCGGTTTGCATGTTTTGATACAACAATTCCTCTTCCATCTCTTTGGCCAAAACAACCGTTTCGGCAAAGCTGATGTCACGGTATTGAACCAATTCCACTTCTGGTATTTTCTCGATACCAGCTTGGTTTCTCACTTTGAATCGCAATTTTTCGCGAAGCTGAAACTCACGGATGTCACCCGTTGAAGTTCTTCCGATGATCACTTTTTCACGCAGCATGGACATCAAGTCCAATATCATGTCAGCACGTGCAATGTCTCGAACATCAGTGATGACCTCCAAGTCATCAACCCGCGCCAAGTTTCTTTGCAACTCAATGCCAAAGGGTGTTCCCGCTAGATTGGAGATGCACAACACTTTGAAGACGAAGTGAGGAGGCTTTCTGAGCTCAAAACCACATCCCGCTAGTGCCCAAGACAAACCCGCAACGCCACTGCCTAGGCACATGCGTTTGATCAGTTCACGTCTTGGTATTTTTTGCATCTCAAATCACCACATTGACCAAACGACCGCTCACCACAATCACTTTCTTGGGCTGAGCGCCTGCCAATAGTCTAACGCTGGCCTCGTGTGCCAAGGCCAAAGCTTCTATCTCATCCTTGCTTGCACTCACTGGGACCACCAATGAGCCCCGCAATTTTCCATTGACTTGGAGCATGAGTTCGAGTGACTCCTTGACCAAAGCACCCTCGTGAACCTCAGGCCAAGCACCATCCAAAATGGCACCATGAACTTTTGCAAAACCAAGTTCTGCCCAAATGAACTCTGAAATGTGGGGACACACAGGATTCATGATCCTGAGCATGATGGACATGCACTCGGCAAACACCACTTGGTCTGAGGTGGGAAATTCGTGCGCCTTGGCGTCCTCCAAGAGGTTTAACATCTTCATCATGGCAGACACCACGGTGTTGTACTGCATGCGCTCGTAATCAAAATTGGCTTGTTTCAAAACTTGATAAATTTCAAGCCTTAGCTTTTTAGCCGAATCGTTGGGCGAAAGATCTGTGATGGCCTGCGCTTGAAGAGCCAACTTCACATTGTCAACACTCATCAAATCCAAATGTTGATGAGCACATTGCCAAACTCTTCTGAGAAACCTAAAACTGCCTTCAACTGCAGAGTCGTTCCACTCCAGCGTTGCCTCCGGAGGTGCTGTGAACATGGTGTACAAGCGAGCCGTATCGGCACCGTACTTTTCAATGAGCTCTTGGGGATCAACCCCATTGTTCTTGCTCTTGCTCATGGTGCCAACACCTTCGTAATCGACAGGTGTGCCCACTGGATGAACACCAAACTCACGGATCAATTTGGCTCCCGTTACTCGACCAGTCGCATCAAGTTCGTTTTCAACATCTTGTGGCCAAAAGTATTCCACCCCGCCTTGAGGAGTTCGCTTGGAGTAGATGTGGTTGAGCACCATGCCCTGTGTGAGCAATTTGGTAAATGGCTCGTCGATCTTGATCAAATCCAGATCTCTCATGACCTTGGTCCAAAACCTGGCATAGAGCAAATGAAGGATCGCGTGCTCAATGCCCCCAATGTATTGATCCATGGGCATCCAGTATTTTGCGCCTTCGTGAACCATGTGCTCAGCGTCCTTGGGGTCGCAATATCGCATGAAATACCAGGAGGAATCGACAAAGGTGTCCATGGTGTCGGTCTCCCTCTTGGCAGGCACTCCACACACAGGGCACACAACACCTTCGTGAAACGCAGCATGATGAGCCAAAGGGTTTCCACTTCCATCTGGAATGCAATCGAGAGGCAAAACAACTGGTAAGTCCTTCTCGGGCACAGGCACCGCACCGTGTTCTGGACAATGAATGATGGGTATTGGAGTGCCCCAATAGCGCTGTCTAGAGATGCCCCAATCCCTGAGTCTCCAAGTGGTTTTGCTCTCCCCCAAGCCCTTGGCCTTTAAAAGTGAAGCCACCTGAGCGACACATTCCTTGAACCCCAACCCATCCAAGACGCCAGAGTGAATGGCAACGCCCCTGCCTTTTTCGGCATAGTCGTCATGCCACTTTTGATCACTGAAGCGCTCGACAGTGCATTCGCTCCCCTGAACACTCACAACTTGTTTGATGGGTAGCTTGTACTTCAAGGCAAATGCAAAGTCCCGCTCGTCGTGAGCAGGAACACCCATCACGGCACCATCCCCGTAACTCATCAAGACGTAATTGCCCACCCAAACTGGAATTGACTCGCCTGTCAGTGGGTGCTCAACGACAAGATCCGTGTCCATGCCCTCTTTGTCCTTGAGAGCCATTTCAGCTTCAGTGGTGCCCCCCTTTTGACAAGATTCAATAAACGCTTTCAGCTTAGGGTTGGTGCGCGCAGCCCATGCAGCCAAAGGATGCTCGGGGGCGACCGCACAAAAGGTGACTCCCATGATGGTGTCTGCTCGAGTGGTGAAGACATACATACGCCCCCCATCAATGAGACCGTCATCTCCTTTGATTTGATGAGGGAACGCAAAACGCACACCCTCACTCTTGCCAATCCAGTTTTCCTGCATCAATTTAACGCGCTCGGGCCAACCCGGCATGCTTTCACCCGACACCGATGACAACAACTCCTGCGCGTAGTCGGTGATTTTCAAGTAATAACCAGGTATCTCACGTTTTTCAACCACAGCTCCTGTGCGCCAACCCTTGCCATCGATGACTTGCTCGTTGGCCAACACGGTTTGATCGACTGGATCCCAATTCACAATTTGAGTCTTGCGATAGGCAATGCCCTTTTCCAGCATTTTCAAAAACAACCACTGATTCCACTTGTAGTACTCGGGCTCGCAAGTGGCGATTTCACGGCTCCAATCAATCGCCAAGCCCATCGCTTGCATTTGGCGCTTCATATAAGCGATATTCTCAAAGGTCCATTTGGCTGGAGAAACTTTGTTTTTAAGCGCCGCATTCTCAGCTGGCAAACCAAACGCATCCCAACCCATGGGCATCAACACGTTAAAGCCCTTCATGCGAAGATGTCGGGTCAACATGTCGTTGATGGTGTAATTTCGCACATGCCCCATGTGCAATTTACCGCTTGGGTAAGGCAACATAGAACATGCGTAATACTTCTTGCGACTGGCATCCTCCGTCACTTTAAAGGCGTTGCTTTGTGTCCAAGCGGCCTGGATGGATTGCTCAATTTGGGAGGGGTTGAATTTTTCTTGCATGAACTTCTAAACTTCAAAAGTGTACGGATTGAGCAGCTCACTTGGGTATGAACATACCGCCCGCCCAATCCGTTTTGTACTTTGAGCCAATGGTTAGGCCAAAATCAATGATGAATCAGTCTTTTAAACCCAAAACGTCAAACATATCAAAGAGTCCAACATTTTGATGAGCTAAAAAACGAATCGCTCTGAGACTTCCTTGCGCGTAGGTTGAACGCGAAGAGGATTTGTGGGTGATCTCCACGCGCTCACCAGTGCCTGCGAAAAGCACCGTGTGATCACCAACAATGTCACCACCTCGAATGGTGGAAAAACCAATCGTTCCACGCTCTCGCTCTCCCGTGTGGCCCTCTCGTGCAAAGACCGCGCAATCCTTCAAGTCCTTGCCCAAAGCCTTGACCATCACCTCACCCATCTTGAGTGCGGTGCCAGACGGAGCATCTACTTTGTGACGGTGATGGGCCTCGATGACTTCAATGTCAAAGTCATCGGCCAACGCCTTTGCCGCCTTCTCCAGCAGCTTCAAAGTGACGTTGACGCCAACACTCATGTTGGGCGAGAACACAACGGCAACAGACGAGGCGAAATGTTCAACGCGTGCTTTTTCCTCTTCACTCAAGCCTGTTGTACCAATCACGGCTTTGACACCAAGTTCAGCACACAACTCCAAATGCCTGAGCGTTCCGCTGGGACGTGTGAAGTCAATCAAAAATTGAGCGTCTTTTAAAGCCTGTTTGGCCTCTTGGGTCACAATAACACCCGTGTTGTGCCCCAACAATCGGCCTGCATCTTGACCCAACAAGGGGCTGCCCTCTATGTCAATGGCACCAACCAGTTCGCAATCAACTGCCGCGATGACAGCCTCAATCAACATTTGACCCATGCGACCGCTGGCGCCGGCCACGGCTATTCGCAAAACGTCGCTCATGCCTTGATCTCCCATTTAATTTTGCACTTCATTTTGGTCTCTTGCTCAACGTCTATCAATTTGGCTCCAATGGAGGATAGTTGTTCTTTGGCGCCTCCAACATAGGAGCGTTGGACTCTTGACCTTTGGACTGCTCGGGCTTGGCCGACTTTTGAAACTGGGCCAACTGCTCCGGTGTTGCTTGCATCGGCACAGCCTCCTTGGTTGATGGGCGCTTGATGAAGATCGTGGCGGCAAATTCCGCCTCCGTTGGCAACTCATCGGACTCAAAACGGGTCATGAGGTCGCCATCAAAGAAAACAGACACCTTTTTTTGCTCAACTTGCTGACCCGATCGACGAATGGAGAACGCGTAATCCCACCTCTCGCTTCTGAATAAACTCGTGATCAAAGGAGTTCCCAAAATTTCTTTGACTTGAATTCTCGTCATGCCGGGTCGCAAAACCAATATTTGTTCGCGGGTGACCAAATTGCCTTGAATCAACTCAGAGCGATACGGATTGAAGGCCCGAGCAACATAGGTCAAGGGTGTGTCAATCCAACTGCAAGAGGAAAAAGTCAAAGCCACCAGCCCCAGCAAAGCGAGCTTGAATGACTTAGACCATTTTGCAATGCGAAAAAGTTGCAAGTCCTGGGTGGGAACACTTGTGAGGTTCATGGATAACCGTTCGTCAGATAAAGCTATGATAGGGTCATTGTAGCGACTGAGGCAGCGTTTTTTCAGTGCATGGGCCTATAGCTACCCTTTAATTTACCCCGAACTCTATTGGAGTCTTGCCCCATGTCTACTCTTAAAGATCTTAAAACAAATGGCCTCAAAGCCACCTTGCCGCGTCTCAAAATCTTAGAGTTGTTTCAAATGGGAGAGAAGCGGCACATGACCGCTGAAGATGTCTACAAGTACGCTTTGCAAGACAACATTGATGTGGGCCTGGCAACCGTTTACCGAGTGCTCACCCAATTCGAACAAGCAGGGATTTTGTCGCGCTCACATTTTGAGAGCGGAAAAGCCGTCTACGAACTCAACGAAGGTCAACACCACGACCACTTGGTTTGCCTAGACTGTGGCCAAGTCGAGGAGTTTTTCGACTCTGAGATCGAATTGCGACAAAAAAGCATTGCTCAATCCAAAGGTTTTGAGCTTGCGGACCATGCCTTGAGTCTTTATGCACATTGTCGCAATGCTCAATGCCCCAACAAATCGCTCACCTGAAACCCCTGCCAATCTCATCCATTCAGAGAAATTCAGTTCACTTTGGTGAACCTGCGCTGAGTCAAGTGCAAAGCAATTGCATAAGCGCAACATGCGTACACCACCAATAGACCCAAATGCAATGCCCAGTCACTGGGCCATTGATCAAAGAAGAGTGGTCTCACCAAAGCAATGGATTGACTCAGTGGCAAAAAATATGCAATTTTTTGTAGCCAAACGGGCAGCTGCTCTTGAGGAAAAAAGACCCCGCTTAAAAAAGTCATGGGCGTTAGAAAAAGTGTGAAATAGTAGGTAAAAAAGTCATACCCATTGGCCAAAGCGTTGAAAATCAGCGCCATTGAGCTAAACGTCACCCCTACCAAAAGCAACAAAGGCCAGGCCAAGATGATTTTGGGGCTGTGAATAACACCCAGTAAGCCCATCACACACAGAATGGCACTTACGCTGAAGATGGACTTGAAGGCAGCCCAAAACATCTCAGCCATGACGATGTCTTGAAGTCGAATGGGTGCATTCAATATCCCATCCCATGTTTTTTGCACATGCATTCTTGAAAAGACCGAATACAAGGCTTCAAAACTGGCTGCATTCATGGCGCTCATGCAAATAGAACCGCTTGCCAAGAACAACAAATAGGGAACCCGCCCTTCACGTGTTTGGACCTCTCCCACCAAGGCTCCCATTCCATATCCAAAGGCAATCAACCACATGAGCGGCTCAGCAATGTTGCCCACCAAGCTTGGAATCGCAAGCTTCTTCCAAACCCTTAAATTTCTTAAAAAAACCGGCCACCACCTCATCATGCCCCCTCTCGGATTTGTCGTCCGGTTAACTTCAAAAATAAATCCTCTAAATTGGCAGGGCGATGTAGGGTTCGCAACTGAGGCATGCCAGACAATGCTTGAAGCAAAGCGGATGGGTCATCGGCATAGAAAAAGACCGTCTCACCGCTCTCCTCAACCCTTTGGGCGTGAGGTGAGAGCAAATGCATCAAAGAAGCCTTGTCCGTGATGGCAAAAACTTCAATGACGCTTTTCTCCAAGTATTGACCAATCAGGTCCTTGGGGGCCCCTTCTGCGATCTTTTGCCCTTGATCGAGCACAATCAAGCGATCACAAAGACGCTCGGCCTCGTCCATGAAATGTGTGGTGAGCAAAATGGATTTACCCTCTCTGACCAAGCTTTGCAATCTCTCCCACATCAAATGTCGGGCTTGGGGGTCTAATCCAGTGGTGGGCTCATCGAGGAGCAACAACTGCGGATCGTTGATCAAGGCTCTGGCCAAACTCAACCTTCGTCTCATACCACCGGATAACTCCCCGGGCTTATCTTGGGCTTTGCCAGAGAGTGCAGCAAATTCCAACAATTTAGGAATTCTTTGGGACAAGGTCTTTTTGGACAGCCTGAAATAGGCGCCAAAGACCTCCAAGTTCTCCACACATGTGAAATCTGGATCCAAGGTGTCAAACTGAGAGACAACACCCAAGTTGTTTTTGATGAACAGGGCATCTCCAGGCATTTGCGCGCCAAAAGCGCTTACTTTGCCCCCGTCTGGGCTGAGCTGCCCCAAGAGCATCTTCAAAATGGTCGTTTTCCCCGCACCGTTGGGTCCAATGACACCGACACACTCGCCTTGGCGAATCTCAAATGAAACATCGTTGACCACACGGAGGGATCCAAATGATTTTTCAAGACCCTCACAACTGAGCAATGTGACTTGGGAGGTGATCATGTTTTGAATTCGAGTAGGGGAGGACAAGCGTTAATTGAGTTAATAAGGTGCCATCGTTTTGCGTCATCGCCAGTCGATGGCGCTTGACAAATTCGTCGTAGGTGTTGATGCCACGCAACTTCAATATGGTGTTCCTCACCGCAGCCTCAACCAGCACAGCAATGTTTCTACCGGCGACCACTTGAATCACCACTTTCATGACTGGAATTCCCAACACATCTTGAGTCAGCGGCTCGTGCGGGAGTCGATCGTAATCTCGCTCCAAGGTCTCTCGCCTGACCAAATGGACAATCAGCTTCAAACGCATCTTTCGCCGCACAGCCGTCTCACCAAAAATTGCCCTGATATCCAAAAGTCCAATGCCACGAACCTCAAGTAAATTTTGCAGCAACTCTGGGCAACGCCCCTCAATGGTGTTTTGATTGATGCGAAACAAATCCACCGCATCATCGGCCACCAATCCATTGCCCCTAGAGATGAGCTCCAAGCCCAGCTCACTTTTACCTAAGCCTGACTCGCCAGTGATCATGACGCCCAAGCCCAAAATATCCATGAACACCCCGTGCATAGAAGTTCGATCGGCAAAATGCTTGGACAAATAAGCCCTGAGCACATCGATCACATAGGCAGAAGGCTCGTTGGTGGTGAACAAAGGAATTTGTGCGTTGTCGCAAAGCGCAATCAACTTTTTGGGTGGCACTTGTGCGTCGGCCAAAACCAGCATGGGCGGCTTCAAAGTCACGATGCGGCCAATTCTTCTCTCGCAATCTTCGGGCGTGGCGTTGCTCAAATAGCTCACCTCCCGCTCCCCCAAGATCTGCAGTCGATAGGGATGGATGTAATTCAAATAGCCCACCAAATCTGCACCTGAGCGAGCTTGCCTGACCATCACCTCATCAAAGCGACGCTCACTCGCGGTCAGCCCAGCAACCCAATTCCAGGCCAACTTGGCCTTGAAATCTTGAAACAAAACCACTGCACTGACCACCGTTGGCTTCATGTGAAACTCACTTTAGTTAGATTCGATTGGGCAAACGAAGTTGCCGACTTGGGACTCAATTGAAACAAGGCAAGAGAGGCTCAGCCTGATACCGCAGCCGTTTTCTCAAGGATCATCTCATGAAGCGCTTGAGCGCTCTCGCAACCCATTAGCGCATCCCTGATGCTGGACTGCCCAAGCAACGCAGCAATGCTGGCCAAGATCTCCAAGTGCTGTTGATTCGATGCCTCTGGAACCAAGAGAAAAAACATCAGTTTCACTGCTTGCTCATCAGGCGCATCAAAGCCAATGGGTTCGTTCAACAAAAACACAGCCAATAGGGGGTGCTTGAGCCCTTTGATGCGTCCATGTGGGATGGCAACCCCATGCCCAAGACCCGTTGAGCCCAACCTCTCCCTTGCAAAGAGGCTGTCGCCAATGGTTGCACGAGAGAGCGCATAGAGGTCCTCAAAAAGCAGTCCAACCTCCTCGAACGCTCTTTTTTTACTGGTGATCTCTATCCCCACTTGAACGTGGCTTAAGGGGAGGAGGTTTGATAGTAAGGTCATGATGGCGTCACATTATGCCCTTGTCAGCCCATAAATTGAAGTTTTTTCACGAGCTTTTCACTTTTTT
>Ga0164297_10001450_pt1 | contig 25189 bp, 17 predicted proteins | sample GEODES058metaG_FD_113539 | JGI IMG/M metagenome (GOLD analysis project Ga0164297, IMG submission 113539) | Dystrophic lake water microbial communities from Trout Bog Lake, Wisconsin, USA - GEODES058 metaG | ecosystem: Environmental > Aquatic > Freshwater > Lake | place: USA: Trout Bog Lake... | reverse complement strand
CCTGCGGCGGCCCCGGCGGCGGCGTATTCCAAAGCTGCAAAGAAACAGCCCAGCGAAGACCAGAAAATGCATGCCGAGCAGGACTATGTGGATGGCGCGCGGGCGTTGAGCAGCGGCGACCCCACGCTGGCGGAGAAATATTTTCAACGGGCGGCGTCGCTGGTGCCGGACCGGAGTGATTATGCGCAGGCGGTAATCATTGCGCACCAGCACCGTGTGACGGCGTTGGTGCAGGCGGCGGCGCAGGCCCGGCGCAAAGGCAGGAAGGCCGAGGCGCAGAAGTTGCTGGATGAGGCCGAACAACTGGATCCGCAGAATGAGATTGTGCAGCAGCACATGCAACTGAAGCGGTTGCCGCGCGCCAGCGACCAGACGCTGCCGGACCGGACGGCGGCAACGAAAGTTCTGACGACGCTGGGCGAGATTCCGAAATCGGGTGCGGACAAGGGCATCATCGAAGTCCAATTCAACGGTGAGCGGCACAGCTTCCACGAGACGGTGAACGCACGCACGATGCTGGAGCAGGTGCTGCAGACCTACGGCGTGAAGGTGGTGCTGGACGACACGGTGAACGGCCGCATGGCGCGGCTGGATGTGGACGACCTGACGGCGCAGGAAATCATCCCTGTGATGGACCGCGTGTTGGGCGTGTTTGTGGCGCCGCTGGACGAGCACACCGTGCTGGTGGGCAAGGACACCAAAGAAGCGCATGAACGGATTGATCCGGAGCTGTATGAAACGCTGTACCTGCCCGGGCTCTCGGCGGATGATTTGAAATCCATCGGGCAGATGGTGCGCGAGATTTACGGCATTCAATATGCGGCAGTGAATCCGAGCAGTCAGACACTGAGTGTGCGCGCAACGCAGGACACGCTGGTGGCGTTGCACAAAACTTTGTATGACCTGATGGACGATGACAATGAAGTGCTGCTGGACGTGAGTCTGTACGAGATGGACAGGACCAAGACCCAGCAGACCGGGGCGCAGGCGCCGCAGCAGATTTCCATGTTCAACTTTGACAGTGAAGTGGCGCAGGTGGTGCAGGCGAACCAGTCCACCATCAACCAGGCAATTTCGAGCGGGTTGATTCAACAGGGCAACTACCTGCAGTATGCCGAACTGCTGCTGGGTGCGGGATTGCTGAACAGCACGGTCTTCGGGCAGAGCTTTGCACTGTTCGGCAATGGGTTGACGCGGACCGGCGTGACCGGCGTCTCATCAACGCTGACCATGGCGTTGAACTCGAGCGATGCGCGGATGCTGGACGATACGCAGATCCTAGTGGACAACAAACAGGCGGGAACCTTCCGCGCGGGCGAGCGATACCCGATTACAACTTCGACATTTTCCAACACGGCAGCGCAATCCAGCGTGGGCGGCGTGAGCCTGAGCGGACTGACTTCGCAACAGCTGGCGCTGCTGGGGCTGAGTAGTGCGAGTTCGCTGAGCGCGGCCAGCACGCAAGTGATTCCGCAGATCCAATATGAAGACCTGGGGCTGACGCTGAAGACGACGCCGACGGTTTCCCGCGACGGCAACATGACGCTGCATTTTGATATGAAGCTGGAGGCGCTGGGCGGGACATCGATCAACAACATTCCCATCCTGAACAACCGCGCCTTCTCCGGCGATGTGATGGTGCGCGAAGGCCAGAGTGCGGTGATCCTGAGCAATGTGACGCGGCAGGAGACGGGGGCCATCAGCGGCACGCCGGGGATCAGCGAGTTGCCGGGCTTTAGCGATCTGGCCAGCCGGTCCAACAACGGCAACGGGCAGACGCTGGTGATGGTGATTGTGCCGCACATGTTGCGCCACGCCGAACACACGCACGCCGGCCCGATGGTGATGCTGGCCGAACATGGACCGCCGACGACGGTGGCTGCACCGGTTGCTCCGGCGGCGACGCCGACAGCACCGACGACGCCGGTGGATATTTCGCAGCCGCGTACAAACTTCAACGGGACAACGGTCCCCGGCAATAATGGAAACGGCAACAACAATGGCAGCCAGGGATTTGGCGCGGGATTCAGCGCCTTCCAAAACCACTAGAGCGGAGAGAGATTAGTGCTGGGGAAATATTTTCGGCCGATGCTCTACGGTTTGCTGCTGGCGGCGGTGGCGCTGGGCTCTGCGATTTTTACCATGCGACGGGCGATCCACGGAGATGAAGTGGCGGTGCCGCAGCTGGCGGGCATGGGACTGGCCGAGGCGGAAAATAAAACCGCGGCGCTGGGGCTGGGGCTGGATGTGGAGAACCGCTATTACAGCGCGATTGTGCCGGCGGGCCGGGTGATTGCGCAGCTGCCGATGGCGGGCAGTGTGGTGCGGCGTGAGTGGCAGGTGCGTGTGACTGAAAGTCTTGGTCCGCAGAAGGTGGCGATACCGGACGTGACCGGCGAGCCGATGCGCGCGGCGGCGATTGCGATTGAACGCGTGGGGCTGGAGATGGGCAGCGTGGTTCACTTGCCGGGAACGGGTACGGTGCCGGACGTGGTGATTGCACAGTCGCCGCCGGCTACGGCCACCGGTGCGGATTCTCCGCGGGTGAGCTTGCTGGTGAGCGCGCCGGAAACGCCGACCGATGCGGCGTATGTGATGCCGGACCTGACCGGGATGCCGTACTCGGTGGCGAGTGCGATGGTGGAACGCGCGGGGCTGAAGTTGGGCGCGGCGGAATTTCAATCGAGCAAAATTCCTGCGGTGAATATGCAGGCGGCGTTGACGCCGATGAAGGCGATGGCGGCCCCGGGCACGGTGATGGCGCAGATGCCGCTGGCGGGGGAACGCGTTACCGCTGCCGATGTGGTAAAGTTCACGATTGCGAAATAAGTGCAGGGGTTAGGGACTAGGGATTAGGGGCTCGCGATAATTTATCAATGGCGGAATTGCTATGAAGCTAGAGTTGCGACAGAAAATATTTCACATATCCATTTGCAGTTTCGTATCACTCATTGTTGCGACAATTGGTGCGGCATTCTCCGCAGTCTACGTTCTTTATATCAGTGCACACATATTTGATTATCTATATCCACATGACGGACAAAATTCTCTAGGCGCATTTGCCTTGGCACTGCTGGCATTCCTGCTGGCGTGGGTTGGGTTGTTGCCATTAACTTACATCGTCATGCATCGATGGCTGTCAAAGAGGCAGGCGAAAGCAACACATTTGAATAACGATTAATATTTGCGTGTGAGGATGGCGACGAAAAATCCGTCGCAGGGATGGATGCCGGGGAGGGTGCGGAGGCAGCCATCTTTCACAGCCGTGGCAGTGAGCAACTGATGCGCGGCGGGCAGAAGAATGCCGGCGGCGAGTAGGGCGTCGAGCGCGAGACGCACATCCACCAACTGAAAATCTTTTTCCTGCGTGAGCACTTCGCGGATGACCTGCTCATTTTCTTCCGGCTCCAGCGAGCAGGTGGAGTAGATGAGTGTGCCCGCCGATGTGAGCAACGTTGCGGGCGCGAGACGCGAGAGGGCCGAGCGCAGAATGTTGCGCTGGCGTTCGGCGTGACGGGCGAGTTCGCCGGGCTGCAGGCGATGGCGAATTTCAGGATTACGGGCGAGGGTGCCGGTGCCGCTGCAGGGCGCGTCGCAGAGGATGCGGTCGAAGCCGGTGAGTGCGGGCGGCAGAGCGGCGGCATCGGCCTGCTGGCAGGTGATGTGCGGGAATTGCTGCAGGCGCTGGCGGAGGTCGGCGAGGCGCGAGGGGCTGGCGTCGCAGGCGGTGATGGCGGCGGTGGGATGGCGTTCGGCGAGGATGAGGGTTTTGCCGCCGGGGGCTGCGCAGGTGTCTAAAATTTTTGCAGGAGAGTAATTCTTCTGCGGAGAATTTTCCTGCCCGGATGCGGTATCGAATTCAAAAACAGCGGCGGCGATTTCTGCGACGAGTTGCGAACCTTCTTCCATGAACTGCGTTGTTGCGGCGACAGCATCGCTACCGGATTCGCGGCGCTGGGCGCAGGTGAGCAGAGCGCCGGGCTGCCAGCCTTCTGGCAAAGGAGTGTCGTCATTCGCGGCGCGGCGCATGGTGAGCACGGGCTGCTGCTGGCCGGCGAGTGCGATGGCGCGTGCGGCGGGCTCGCCATAATTTTTCTTCCAGCGGTCGAGCAGCCAGACCGGGTGCGCGGTTTCAAGAGCGAGTTGAAGCAGCGGCGAGGTGGGCGTGAATCCGAGGGCGGGTGCGGTGAGTTTGCGCAGGATGGCGTTGACCATGCCGGTGGCCTGCGGCTGATTGCCCAAACGGCACAACTCGACGGACTCTGAAATGGCGGCGTGCGCGGGGATGCGGTCGAGATGCAGCAGTTGAAATGCACCGAGGCGGAGCGCGGTGGCAACGGGCGCGGGCAGCGGGTCTTTGGGACGCTGCAGCAACGGCGCGATGCGCGCGTCGAGCGAAATCTGCCAGCGCAGGACTCCCATGACGAGCGTGGTGGCGAGGTTGCGGTCGAGCTGGCTGAGGCCGGCGGTGAAATCCGAATGCAGAAGATTGTCGCTATTGCCCTGCCCCGATTGCACGGCTTGAAGAATTTGAAAGGCGGCGCGGCGGGCGGGCGAGATGCGCGGCGAAGTTGTGGCGGCGGGCGGGCGCTGTGGGGGAGTGGCCATCAGCCGAGTTGCTCCCCGTGCGGGATGGCGAGGCCGCGGAGAAATTCTTTGGCGGGCATGCGTTTGCGGCCTTCGAGTTGCAGTTCCGTGCCGACGAGAATGGTGTTGCCGCCGCAGGCGATGTAGAGCGCATCTTTGGCGAGCAGGACGCAGCCGCAATCGTAAGTGCCGGGGATGGTGGTCTCCAGTTGCGGGCCGACGTGCATGGCGGTGATGGCCAGCCGCTTCTCTTCCCCGTCGCGCAGGGTGATGGTAGTGTAGGCGCCGGGCCAGGGCTGGAATCCGCGAAAGCGATTGACGATTTCCTGTGCGGTGCGTTGGAAGTCGATGCGGCCGTCTTCTTTGGTGAGGATGGGCGCGAGCGTTGCGTTGGCGTGGTCCTGCGGCGTGGGCGGCAGCGTTACGGTGGCGAGGCCTTCCAGCGTACGCAGCATGAGTTCCGCGCCGGCGTCGGCGAGCACGGGGAACATGTCCTGCGCGGTGGCGGCGGGCGGGATGGCAATCTCTTCCTGCAGCAGGATGTCGCCGGTGTCGAGGCCTTCATTGATGCGCATGGTGGTGTTGCCGGTGACGGTTTCTCCGCTGGCGACGGCCCACTGGATGGGCGCGGCACCGCGATACTTGGGCAGCAGCGATGCATGCAGATTGATGTTGCCGAGCGGCGGGAGTGAGAGCATCCACGGTGGAATGATGCGGCCGTAGGCGACGACGAGAATGGCGTCGGGCGCGATGGCTTCAAGCTGCGCGCGGAAAGCTTCATTGTTGCGGATTTTTTCCGGCTGCGTGACTGCAATGCCGAGCGATTGCGCGAGAAGTTTTACCGGCGGCTCTACCGATTCCATGCCGCGACCGGCGGGACGGTCTGGCTGGGTGACGACGAGCGCGACCTGATGCCCGGCGGCGTGAACGGCGCGGAGTGTGGGGACAGCGAAATCCGGCGTGCCGCAGAAGACAATCTTCATGGCTACCACTCGCCGAGCTTGATGAGTTTGCGGATGCGGCGGACGATGAGTTCGCGTTTGAGGCGGCTGATGCGGTCGATGAAGAGCACGCCGTTGAGGTGGTCAATCTCATGCTGCAGGCAGCGGCCCAGCAGGTCGTCGCCTTCAATCTCAAACCACTTGCCGGTCAGGTCCTGCGCGCGCACTTTGACGACGGCGGCGCGTTTCACTTTTTCGCGGACATCGCCGAGCGAGAGGCAGCCCTCTTCTTCATACAACGTGTCGTTGGAGTGATGAATGATTTCCGGATTGACGAGAACGAGCTGGTCTTCGGGGTTGCCGTCGTTGGGCACGTCGATGACGGTGAGTTGCTTGGCGACGGCGATTTGCGGGGCGGCCAGGCCGATGCCGCGCGCCTCATACATGGTGGCAAACATTTCCTCGGCGAGCTGGCGGAGGTTGTCGTCGAAGACAGTGACGCGGTCGGCAACTTTGGCGAGGACCGGCTCAGGATATTTGACGATTTTATGCAGCTTGACGGTGGCGGAGTGTTTCTCTGCCGGAGTCTTGGTCGATTTTTTTCCCGGCACCGGGTGCGTATCTTCTGCCGGTATGCCTTTGCTAGCTTCGCTCATGTTGGACCTGATGCACGTATTTAAAAATTGCGGATCTGCTCGCGGTAGCCGTCGAAGTTGCGGCGGAGTTCGAGCAGCGAGTCGCCGCCAAATTTTTCGAGGACCAGCTTGGCAATCGCCAGCGCGACCATCGACTCCGCAGCCACACCGGCGGCGGGAAGAACGCAGACATCGCTGCGTTCATACGCGGCCTTGACGGGTTCGCGGTCGGCAAAGTTGACGCTGGCCAGCGGGCGACGCAGGGTGGAGATGGGCTTCAGATAGCCGCGAACGACAATGTCTTCGCCGTTGGAGATGCCGCCTTCAATGCCGCCGGCGTTGTTGTGGTCGCGGGTGAAGCGGGTGAATTTTTCTGCGTCGGTGGCATCGGCGTAACCGATGGCATCGTGCACGGTGGAACCCATTGACTCGGCTGCGGTAACGCCACGGCCGATTTCAACGGCCTTGACGGCCTGCAGCGACATGACGGCGCCGGCAAGTTGGCCATCGAGACGCTCGTCCCAGTTGGCGTAGGTGCCGATGCCGGGAGGGACGCCGTGGGCGATGACTTCAAACACTCCGCCGACGGTGTCGCCGGTGCGCAGGGCGATATCCACCTGCGCTTTCATTTCCTGCTCGCTGGCTTCATCCACGCAGGCGAGAAGAACTTCCTGCTTGTTGCGCAGGGCGAAAACTTTTTCCCAAAGGCCGGGTGCGTCGAGCACGGCGGGGGAAAGCGATGCGGTGCCGGTGCGGATGACGTGGCTGGCGACTTCAATGCCCAGCGGCTTCAGCAGCAGTTTGGCCAAAGCTCCGCAGGCTACACGCGCGGTGGACTCGCGGGCGGAGGCGCGTTCGAGAACGTAGCGCGCATCGGGAAAGTTGTACTTGAGGGCACCGGCAAGATCGGCATGGCCCGGGCGCGGCGATTTGACCGGCTGATGCTTTTCGGCATCGCCCGTTTCCACCGGCAACTTTTCCGACCAGTTTTTCCAGTCGGCATTGGCAATCTGCATGGCTATGGGCGAGCCGATGGTGCGGCCATGGCGAACGCCGGTGAGGATGTGCGCGGTGTCGGTTTCAATCCGCATGCGACCACCGCGGCCATAGCCCTGCTGGCGGCGCCAGAGCTCGCGGTTGATGAAGGCGGGGTCAACCTCAACGCCGGCCGGAAGACCCTGAACCAGGGCCACCAGGGCCTCGCCGTGCGATTCCCCTGCTGTAGAGAAACGAAGCATATATGTGATTGTAATGCATGGCAGTTAGCGGATTGCAGCGGCTAGTTGCCGACCAGCCATTCAAACTGCTTCTCCGTAAGCGGCACGACAGAGAGCCGGCCCTGGGTGACCAGCGGCGATTTTTCAAAGAGCTTGTGGGCTTTGATCTCGGGCAGGGTGTGCGGGGTGGTAATCGCCTTACCCACTTTGATGCGGACGAGCGGGACTTTGGGGTCCGTGGCATCGACGGAGACGACGGTGGCGGTGCCAGTGGCGGCGCGTTCTTCGCCGGTGTGATATATCACGAGGCGTTCGCCGACTTTCATCTCGCGAAGATGTTTGACGGCGGCGGGATTGGTGACGCCGTCCCAGATGGTTTCTTTGTCGTGGAGCAGGTCGGCAAAGGAGTAGACCGTGGGTTCAGACTTGAGGAGGAATGGCATACGAGCAGGATAGCAAGATTGCCGTTGCGGCCCCCCTCGCGCCGAGATTGCGAATGGGCGGAGGGCCGCGACGAGGCATTGGCGGGAGGCCGCGTGTGGGACGGGCAATGGGTTGCCGAAGTTCTACTTGGGACTGGTGGAATCGACTTCTTTATGAATGAAAAAGGGCCCGTCGGCCGACTGGACATGCTCTGCAATGGCGATGATGTCAGCGAGTTGATCATCGGTGCAGGCGGTGCCGTTGGTCTGGATGCATTTCAGGGTGCCGTTGGGGTCCATGCTGATGTAGCGGACCATGGCGAGTTCCTGATGGGCGTCACGCGCACTGACCATGTTCTTGTTGAGGTAGAAGACCTGCGTACGGGTGCAGGGAGTGGTGCCGTTGGCTGCCGTACACTTCAAAACGGTGGCGGCCTGGGCGGCGGGAGCGGAAGCAAGGCAGAGTAAGAATGCCATGCTGGAAAGCAAAACAGCCGAAACTGGAAACGCGCGTTTCATCTGGGTTTGCTCCTGAATTGTGAGGTTGCTTGCCAGCCGAGTACGGAGTGGGGTCTCAGCTTGGCGTGAAGTATACGCCTGCCAAGCGGTAAATAGCATAGGACACACGACTTATTTTTGCAGAATTGCTGCGTTGACACGGGCGGTGCAGGGGTATACAAGGGTGGGGTTTGCGGGCAGCACGTGCCCAACTCACAAAATAAAAGGGAGCGAGAATATGGGTTTGATTGAGTTTCTGGTGGTTGGCATTGTGGCGGGATGGCTGGCTGGCCTGGTAATGAAGGGCGGCGGCTATGGGCTTATCGTGGATTTGATTCTGGGCATCGCCGGCAGCTTTATCGGCCGGTGGATCTTCGGCATGATTGGCATCGCGGCGAGCTACGGTTTGATTGGCTCGATTGTGGTGGCCTTTGTGGGCGCGCTGGTGCTGGTCTGGATTTCAAGGCTGATCAAGAAGGCTTAGGTGTTTTAAAAACGAAACGCGCTGCCCTTGCGGGTGGCGCGTTTTTTTGTTTGTGAAAAAATTGCGGCTACTTCTCTTCTTCGTCGGAAAGGAACTTGGCGGAGTTCAGGAGGGGGCGGTCCATGGAGCGGACCCAGTCGGTGACTTCGCGACCGGAGCGGCCCTGGGCCTGGTCGCGCTGGAACTCGCCGCGGGCGTTCTGAAGCTTGGCTTCGAGGTCGTCGAGCGCGCTGAGGACGAGGGCTTCGGGCGTCATGGGCAGCTTGGGCGAACCGAACTCGAGTTTGCCGTGATGGCTGAGGAGCATGTGTTCGACCAGCACACGGAGTTTTTCCGGGAAGGGTTTGGACTTGGAAATCTCATTGATTTTTTCGCGCAGCATGCCCATGCCGATGCTGATGTGGCCGACGAGCTGGCCTTCCGTGGTGTAGGCAAAGCTGGAGCCCCAGCTGAGTTCGCGGATTTTGCCGATGTCGTGCAGCATGGCGCCGGTGAGCAGCAGGTCTTTGTTGACTTCGGCGTAATGCGGGGCGACGACGGCGCAGAGGTCGACGAGGTCGAGCACGTGTTCGAGCAGGCCGCCGATCCAGGCGTGATGCAGGCCGCGCGCGGCGGGGGCGTGCTGGTAGGCCTCGGCGATGGCAGGGTCGTCGAAGAAGGTGTTCATCAGGCGCTTGAGGTCGGCATCCTGAAAGTTGTTGGCATAGGCGCGGAGTGCGGCCCACATGGTTGGGATGTCGCGGGTGGTGGTGGGGACAAAGTCGGAGGGGTCGACTTCATTGGCGGCGGCGGGGCGCATCTTCTTCACGGTGATTTGCCACTTGCCCTGATACTTGCTGACGGTGCCCTGCACCTTGACGTAGCTGCCGGCGTCGCAGAGGCGGGCCTGCTCATCAATGCCGTCCCACATGCGGCCTTCAAACTGACCGCTGCGGTCTGCGAGGGTGAGCGCGAGATAGCTGCCGCCCTGTTTGCGGTCGCGGCTGGAAACGGAGACGAGCACGAAGTTGCTGACGATGTCCTGATTGTCGTGCGCAGGTGCGTCGACAATATAGAAATTCTTCATGAATGGATTGTAGAACGGGAGGGCCTGCTTCCCCACTCTTCCGCGATGGTGTGCGAAAGAATGGGGCGCGGCGAGTTGCTGCTAATTCTTTACTGGCTGAACTAATTCTTGACGGGCTGAACAGGTGCGGTGACAGGGCCGACCGGAGTTGCGGTCTTGGGCTTGTCGGTGGACTTGTTCTGGATGCGCTCTTTCTTCTGACCCTTCACGTGCTTGGGCTTCTTGGTCTTGGCGGCGGTGTCGCCGTTGAGGCCGAGAGGCGCGGCGAAGAGCTTCTGCGCGATGGATTCCTGCTGGGTGGGCGGCGCGGGCTTGGCCGCTGCGTCGTCGGACTTCAGCTTCGACTTGGGCTGCGAGATATGATCCGTGTAACGGGTCTTCTTCTTGACGACGGCCTTGGGCGCGAGCGGGTCAGCGTTGGGGTCCACCGTGGAAGTGGAGACCGCTGGGGTGGCATCGGCTACAAGCTGCTGCTGCGCGTTGGGGCCAACCTGTGCGGGAACGTTTGCCGCGAGGTCGCCACCGGTCTTGGCAGCGGGAAGATTCTCACGCGGGGCCTGACCGAAGCGAACCTTCTCACGCTTGATTTTTTTCACCTTGCCATTTTTCGCGACGGCAACGGCGGGCACAGCCTTGGCCTGCTTGCGCGAGCCTGAGGACTTGGCAACCAGAGGACGAGTGATGGCCTTCTTGACCTTGGGCGCCGGGGGAACGTACGCGCTGTTTACAATCTTGGGCTGGTTGGGGCTGGCACCTGTATCCACAAAACCGGGAGCGATGTAGATGGCGGCTTCTTCACGCAGCTTGGTGAGATAGTCGCGCAGGGCGGGCTGCATTTTCTGCTCGTAGAGATTCTCTTCGATGGGTTCCTGCACGTCTTTGAGTGCGGGCACGCCGGCGTGAATATGCTGGCTGACGGAGAGAATGACGAAGCCCTGACGGGTGCGGATAGGGTCAGTATATTGACCGGCCTCGAGCACGAAGGTTTTGTTTTCCAGCTCGGCAGCGAGGGCGCCGCGTTTGAAGCTGCCGAGGTCGCCGCCGGCCTGCGCCGTGGGACCGCCGGAGTAGAGCTTGGCGAGTTCGTCGAACTTGCCGCCTGCCTTCAGATTGGTGATGACCATGTTGGCCTTGGCCTGCGCCGTTTCCACCGCGGCTGCGCCGGCATCGGCGGCGACGGGGATGAGAATCTCGCTGAGGCGGATGGACTCCGGCTGCGCGAGTTCAGCTTTGTGGTCGTCGTAATATTTCTGGATCTCAGCGTGGGTGAGCGGAATCTTGCTGCCGACTTCCTGCTGCACAACATGCTGGGTGATGCAGTTGTTGCGGATGCTGGCCTTGAAATCCTCATACGAAACGCCCTGCTGCTGCGCGGCCTTTTCGAGGTCTTCCATGGTGTCAAGATGGTTCTGCTTGCGGATTTCATCGAGCTGCTTGACGAGCTCGGTCTCGCAGGTGATGTCGAGGTCCTTGCCTTTGGAGATGAGCAGCTGCTGATCAATCTGGTCGCGCAGCATGTTCTTTTCGCGGGCATCAATCTGGTCCTGCGAAGCGCCGGAGGTGTGCATTTCCTGCTCGATGCCGGTCTGCGCGCGGACGATGTCGGAGCGGGTGATGATCTGGTCATTGACGCGCGCGACCACATCTTCCACCACCGTCGCATTGGGGGTGTACGGAGCGGGAGCAGGCGGCAGAGCAACCTCGGCTGCGACAGGAATCGCTGCCAGCAGGCAGGCGGCAAAAAATTTCTTAAGATTCATCAAAATCCATCGTCCCTGATGCAGCAAAAATACGGAACCCAGAGGTCTCCCGGCCAGCTGCCGGGAAGCTGCCTCGTGGGCAATTTCCGATATCTGCCATTCTATCTGTCGGAAGGGATTCCATCCACTCATTCCAAAGAGAATGACAGCCGCCGGTCGGCTGGAGGCGGAAATCTGCTGCCCTGTAGGACGATTACAATGAGGATATGGATATCAAACGCATCGGCACGCAACCCTCGGTGGTAGGCCCGGCAGACTGGTTTACCGGCACGGTACGCATCGACCCGCTGTTTCAGGCACCAGAGCCAGCACATGTGGCCGGGGCCAGCGTGACTTTTGAGCCGGGAGCGCGGACGGCCTGGCATACGCATCCGCTGGGACAGACGCTGGTGGTGATGGCCGGTTGCGGCTGGGTGCAGCGCGAAGGCGGGGCGATTGAGGAAATCCATCCGGGCGATGTGGTGTGGTTTGCGCCGGGAGAAAAGCACTGGCATGGGGCGACGCCGACGACGGCGCTGACGCATATCGCCATCCAGGAGAGCCTGAACGGCAAAGTGGTGGACTGGCTGGAACAGGTGAGCGCAGAGCAGTATCAGCGGTAAAGCAACTGCGGGAGAAGCGGCAGTTCTGGCGCGGCGGGGCCACTCGGCACGGTGCTATACTTCGCTGAAGAACGTCTAAACATCAGGCCAGCGGATGTATTTTTGGGAGCAGATTTTGCAGGCTGGCCCCCACAAGCTGCAATGCCCGGCAGAGCCGGAAGCGAACCGCAGACAGACAAGAGGACCCCGGTATATGGCAACACGTACACGCCGCTCGTTATTTTCATTGATATTGTTTCTGGCCATCAGTGCACTGGTGGGATCGCTGGTCAACGGACGCGTGAATGCGCAGTCGGCCGGCGACGAGTCAACCATGCGGGACAGCCTGCATGACTTCACCAACGTGTACTCGATTGTGGAGAAGAACTACGCCACGCCGATGGACCAGGACGAAATCGACAAGGCGATTTACGACGGCGCGATTCCGGGCATGCTGCATGAGCTGGATCCGCACTCGAATTTTTATGACCCGAAGGCCTACGCGCAGATGCGTGAGGACAACCAGGGACACTACTACGGCGTGGGCATGAGCATCCAGCAGATGCCGACCCCGGACGGGAAGTTTGTGATTGTGGTGAATGCGCCGTTTGAAGGCACGCCAAGTTTCAAGGCGGGCATCAAGCCGGGCGACATTATTAATCAGATTGAAGGCAAGTCGACTGAAGGCATGACGACGGCCGATGTGGCGAGCCATCTGAAGGGACCGCTGGGCACGCATGTGCAGGTGACCATGCTGCGTGAAGGCGCGGACAAGCCACTGGTGTTTGATCTGGTGCGCGACAATATTCCGCACCCGACGGTGGACCTGGCGTTTCTGGTGAAGCCGGGCATCGGCTATGTACATATTGAGAGCTTCAGTTCAGAAACGACATCGCATGAATTTGAGCAGGCGCTGAAAAATATGGGCGCTCTGAAGGGATTGATTCTCGACCTGCGCGGCAATCCGGGCGGCCTGTTGCCGGAAGCGGTGAATATCTCCGGCGACTTTTTGAAGAAGGGCCAGATTGTGGTGAGCCAGCACGGACGCTCCTATCCGGACCAGGTATACCGCGTGGACCACACCAGCAACCTGACGGACTTCCCTGTTGTGGTGCTGGTGAATCGCAACACGGCATCGGCCGCGGAGATTGTGAGCGGCGCGCTGCAGGACCATGACCGCGCGTTGATTGTGGGCGAGACGACATTCGGCAAGGGGCTGGTGCAGACGGTCTTCAATCTTTCTGACGGCACCGGTCTGGCGCTGACCACCTACCACTACTACACGCCGAGCGGACGTTTGATTCAACGCGACTACAACGGACTCTCTCTGTATGACTATTTCTTCCTGCGCAAGTCGGCACCGGAACCGGACAAGGAAGGCCGCGAAGTGAAGCTGACCGATTCCGGCCGCACGGTGTATGGCGGCGGCGGAATTACTCCGGATGAAAAATATGCATCGACGAAGCTGACGCATTTTGAAGTGACGCTGCTGCAGCATTCGGCGATCTTCAATTTCACCAAGCACTACTTCGCAGTACACAAGAGCATCCCCGATGGCTTTGATGTGGACGATGCGGTGGTGGCGGAGTTCAAACAGTTTTTGAAATCGAAGTCGATTGATTACACCGATGCTGATTTTGCCGGATCGCTGGATTGGGTGAAGGTGAACATCAAGAGCTCGCTGTACAAGACGCAGTTCGGGCAGACGCGCGGCATGGAAGTGACGGCGGCGTGGGACCCGGAAGTGAACAAGGCGATTACCTATCTGCCGGAAGCGCAGGCACTGCAGGACCACGCAACCAAGGTTGAGGCGCAGAAGCAGACGGCGATGAACAACAACTAGCTTTTATTGAATGAAACAATCAGGGGCTTCGGTCCCTGATTTTTTTGCGCCTGATTACTGCAGCGGGACGACAGTGATGGTGTAGGGAATGGTTTGCGAGAAGCCGTTGCCGGTGAGGGTCACGTTGACGGTGTAGGTGCCGACCGGCGTGAACTTTGGCTGGATGGAACTGCAGCCGAGCGTGGCGGCGAAGACCGCTATCAAGAGAAGAAGTGAAAGCAGGCCGGAGAAGCGGCGCATGGATTTGCGGCGGCAGAGGTAGAGCCATGCGGCCAGCAGGGCGGCGGGCCACAGCGGCAGTTGCGCGCCGGTGGGCAGCGTCCAGCTGTAGCCGGAGGTTTGCAGCGAGAAGAAGTCCTGATGCGTGCCGTCTGCGGTGACGATGAGCGGAGCGGGGGCAAATTCACAGAGAGAATATTGCGGCGCGCCGCTGCACTGCAGGGTGTAACTGCCGTTGTAGCCGATGGTGGTGAGCGAGAGCGTGGAAGGCGCGGTGGCGAATCCCTGCTGCACGGTGAAGGTGGTGGGTGTGGCCGAGAGCGAGATGAAAGAGGCGAGCACGTTGTAGGTCAACGCGGGCGAGGTACTGGTGGAGAAATTTGCATCGCCGGAATAAACAGCGGTGAAGCTGTGGAGGCCGGCGGCGAGCGGCAAGGTGGTGAAGGTGGCGGTGCCGACGCTGCTGACGGGGAGCGTGGCGAGCAGCGATGTGCCGTCGTAAAAGCTGAGCGTGCCTGTGGCAGTGAAGCTGTAGAAGCTGATGGGCATGAACTGTGCGGTGAGTTGCACGGTCTGCCCCGCGTAGACGCCCGAGGCCGGTGAGCCGAGGATGCTGGTGGTGGTGGTGGATTCTGTGCCGAGCAGAGCGACGGTGCCGGAGAGGCTGGGCAGGTGCGTCAGGTCGCCGGGATAACTTGCATCCACCAGATGCGTACCAGTGGCGGTGACGGTGATGTTGTTGGCGATGGCGGTGTTGGACCACTGGCCCAGCAGCACGGTGAGGCTGGCGGCGCCGAGGTCGGCGGAGACTAGGTCGGTCATGCCGTCGCCGTTGAAGTCGGCCGCGGCAAAATAATACGGCTCGGTGCCGGTGGGCGCGGGCGAAGAGAGCGGCGTGAAATTTCCCGTGCCATCGCCCAGCAGGATGGTGAAGTTGTTGCCGCTGCCGTCGGAGACGACGAGGTCGGGCAGGCCGTCATTGTTGAAGTCGCCGACGCGCGCGGTTTGCGGCCCCTGACCGGCGGGAAACGGTGAGTTAGGGACGGGAGTAAAACCACCGGCCCCGTTGCCGAGCCAGACGCTGGCGGTGTTGTCGACGTTGTTGCCGGCGGCGAGATCGAGCAGACCATCGAGATTGAAGTCGCTGACGGTGACGGTGACCGGCTCATTGCCGGCGACGAGTGTGGAGTTGGTTGGAAAATTTCCGGTGCCATCGCCGAAGAGCAGCGTGATGCTGTTGCTGTCCTGGTTGGCGACGGCGATGTCGAGATTGCCGTCACGGTTGAAGTCGCCGACGGCGGACTCAACCGGCGTCTCGCCGACGGTGGGCTTGGAGGCCAGCGTGAAATTTCCGGTGCCATCGCCCAGCAGAACGCTGACGCTGCCGACAAAATTACCAGGTGGGCCATTGTCAGTGGAGTTGCTAACGACGAGATCGAGATTGCCGTCGTTGTTGACGTCTGCGGTGAGGATGGACCAGGGACCGAGGCCGGTGGGCGGCAGTGTAGTTTGCGCGGTGAATGTTCCGTTGCCATTGCCGAGCAGGATGGTGATGTCTGTGTCGTTGTAGTTGGTGACGGCGAGGTCGGGAATGCCGTCGTTGTTGAAGTCGCCGGTGGTGATGGCACTGGCTCCGCTGCCGACGGTGATGGTGGAGGCGACGGTGTAGACTCCCGTCCCGTTACCGAGCAGGATGCTGACAGTGTTTCCGTTGCCGGTGTTGATGTCACCGTAATTTACTTCGGCGATGTCGGGGTAGCCGTCGCCGTTGAAGTCGGCCACAGAGACGGAGTGCGGGCCGACGTTGGTGACCGGCGAAGAGGCCAGCAGGAATTGCGGGATGGCATGTGCGGTATTGAGCGGGAGTGAACCGATGGTGGCGTTGGCGTAACTGGTATCGAGAAAGAGCAGCGTGCCGGAGGGAGGCACATAGCCGCCGCCGGTGACGGTGGTGGTGAGGGTGTAGTTGCCGGGCGCGCCGGAGGCCGTGAGTGCGGCGGCGGTGGGGGTGCGGCCGCTGACTACGAGCGGTGAAACGAGTGTGGCGGAGACGCTGGATTTGTCGGCATTGGTTCCCTGATAGATGGCGACCAGCGAAGAATATGTTGCCGGTGCGAGAAAGACTTGGATGCTGGCGGTGCCAGCGGCGGTGAGTTGCGCGGTGCCGAGGATGCCCTTGGGGCCGGAGGCGATGGCGGCGGTGCAGAGTTGCAGGTTGGTGCAGAAGACGACAGTGCCGTGGGTGACTGGGGTGTTGTTCTGGTCGAGCACGGTTGCGGTGAGGGTGACGCGCGCGGGCCAGGCGATGACACCGGCGGGTGAATAGCTGAAGGACGTTGTGGTGGAGAGCGGCGGCGTGCGTGGCGCTGGTTTGCCCAGCGGAGTTGGTAGCTGCGATGTGTTGGGTTGCGTAGAACTGGCTTGGGGTGTGGTGTGTACAGCGGCGTGTGCGGGCATCCAGGCAGCCGCAAACGCAGCAACAACTACGGCAACCGCAGCGGCAACTACGTTGAGTTGAAGTGAAACGATACCGGCCCGCAACGCTGGCATGGAACGATGCTATCCCAGCTTGGTTGCGGGAAGCATGAAATGTCGCCGGCGGAATTGATTCGATTCCACAAACGGCATTGCAAAAAAATGCCCCACATCCGACTTACGGAATGTGGGGCAGCTGATGAGAATTGGTTGAACTTAATTTGAAGACTGCTTTGCCGGCCATACGTCGGAGGGTGATGTCTCCAGCGTGACTGCCGGCGGATACTTGGCCTTGCCGGGAGCAACCGGACCCTTTGCATCGGGACGGACGGTGAACTTGCCGTTGGCGTCTGCGTTGTAGGCCGACCAGCGCGGCTGCGGCTGACGCTGAGCGCCACCCTGTCCGCCTTGTCCACCCTGTCCGGCGGGCCGTGCTGCACCAGCGGCACCAGTTGCGGTGATGGGACGCGGATTGCCGCCGAAGGCAGCGACACGCAGCGAGGTCCAGCGACGCGAGAGACGATCGGCATCATCGGGCGGAACATTCCAGGGCTTGAATTCGCGACCGTTGAGGTCATAGACGAATTTGCCGTCCTTGATGGTGAGTTCGCACTCGAGCTTCTTGGTGCCGTAGAGGAGAGCGCCGCCGCCGTCAGTGAATCCGAAATGACCGGTGCGCATGCCGAAGACGGCAACGTCTGCAATGGCGCCGACGGAGAGATTGCCGAGGTCGAGGCCATGGCTGGCGAGCTGCATTTCGCGCGCCGGGTGCCAGGTCATATCGGCAATGACTTCCTTGAGCGGCAGGCCCATGGCGAGGAACTTATCGCCAACGTTGTCTTCATCCTTCATGCCGGCGTTCATGCTGTCGACGTGCAGGTCTGTAGAGATGGAGTCGGGAACGAAGCCGGCCTTGATGAGCGGGATGGCAACGCTGAAGTAGAAGCTGCTCTGGCCGTGGCCTACGTCAAAGTAGACGCCGCGCTGGCGGCCTTCCCACATGCCCTTGCCGGGGCCGCCGGTGGTCGAGTCCTGCTCGCCGCGGCTGCCACCGTACATGTGCGTGTAGATGTCGCCGGGGCGGAGTTTTTCTTCGAGCAACTGATACAGCGGACGCTCGATGCGACGCGAGCCGTAGTCAATCATGACGGGGATGTGGGCCATAGTACCGGCGATTTCGGCCTGGTCATAGGGCTTCCAGTCGCCGCCGGTGTAGTGGGCGCTCTTGACGCCGACAATCACGCCGGGATACTTGAGGGCCAACGCGCCGGTGAGTTTTCCGTCCATGTCGTCGGTGTTCTGCTCATGCTCGCCCATGCCGTCGCCGACGATGTTCAGTTCGGCGAGGACGCGGGTGATGGAGTGGTCAATGATGCGCCCCTTGAATACCTCAAAGTTGCGCCAGCCTGAAGTGCCTGCATCCACGATGGTGGTGACGCCGACACGCAGCGTGAAGCCGTCGGGGGGAACGCTCCAGGTGCCGTCGCGGTATTGATTGATGTCATTGCCGACGAATACGTGGGTGTGCAGGTCAATCAATCCCGGCGTGACGTAGAGGCCGGTGACGTCGACGGTCTTGATGGCCTTGCTGGCGGGAATCATTTTCGCGACCTTGGCGATTTTTCCGTCGGCGATGGCAACGTCCATGATGGCGTCGATGTGGTTCTTGTCATCAATGACGTGGCCGCCCTTGAGCAGCAGGTCATAGTCCTTGTCGGCCGGGCGAGCGGGCATGGCATTGCGCATGCCGCCATAGCCGCCGGCAGGCGCCTGTGGGGCAGCGGTTTGTGCGGTGGCGATGAGTGGGATGGAAAGAAGTGCGCACGCGGCCATCAACAGGCCGAGACGTGCAGAAAGATTGAACGAACGTAGCATCGCTGAAGTCTCCTTCGGAACAAGGAATCTAACCGTAAAAAGTGCCCCAATCCTAATACAACGCGGGGCAAAGTGGCATATGCCATTTGCCTTATCTTGCGGGGAAAATGCAGGGCCGAGGACATGAAAATATTGCGTGGAATGTTGAAACTTTTTGACGCAGAGACAGGGACAGATTCTGGAGCGGGAGACGGGGATTGAACCCGCGACATCAAGCTTGGGAAGCTTGCGTTCTACCACTGAACTACTCCCGCCCGCGGGAGTGCGAGAACAGTGTACCGCAGCCCGCGGGTGGATGCAGCGATGCCCGCGTGCAACATGGTGTTCACACTCCCGTAGCCGAATCTTAATCGCACGTTAACCGGTTCGTAATCCGGCTCGGCCATCTTGGAAGAACGCCTGTATTTTTACCCGGTTGATTTTTCATACCGAACAACACAAATCCAATGCAGCAACAGACAGAAGATGGCACACGAGTGCAAATCTTCCATGAACAATTTTCGGAGAGCGTAATGTTGAACAAACTGATTGCACACACGACCAGAGTGCTGGCGATGTTGATGCTGATGACTCTGGCACTACAGTTGCATGCGCAGTATGAAAACGGCAGCCTGGTGGGAACCATCCGCGACGGCAGTGGAGCGCCGATTGCAGGCGCGATGGTCGCTGTGACCAACGCAGGCACCTCTGCAACGTTGAATGCGAAGACCGACAGCAACGGCAACTATGAAGTTCCCTCGCTGCGTGTGGGCAACTACACCATCACAGCGACAGCCAACGGATTTGCAGCGGCAGCGGCGAACAACATCACGATTGCCGTGGGTTCGCGCGAACGCATCGACCTCACACTGAAGGTTGGCTCGACGACGACGACCGTGGAAGTATCCGGCGTGGCGTTGCAGCTGGAGACTGAATCCAGCCAGCGCGGACAGAACATCAGCGGCTATCAGGCAGAGGCCTATCCGCTGGTGACGCGTAATTATTCTGACTTGATGGGCCTGGTGACGGGCGTACGTCAGGCGCCGACAGCGGCGACGACGAGCTCCATCAGCAGCCTGGTGCGCGCGGGCGCATACAACGTGAACGGCCAGCGCAGCATGTTCAACAACTTTCTGCTGGACGGCGTGGACAACAATGCCTACGGCGAAAGCAACCAGGGATTCGACAACCAGATTATTGCCGTGCCGCCGGATTCTGTTTCGCAGTTTGAGATTGTGACCAACAACGAGAGCGCGCAGTATGGCCGTGCCTCAGGCGCAACCATCAACGTGGCCACGGTGAGCGGCAGCAACCAGCTGCACGCGTTGCTGTATGAGTTTCTGCGCAACACCGACCTGAACGCGATTGGATTTTTCCATCCGACGACAGGCACGACACCCTTCAAGAAGCCGGCCTTCAACCGCAACCAGTTCGGCGGCAATGTGGGCGGACCGATTGTGAAGGACAAGCTGTTTTACTTTTTGGATTACGAAGGGTTCCGCCAGACGCTGACGCCGCTTTCTGTGCTGACGCTGCCGACGCAAAATGAATTGAACGGCAACCTGGTGGTAGACGTGACCGACCCTGTGACAGGCCAGACCTATGCCGCAGGCACACCGATTTCCACCAGCGTAATGGACCCGACATCGGTGAAGATCCTGAATTACTTCAAGTCGATTTCAGGCCTGCCGACCAGCGGTTCTTCTTCGACAGGACTAGCGTCGAACGATTACGCGGTGCAGGTGCCGTTTACCGACAAGAGCGACAAGGGCGACCTGAAGCTGGATTGGCAGCAGAGCCCGAACAACTCCTTCTTTCTGCGCGTGAGCGACCGCAAGGAAACCGGCGTGAATTATCCGGCGATTCCGCTGCCGCTGGACAGCCAGTCGAACGGTAAGATCCGCATCCTGGACCAGCAGATTGCGCTGGGCTACACACGCATCATCGGCGCCAACAAGGTGCTGGATATGCGACTTGGACTGGACCGCACCAAGGCCGGCAAGTACACGCTCTCCATCGGCAACACAGCGTTCAGCTTCCCCAACCTGCCGACCAACCCGGTTGTCGCCGGCGGTCTGCCGTCGATGGGCATCACCGGCTTTACCTCCTTTGGCCGCCAGAGCACGAACCCGCAGTGGCAGGACCCGGCGTTGATGGATCCGAAGGTGAACTTCTCATGGGTGCTGGGCCGTCATTCGCTGAAGTTCGGCTTTGAGTACGAACGCCTGTGGATGGCCGTGGAAGACAACAATCCGCTGTACGGTTCGTTCTCGTTTTCCAAGGGCTACAGCCAGTGCAGCAAGACCGGGCCCTACGCCGACGCGAACTGCCAGAACACCGCAGCCGTCTCTGACGATTACTGGGCCGACTTCCTCTTCGGCACCACCAGCACGTACCAGTTGGCCAACTACTACCAGGCGCACCTGACGCAGAACACGATTGGCACCTACGCACAGGACGACTTCAAGGTGATGCCGAAGTTGACGCTGAACCTTGGCCTGCGTTGGGAGTACGGTTCGCCGTATGCCGACGAACACAACCGCGTCTCAAACTTTGATCCCACAACGCAAACGGTGTTGACGGTGACTCCGGGAGCGGTGGCCGTACCGGGCGCAGTGACGATCTACAACGGCGGCGGTGTGTACGGCAAGACGCTGGTGAATCCTGCACTGGGCGACTATGCTCCGCGCATTGGATTTGCCTATGCAATGACGCCGACGATTGCCATCCACGGCGGCTACGGCACCAGCTTTACCCACTACACGCGCGCGGGTTCGGGAGACATTCTCGCCATCAACGCGCCTTCTGCCTTCTTTACTGCGGTGAACCAGCCGACGCCTTCGCCATCGAACTGGTGCGCCAACTCGGCACCCTTCACGGCGCAGACCAACTGCTACGTGACGATGAGCCAGGGCTTCCCGCAGACGCTGGAAAGCACGTTTGTTCCGGCGACTGACAACATCACCTACATCCCCAAGAACCGCAAAGACAGCTACGTGGAGAACTACTTCCTGAGTGTGCAGAAGCAGCTGGCAAAGAACACGCTGGTGGACATTGCATATGTCGGCAACCACGGCGTGCACCTGGAAGGCTTCCTGAACGCGAACCAGAAAAATCCGTCGGCGGGATTTGCCCGGCCCTACACCAACTGGCCGAGCGACATTACTGCAGCGGTGAATGAATTCTGGTCGCACTATGATGCACTGCAGGCACGTTACGAACAGCGTTTTGTCAGCGGACTCTCGCTGCTGAATTCGTTCACGTGGGAAAACTCACGCGACAACGCCAGCGCCTCGCTGGAAGGCAACACGCCCTCTCCGCAGGACGGCAACAACATTGCAGCGAACTACGGACAGTCGGACTACAACCTGCCGGTTTCAAACGTGACCAGCCTGGTGTATGACGCGCCGTTCGGCAAGGGCCGTCGCTTCCTGAGCAACATCAACGACGCCGAAGATGCAGTGATTGGCGGCTGGCAGGTGAGCGTGATCAACAACGCGGCAGCTGGCACGCCGTTCAACATCACCTACAGCCCGAGCGGAACCAACTCGGTATCGACGCAGATTTCTGCTACGTACCGCGGCGCAAACGAATACCGTCCGGACCGCATTCCCGGAGTGCCTGTGACCGAGCATGTGCAGATCGCGTCCACCGGATACATCCAGTATGTGAACCCGGCTGCGTTTATTCTGCCGCCGACCAAGGACGCATCGAACAACATCCTTAGCCCCTTCGGCAACTCGAGCCGCAACCCGGCACGTACGCCCACCTTCAACGAAACCGACCTCTCGCTGAACAAGAAGTTCAGCACGCCGGTGGACAACCTGAAGGTGGAGTTCCGCGCCGAAGCGTACAACATCTTCAACCACACAAACCTGTACCTGCCGAGCACGATTGGCGGCACGGTGGGAACAACCGCGGGCACCTACTCGACGGGCGCAACCGTGCCGATTTCCGGCATCACCGGCGGCGTGGCTTCGACGGGCGGCACAATTACCAGCACGTATGAACCGCGTGTGCTGCAGTTCGGACTCAAAGTGATTTACTAAAACTGCCGCGGCCAACCAGCCGCACAGCTGCCAACGGCCTGTGGGAGGAAATCTCCTGCAGGCCGTTTTCTTTTTCGACTATGCTTTCGAGTAGCAGATGGTCGAGGAGATGATGGACGAAAAGAAATTTGTGCAGCGAGAGATGAATCGACGTGACGTAATGCGCGGCGCAGCGGCCACAGCGGCAGTGCTGGGCGCGAAGAATGCATTCGCGGGAATGTTGCCGAGCGGAAATTCGGGCGGCAACTTCGGTGTGGATGTGATGCGTTCGCCGGACGCGGTAGAGATTTTTCTTGGGCTGCGCGAGCGCACGCGTTTTGCCATGCAGCCACGCGGCGGAAAATGGATTGTCTCCGATGCAGCGGGCGGTGGTGCGGAGATGCAGTATGAGGTGAACGCCGGGCTGGCGACAGCTTCCCTGCTCTGCCCCGGCGCGGCGGCACAGCGCGTGCATCTGCGATGGAATGGATTACTACGCGAAGATTTGCTGGTGCTGGGCGATGCGTGGGAACGCAGCTACGGAGATTTGCAATGGCAGACGCTGCAGCCGACGCGCGTGTTGCCGTGGTATTGCGCGGTGCAGGATGGCCCTTCTTCAACTGGGGCGGGGGCGACGCATGGCTTTGGCGTTGCGATTGGCGCGGCGAGCTTTGCTTTCTGGCAGGTGGATGAGCGCGGCATTTCTCTGTGGCTGGATGTGCGCAACGGCGGCAATGGCGTGCAGCTGGGCAATCGCAAATTGACGATGGCTACGGTTGTTACGCATAGCAGCGTTGGCAACAATTCCTTCGCCGCAGTGAAACAACTTTGCGTGAAGATGGCCGATGCCGGCGGCGTTCCGCGGCGGGAGAAGCCGCTGCTGATTTACGGCAGCAATGACTGGTACTACGCCTATGGAAAAAGCAGTGAGGCGGACATCCTGCGTGATGCCGACTTGATGCAGGAACTGGCGCCGATGCGCGGTGCGCGGCCCTTCACCGTGGTTGACGAAGGCTACGCGAACAACAAATTATTTGGCGACATGGCGTCGGTGGCGGAAAAGATTCGCGCGCGCAATGTGCGGCCGGGGTTGTGGATTCGACCGCTGCGGGCCGATGCAACCTCATCGAAAAGCTGGTTGATGCCGGCGGCGCGCGGCGGACGCAGGCCGGACAATGAACCCGCGTATGACCCGACGAATCCCGAGGGACTGGAAGCGGCGCTGGCCGTGGTGCGGCAAGCTGCGGCGTGGGGATACGAACTCATCAAGCATGACTTTACGACTTACGACCTGCTGGGCCAATGGGGATTTGCGATGGGTGCGTCACCGGCGATGGACGGCTGGAATTTTTATGATGGTACGCGTACGTCGGCGCAGATTATTCGCGATTTTTATGTGGCGATGCGAAAGACAGCAGGCGCGGAGAAAATCATTCTTGGATGCAATACGGTGCTGCACCTGGGCGCGGGAATTTTTGACACGCAACGCACCGGCGATGATGTGAGCGGACGCGATTGGTCACGCACGCGAAAGATGGGCGTGAACACGTTGGCTTTCCGGCAGCCGCAGCACAACATCTTCCACGTGAATGATCCCGACTGCGTGCCGCTATCGGCGAAGATTCCCTGGACGCTGACCGAGCAATGGTTGCGCGTGGTAGCGGGCAGCGGTACAGCGCTGATTATTTCTCCGGAAGCCAGCAGCGTGGGCGCGGAACAGAAGGCAGCGCTGCGAAATGCATTTGCGGAGTTGGCGGCGGGCGGCGCGACAGCCGAGCCGACGGACTGGATGGAGACGATTACTCCGGAGGCGTGGCGGAGGAACGGCAAGACCGTTCGATACAACTGGACCGAGCCGGAAGGGGCGAGCCCTTTCTAGTAGCTGAGGAACCTTTGGGGATTATTTCCGCACTGGGCGCATAAATTTTGACGGAAATCGAATATCACCATTCGTTGTAGTGGCGCGGACCGACACCTATCCTTATAGATAGTTGGAGGAAGTGATGCCGGTTGTGCCAATGCAAAAAATTCTGCAGGACGCGTTTGCGAAACGCTACGGCGTGGGCGCGTTCAATATTGTGGACAGCGTGACCATGCAGGCGGTGCTGGAAGCGGCAGCGAAGATGCGGTCGCCGGTGATCATTCAGGTCTCTGTAAAAACTGTAAAAGTGATGGGCGCGAAAGTGCTGCGCGCGATGTTTGCCGAGATGGCGGCGCGGTTTGATATTCCTGCGACGCTGCACCTGGACCACTGCCCTGATCGCGCTGTGATTGAAGATTGCGTGGCCGCAGGCTGGGACTCCGTGTTGTTCGACGCTTCCCTGCTGAGCTACGAAGAAAATCTGAAGCAGACGCGCGAAGTGGTGGAGCTAGCGCATCGGCACGGCGTTGCCGTTGAAGGCGAATTGGAAGCCATCCACGGCGTGGAAGATGGCGTGGGCAGCGAGAGCGAGGGCGCGGCAGTCGCGTTGGAAGATGCGGTGCGATTTATTCGCGAGACGAAGCTCGATAGCTTTGCACCGGCCATCGGCACGGCGCATGGCGTGTACAAAGGCGAGCCGAAGATTAATTTTGAACGT
>Ga0164297_10001449_pt1 | contig 25207 bp, 23 predicted proteins | sample GEODES058metaG_FD_113539 | JGI IMG/M metagenome (GOLD analysis project Ga0164297, IMG submission 113539) | Dystrophic lake water microbial communities from Trout Bog Lake, Wisconsin, USA - GEODES058 metaG | ecosystem: Environmental > Aquatic > Freshwater > Lake | place: USA: Trout Bog Lake... | reverse complement strand
TGGCGATCATTCTCACCATGCACGACCAAGAGTGAGCACCGAATTTGATGGGCAATCGGTTCAAGTGTCATTTGCTTCACAATTTTTAAGGTCTCGGCAAACGAGTCGGTTCCAAATACCCAGTTCACATGCTCAGCGTAGCCTGGCACAGAGGGTTCGCCATTGCCTTTTAAGCGACTTTCCACTGCATGGCCATAATCAAAAATCGCACCCCAAGCGACGCAACATTTAAAACGTGGCTCAAAGGCTGCCGCTCTTGGTGCATAGTAACCACCTAAGCTCAGAGCGATGATACCGATGTTATTCATATCCACATCGGAGCGGGTTTCTAGATAATCAACGCAGGCTGAAGCGGAACGCTCCGTATCCGGCCCACTCGGTAAATTTTGTAGACGTAGCGCCGCACCAACTCCAGGATGATCGACAATCAATACAGAAACACCCCGACGTTTAAACTCATCAGCAATCGCTGAGTAAACAATTTCTTTGGTCAAATCCAAGCCGTTAAAGTGCACCATACAAGGTGCTTTCTCAGCACCGGGTGCTTTCATGAAGATAGCGGGTAGAGTGGTACCTTCATAGGGAACCTGAACATATTCAACCGGCTCTTTACGAAACTTCAAGCCTTTCTCATAGGCAGCAATCCCTTTTTTATAGGCAACGACTCTTCTAGGATCTTTATGACTTGGCATTCTCTCGGCTAACTGAAAATACAAACCGCAGCGTAGATACTTTCTGCCGGCTGATAAGAGATTACCTGCCTGTTCATCAGCCTGCGCTAAACGCTCGACTCGCTCGGCCATTTTTGTCCAACTCTCAAACCAAGCATTTTGGGCAACTACGTCACCGCCGAGTGCTTTGATGCCGGCAGCTTCTTTTAAAGAACGACAAGCTTCATCGATTTCAGCGATTTGACCACCACGATTGAGGGCGGACATTACGGCTAAACTCCAGGTGTAATTATTGGGAAAATATTCAAACATATGGGTCTCCTTGTTTTATGGTGATTCTATTATTGGGGGTCAATTTTGGCAATTTTAAAAATCTTACTTTGATACGCGATATCTTCAGTGATAAATTTAGAAAACTCAGCCGGTGTGGAGGCAATCGAAATCAGCCCCATTTCATCTAACTGTTCTTTCATGTCGGGTGACTGGATGGATTTAGCAATGGCTTGCTGAACCTTATCAATTTTGTCATTGGCCGTTCCCGCTGGGAACCACATGCCGTAATAGCCAAAGATCGGCTCCATCCCTTTCACACCTAACTCACTAAAAGTCGGTACATTAGGCAAAGCAGGGCAGCGTACAGAACTCGAGATCGCAATGGCTTTGAGACGTTTTTCTTTAAAGAGCTGCGTCGCGGCAACAGTCGATAAAAAAGTCATATCGACTTGTTTTGCTAAGACGTCAGCAATTGCTGGACCACTGCCTTTGTAGGGGATGTGAGTCAATTGAATATTGGTTAAATGTTCAAAGAGCGCAGCTGCTAAGTGGGTTAAATTACCCTGACCACCAGAGGCGTAATTTAACTTACCTGGCTTTTCTTGAGCCAGGGTAATGATTTCTTTTAAAGAGTTTGCTGGACTATCGTTATTCACTACCAGTACTAAACCATAAGATCTTGCCACCAAGGTGATGGGTGCAAAATCTTTCATAGGATCATAGGGAAGTTTTTTATAAAGTACTGGATTGGCACTAAAAGAACCCGTCATAAATAACATGGTGTAACCGTCAGTGGCAGACTTCGCCACTACGTCGGAGCCGATAATACCGTTGGCACCGGCACGATTATCAACTATCACAGAAACACCTAAATTGTCACCGAGTTTCTGAGCTACTTTTCTAGCCATCAGATCTAAAGGACCACCTGCAGCAAATGGCACAATCATTTTGATGGGACGGGTTGGCCATTTTTCAGCTGCAGCATTTTGCGCAGTCGCTTGGATCGCAAAACTTGACATGAAAACTAGGCTTAGAAGGCAAATAGTGTGTTGAAATTTTCGTTGAATGAGATTAATCACTCGATTTAAAAAATAATACCGATGCGCAGTATTCATCCCGCCGTCTCCTGTAAGGAAATAATCTTTTTAATAAAAATATCTTAATCTAATTTAATGCCTAATTTTTTGACAACGACCGACCATGTTTCAGATTCTCGAGCTATTTGTTTTGTAAAGTCTTCTGCCGAATTTGCCACTACGATGGCACCAAGGTTATTAATCCGTTGGGTGACTTCAGGCAACTTACTAGCTTGAACAATTTGTTGATTTAACTTTTTCATGATCTCTGGAGGAGTTCCTGCTGGCGCAAAAAAGCCATACCAGGAGCCAACATAAAAGTTATTGAGCCCCGCTTCACCAAAGGTAGGTACGTCGGGTAAGTTGGCTAGTCGGGTAGTAGAGGCCACCGCAATAGGCCGAATCTTTTTTGCTTGAATATTTGGTATGGAAGACAAGCCACTATCAAATGTCATCGAGATATTGCCAGCGAGTAAATCTGCCATACCAGGGGCACTGCCTTTATACGGCACATGAATCAGTTTCGTGCCGGTAAGCATTTGAAATAACTCTCCCGCCAAATGGGACGAGCTACCATTACCAAAGGAAGCAACCGATAACTTATTGGGATTTTCTTTAGCATAAGAAATTAACTCAGCTAGATTATTGACCGGCAAACTAGGGTGCACCGACAGAATAAAAGGGGCATCAGCAACGAGACTGATGGGCTCAAACTGCTTGTTTGAGTAGGATAATTTTTCGTAGAGTAAGGGATTAGTCACAAAAGTACCAGTGGTACCAAGCAGCAGAGTATAACCATCGGGCGCTGCCTTCGAAGCAATCTCAGTAGCAATAATGTTCGCAGCTCCCGGACGATTTTCTACGATAAAAGTTTGCCCTAATGATTTAGTGAGTTCTTGTTGAATAAGCCGACCAATCACGTCCGCACCACCACCTGGTGATGAGGGATTTAAGACACGAACAGGACGTTGTGGATAAGTGGTTTGTGCTTGAACGACCGGCCCACAAAACACACTCATATAAAAACTGATTATTAAAGCGAGCCAATAAGGTAATGGACTTGACATGCGTGGACTTGACATACGTGGACGTGACATATTTATCCTTTCGGTTGCATCAGAATTGATTTAGCGAAATCAATCAGGTTTAATTCAGAGAGTGGTGCACCGATTGCCTGAATACTTAAAGGGCGACCTAAATGATCCAGCCCAATGGGGATGGATAAAGACGGAATACCTAAGTAATTAATAAATCCCATTAAATGAAATAGTCCGATTAATTTCTCTTTGTCAAAATCAGGATGGCCAATCTCTACCTCATTCCAATTTGGTAACGTGCAAGTGAAAGTAGGTAAAAGTACAACATCAAAGTTGGTAAAGTACTTTTGGATGAAAGCAGCTGAGATTTGAGATTGGTTATTGATGATTTCTAAATAATCTGACTTAGCAATCAGCTTGCCTTGTTTACATACCGTTTTTAAAGTTCTTGGACAGGACGCTTGATCTAGATGGGTGGCATAGAGTTGATTCGCCTCATAACTTAACACTTGATCGGTTAAGAACTTCAACTGATCAAATTCGTTAATCTCGATCAGTTCTACTGATTTAAAATTGTCTAGATGTGCTTTGATTGCTTGGCGAAGTTTGGGGTCGACGAATAGTGGTAACCAAAGTCCGATCCGGTTTTTTTTCTGAAAAGAATCTACAGAAGTCAGTGCAGACTCAGCTAGTAGTCTAAGAATCAGTTCGATATCTGCGAGGTGGTTGCCAAGTATCCCCACTGAGTCCAAGGTTGGAGAGAGTTCTGCAACACCTTCTTTAGAAATCAATCCTCGGGTAGTTTTTAAGCCGAAGATCCCACAACTTGCAGCGGGTATTCTGACGGATCCAGTCGTGTCCGTTCCCAGAGAGATCGGCGTCATACCTGAGGCAACGGCAACGGCGGAGCCACTTGATGAGCCGCCTACGACATAATCAACATGCAGGGGATTAATACACCTTGGGAAATTAGCATTTTGTGAGCTAGCACCACAGGCGTAGGGCGCCATGACTGCAGTACCCAGCGTTATTGCTCCAGCGTCTTCTAATTTTTGCAGCGCTCGAGCATTTTGAATACCCTCTACCAAAGTAGGTTTACCAAGTCCAAAGCCTGGCTCAAAGTGTCTGATATTAAAAATATCTTTATGGATTAGACCAAGGCCAGTAAGAGGGCCTTGCTTTGGAGAAATAGGCTCAATCAGTTTCGAGAGACAATGCAACTGCGCGTTAGTCTCATTAATAAAGCTGAGCTGAGTTTGAAGTGCCTCTATCGCCGAAATACCGACAACTTTCTGTTGATGAAGTATCGCAGCGATCGATGGGTGCTTGCTAGACATCTTTTCATTACTTCACAAATAAGTCAGAAAACTTATTGTGCAGCATAACCGCCATCAACGAGCAAATCCGAACCCGTTACAAAGGCGGAAGCATCACTTGCTAAATAGAGAGCAGCCAGAGCAATTTCTTCAGGCTGAGCGAGTCTGCCGAGTAGATGCATCGGCCCTAATTCTTTCCGGGCATTTTCCATCGTGCCAAAACGCAGCGTCATTCTTTCTGTTTCAACGGCGCCAGGTGAAATCGTATTCGTCCTAATGCCTTGCGCTGCATGATCAATTGCCATGGCACGTGCTAAATTAATTAAAGCAGATTTAATGGCGCAGTACACCGCACGATTGGCTGTGCCAACCCGACCTAATTGAGAAGCGATATGAATAATGGAGCCATTCTTTGCCGCTGCCATATGCGGTATCACCGCTTTACTCATCAAAAAAGCACCAGTTAAATTCACAGAAATCGCTTTATTCCAATCTTCTAATGAGTAGTCAGCCACACTACCACTTGGGTCTTTGGCTGCCGCGCCATTTAATAAGACATGAATACCGTCATAGGCTTGCATTACCTTCAAAATCGCTTGCTGAGTCGAGGGCTCATCACTCACATCAACCTGCACACCAAGCGCAATGCCACCTTCAGCAGTAATTTCCTGCGCAGTCCTAGCTGCATTTTCACCAATCAAATCCAAGCAAGCCACTTTAGCACCAGCTTGAGCAAAAGCGATCGAAATAGCTCTACCAATTCCTTGGCCAGCACCAGTAACTACCGCAACTTTGCCAGTTAAGGCATATTTGTTAAGAATGTTTTCCATACTTGTCTCCTAATTTAACTTGTGCCTAGATACGCTTCTTTTATTTTTGGATCGTTGATTAAATCTTTACTATTACCACTCGTGAGAATCTTACCGGTTTGTAAAACATAGGCGCGCGAGGCAGTACCTAAAGCATAGTGCGCATTTTGTTCAACTAATAGTACGCTGGTATTATTCGCATTAATTTCACGAATCGTTTTAAAAATATCTTGCACAATAATTGGTGCTAGACCTAAAGAGGGCTCATCTAAACACAATAATCTCGGCTCAGACATGAGGGCGCGACAGATCACCAGCATTTGTTGCTCACCACCTGATAAAGTGCCAGCATTTTGTTTTGCTCGGACCCCTAACTTAGGAAACATCGCGACCATTTTCTCAATGAGCGAATTCATTTTGGGGCGATTATTCCTGTGACAGTAACCACCCATTTCTAAGTTTTCCATTACCGTCAGAAATGGAAAGACATGGCGACCTTCAGGCACGAGTGCAATGCCTAGTTTATTTCTCTCGAAAGAGGGCATTCTAGTGATATCGATACCATCAAATAAGATTTTTCCTTTTCGTGGGTACATAGCGCCTGCAACCGCACGCATGGTCGTGCTTTTACCAGCGCCATTAGAGCCAATCAAGGTCACAATTTCATTTTGACCGACGGTAAAGTTAATATTTTGACAGGCTGCTACTTCACCATAGGCAATTTCTAAATCTTGGGCTTCTAACAGTGCGCTCATACAATCGCTCCTTCACTGCCAAGGTATGCTGCAATGACTTTTGGATTGGACTGTACTTCTGATGGGCTACCATCAAATAGATACTCGCCGTGATCCATTACAAAGATTTGATCAGCGATATTCATGACTAATTTCATATTATGTTCTACCAAAATAATGGTCATATTTTGTGACTGTAAATGACGCAAGCGACTCATTAAAAACTGTACTTCTGTATCGTTCAGACCAGCAGCAGGCTCATCGAGCATGAAAACTTTAGGTTTCGTCGCCAGGGCTCTGGCAATCTCGAGCATCCGTTGTGAGCCATAAGGTAGTGAACCAGCCCGATCATTGGCTTTATCTTTAAGACCAATAAAATCTAATAGTTCGAGAGCTTGGTTATAGCAGTCAAGGCGATTTCTTTTATATTCTCCAGCTGGAATAAAGTATTGCCAAAAAGGAATTTTATGGTGAATGTGAAAACCCGCAATCACGTTATCAATCACCGATAATTGCTTAAACAAACGAATCTTTTGGAAAGTTCTAGCAATCCCTAAATGAACGCGCTGATGTAAAGAGAGTGAGTTAACTTCAATGCCGTTATAAGTAATGGATCCAGAGGTTGGTAAATAAACACCTGTTAATAGGTTAAGGGTAGTTGATTTACCAGCACCATTCGGACCAATAATCGTTTGAATAGAATTGGCTGGAATTTTAAATGAAATACCGTCGACCGCTTTTACACCGCCAAAATGCTTACATAAATTGGTAACTTCTAAGATGTTTTCTGACATATCAATATTCTGTAGATGTAAATCAATTTGATTTAAAAAATTTATCCTTGATTGTTTGGAAAGCCTGCAAAATTCCACCAGGCATAAACAGAACAACGAGGGTTAAAGAAATACCGTAAACAAGCAGGCGGGCATCTCCTAAGCTTCTTAGTAACTCTGGTAGAGTTGTTAGAACGATTGCGCCAATAATAGGTCCAAACATGGTACCCATGCCACCGACAATTACCATCGCTAAATAGGTAAATGATTCCACGACAGCAAAGGCATCTGGTACCAAGGTGCCTACAAAGCTAGGGTAGAAAGCGCCAGCCAAACCAGCGATGAATGCACCGATACCAAAAGCAAAGATTTTCCAAAGTTTGGCATTAATCCCCAGTGAAGCAGCCGATACCTCATCTTCTCGGATTGCTCGTAAGGTATCACCAATGGGTGACCTTAAAAGATTACCTAAAATAATGTAAGTAATCATGGTGACAGTCGCCACTAAATAAAAATAATTCACATTGTTGTTAAATTTAATTTCAGTACCAAAAAGATTGATAGGCGTTGGCGCCGGAATCCCATAAATACCTAAGGGGCCTGAAGTCATCGAGTCCCAATTGAGTAAAATTTGGTGCAAGATAATCGCAAAGGCCATGGAAGCGATAGCGAGGTAATGTCCTTTGAGTCGGGTAGCAAAAAACGCTAAGAAAATACCGACCGCGCCCGCTAAAAACGAACCTGACAGCGCTGCCATCCAAAAAGTAAAACCTGCCTTTTTAATCAGTAAGGTTGTGGTGTAAGCCCCAACACCAAAGAAGGCGGAGTGACCTAAGTTAAGTTGCCCGGTATAACCTAAAATAAGATTGAGTGACATTGCGAGCATGATGTTCATCGCAATCACAACCAAAATCCCTTTCCAATAGGCCGATCCACTAAAGAGGATTGGTAATACCCAAATTACACCTGCAACCATCAAATACTGTACCCAAGTTGGGATTTTTTTTAGTAATCGTAACTCAGACATTTTCTTCTTTCTTTTCAGCAACCAGACCTGTAGGTTTGACTAATAACATGACCAGTAAGAGGGCAAAAACAACCAAATCAATCACGCCAGAACCTAGGTATTGGGTAGTAAATGCTTCAATTAAACCGACCAGTAAACCAGCAATAATGGTACCGGCCATATTGCCAAAACCACCGATGATGACAATTGCAAAAGATTTAACAATCACGGAAGCGCCTGCAAAAGGTGTGAGTACTAAAATTGGACCGAGCATCGCACCAGCCATACCGGCCATCGCTGAAGCAATCACAATCGTGAGCATAATCAGAAATTTTTGATTAATACCCATGAGACCCGCTGTTTCCCGGTCTTGTGAAATAGCTCTTAGCGCTTTGCCTGTAAAGGTATATTTCATGAACAGATAAAGACCAGCAATAGTGCTGGAGGCGACAATCACAACGAGTAAACTTTGCGTGGTAAAAAAGATTTTGCCAAAACGAATGGTTTCATCGTAGGGGCTATTAAATTGATAAGGAACTGGTCCGAAGGCAAGTAAGGCGCCATTTTCTAATAAGATAGAAACACCGATAGTCGCAATCAGAGGCCGCAGTTCATCCCCTCGTTCTCGCAGCGGTGCAAAAATCGCCAGATTAATCAGGTACCCCAGCAAAGCACCAGCAAACAGTGCCACCACAATACTGAGTAAATAAGCACCACCTAACCACTGTACAAAAAAGTACGCTGCAAAACCACCCAGGGTAACAAAGTCCGCATGGGCAAAGTTAATTTGGTTCATGACCCCATAAATGAGGGTTAAACCCAGCGCGACCATTACATACAAACATCCCATGACAACACCATTGATGGTTTGTTGGATGGTTAAATTTAAGATATCAGGCATTTTGAATTCGAAGAAGTACTACGAGAAAAAGGATGATCAAAGATACACCTGCCTGTTATTCGATTACGAATTGGCGGATGTATCTTTTTAATCAACAAACAAAGAAAGACACTATGTTGCTGTTTTAATTACCAGTTGAGTGTTTTCCAGCTCAAATCAGGATTGGTTTCTACATAGTGAATGACAGACATGTTTTGATTTTGGCCAGTTGGACCAAAAGTTATTTTTCCAGTCGTTACTTCCACATCAACCATTTTTAATAATTGATTTTTAATTTCTTCAGAATTGGTCGCACCTCTTTTTACTGCTTCAGCAATGATCTTGATTTGGTCATAGGTGTGAGCATTTAAGTGAGTAGGAACGACATCTGCACCGTACTTAGCTTTGAAGTTCTTCACAAAGTTTTGTACAACTGGACGCTTTTCATTTGGATCAAACTGTGAAATACGGGTATAGCCAACAGAAGCCTTACCAGCTTTTTGGTCATAGCCCCAAGGTACCCAAATCGTACCAATTTGTACTGCTTTACCGCCACCGCCCTTAGTAACACCGGCTTGTGCTAAAGCTTGTGCTAGCTTAACAGTTTGACCTTCCAGAGCAGATACCAAAAGTACATCTACATCACCCATTGAGGCTACGCGGGTAGCGATCGAGGTGAAGTCACTCACGTCTCTAGCGAACTCAATTCGGCCGAGCACTTTACCGCCGTTAGCAATAAAAGTTTTCTCAAAGTTGTCTGAGATATCAATACCAGCATTGGTTTTTTCATTTAGCAAAATGGCATTTTTTGCTTTCATATTTTTGACAGCGTTCAATGCCAAGCTATCGGTTTGTTGTTTTGCATCTGGGAAAATTCGGAAGGCATATTTATAACCAGACTCTGTAAATTTAACAGTTGCAGAACCAGCATTGATCAAAGGCACTTTAGCCTCTTCCAAAACGGACATCGCAGCTAAAGTGGCATCAGAACATTCTTCACCAATCACGACATTAGGCTTGAAGTTTTCTAACATACGCTTAGCAGCGTTGGTAGCGCCTAATGGTGAGCATTGTGAATCTTCATAATTAATCACAAACTTATAACCGTTCACACCAGTTTTATTGAGTTCTTCAAGGGCAAGTTCAGCACCTTGTTTGCCCATCACACCAAAATAAGAACCAGGTCCAGAGGCCGGCAATAAAGCGCCGATCCGAATTACTTTTTCTTGTGCTTGGCTTGAAGCAATGGATAAGCCTGCTACTGCACTAATCAGCATGCCGTTGATGAGCTTCGATGCGATTTGTCCAACCAACGGACGTGTTGCTAGAGTTTTAATCATGTTGCCTCCAAAGTTTTTTTGAAATTATTTTTTATACTCAATAGACATTAACTCATAAAAAAATTTTTGACAAGTAGGTGTAATATGTAAAAAACTATTAATTAAATTGAGACAATGTATTAAAAATGATAGTCCTAATAACAGGTGGAACAGGGTTTGTAGGCCTCAATCTCGCCCAACAATTGTGCAATAAAGGTTTCAAGCCAGTGCTGATGGCACTTGCCCCCATGACACTCGCAATGCAACAACAATTGATGCAAGCTGGTATATCTTTTGATTTTTTTCAAGGTAGTGTGACGCATCCTGGTGATTTAGATAAAGTTTGTACTCTCTATAAAATCGACAAAATCGTGCATGCTGCCGCAATCACTGCAGATGGCGAGCGTGAAATTGCCCATACGAAAGAGATCTTAGAAACGAATTTAATGGGATCTGTCGAAGTGTTTGAGTGTGCTGTTCGGCACCATATTAAACAAGTGATTTATTTGAGTTCGGGCTCTATTTTTGGCCACTTAGGTAACCATGACCCCATCATTGATGAACTCTTCAGTCCAGTCTTGCCTGAAACTATTTACGGCATTAGTAAATTAGCTGCAGAGCGAACTGCTTTGCGTTATCGCAAAAACCGCCAACTGAATGTCACCGTTGTTCGCCTCGGCTTAGTTTATGGCCCTTGGGAATACGACACAGGGCACCGCGATACTTTAAGCTTGCCCTATAAAACCTACCTCAAAGCAAAGGGTGGCGAGCATCTTATCGTCTCAAAAATACATGGGGATGATTATATTTATGCCACTGATATTGCTAAAGGATTATGGTTGATATTAGAAGCGGGACATTCACCAGAAGGTCTCTATCATTTATCTGCTGGTCTGAAGTGGTCCTTATCCACTTGGTTAGAACGCCTAAAACAAGTATTTCCGAAATTTACCTATGAGATGACAGACGATCCCGAACTCTGCGCATTTAAAAACAGTAGTCCTTTACCTCGTTCACCGATGAGTATTCAAAGGATTCAACGCGACTTTCATTTTGAGCCTGACTTTGATCAAGCGCTGGCTTTTGATGATTTTATTTCTCAACCTTCTATTCTTCACTCATTTACTAATCATTAACCATGACAGCACTCTCAAAATTTAAAGTTCTGGATTTAACCAGAGCTCGTGCAGGACCAACTTGTGTCAAACAATTCGCTGATTTCGGCGCGGATGTCATCAAAATTGAAATGTCCGAAGGAATGGGTGATGCAAGTCAATTTAGTGGCGCGCGACATGGCCCTGATATGCAAAACTTACATCGGAATAAAAAGTCTTTAACTCTCGATCTAAAACAGAAAGAGGGCTTAGACATTTTTTATCAACTCGTTAAAACAGCGGATATCGTCGTAGAAAACTTCAGGCCGGATGTGAAAAATCGCTTAGGCATTGACTATGAAACCCTTAAAGCCCTAAATCCGCGCATCATCTTAGTTTCCATCTCAGGCTTTGGTCAAGACGGCCCATACGTCAAACGTCCGATGTTTGATCAAATCTCACAAGGGATGAGTGGCATCATGTCAGTTACGGGCGACCCGAAGGGCGGACCGATGCGGGCTGGTGTAGCGATTACGGATATTACTGCTGGGTATATTGCCGCTTGTGGCGCAATGACGGCACTCTTGGAGCGAGAAGTTTCAGGTCAGGGACAGTGGGTTCAAAGTTCACTGATTCAAGCTGGGATCGCGATGATGGATTTCCAAGCAGCTCGGTACTTAATGGCTGGCGAAATTCCTCAACAAGTCGGTAATGATCATCCAACTAGTATGCCTACTTCTTGCTATCAAAGTAGTGATGGTTATATTAATGTGGCTGCTACCGGTGAGCCGATGTGGGTGGCCTTATGTACCGCCATGGGGATTGCAGAATTGGCGACAGATCCACGGTTCACATCAGAGTCCATGCGGGTGGCGCACCGCGATGAATTAAATCAAATTTTGATTCCGATCCTCAAATCAAAGCCAAAAGCATATTGGGTAGAATTGCTCAATAAAGCGGGCGTTCCAACCGGTCCAATTTATGACATGTCAGAAGTTTTTAGTGATCCGCAGGTGATTTCTCAAGATGCAGCAGTGGAGGTAGAACACCCTAAAGTCGGGAAGATTCGGATTGTTAATCAGGCCGTAAAGCTTTCTAGAACACCGGCCAAAATTACGCATTCTGCGCCCGAATTAGGTGAGCACTCAGAGGAGATCTTGCGTGAATTATGTTATTCTGAAATTCAAATTCAAGAATTCAAAACTAAAAAAATAATTTAATAAAGGAGACAATAATGGCTTTTGCTAAAACAGATGATGGCGTAAATTTGTATTATGAGGAGTCCGGCAGTGGACAACCAATCATCTTTGTTCACGAATTTGCGGCTGACTATCGTAGCTGGGAACTCCAGATGCGTTTCTTCTCCAGATACTTTAGATGTATCACTTTTTCTGCCAGAGGATATTTACCCTCTGATATCCCGACTGATCCTGCAATGTACAGTCAAGAACGTGCGATGAAAGATGTTTTGGCTGTTCTCGATCATCTACAAATTGAAAAAGCCCACATTGTAGGCTTATCGATGGGTGGATTTGCTTCACTGCATATTGGTATTCATAATCCACACAGAGCTCTCTCATTAGTGATTGCTGGTTGCGGTTATGGTGCTCAGCCTGAAAAGAAAACAGGTTTTCATGCTGAAGTGGAAGCTGCTGCGAAGTTGTTTGAAGACTTGGGCAGTGTTGAGGGTGGTAAAAAATATACTATCGGACCAACACGTGTTCAATTCCAAAATAAAGACCCTAGGGGCTTTAATGAGTTTGTGAATAGTATGTCAGAGCATCCAGTAGCTGGTTCTGCTAATACGCTCAGAGGGGTGCAGAAGATGCGTCCGTCACTTTGGGAATTAATCGATGGCATGAAAACGATTCAAGTGCCAACTTTAATTATTACCGGTGATGAGGATGATCCTTGTCTTGAGCCAGCGCTCTTGATGAAACGCAATATTCCGAGTGCAGGCCTCGTGGTATTCCCCAATGCTGGTCATACCAATAACATCGAAGATCCTGATTTGTTTAATAGCACCTTAAGTGAATTTTATCTAAAGGTACTTGCTGGCAGATGGTCACTCAGAGATCCGCGCTCACAAGCTACCGGAATCCTCGGCTTTAAATAAGAAACTTTTTACCGCCACTTTGTTTGATCAAAGTGGCGGTTTTATTTTCTACCCATTTTTTTAACCCTACTTTGATCCATCCTATGGAGAAAAGTTGTAATTGTTTGTTTTTGATTTAACTCATTGAAAGGTATCAACATGGATTTGCAATTAAAAGGCAAGAAAGTTTTAGTTACTGGTGGTTCTAAAGGTATTGGTCTTGCAGTGGCAGCAGCCTATGCAGCAGAAGGTGCACTCCCAATCTTGGTTTCAAGAGATGCAGCGAATTTGGCTAAAGGTAAAGCACACATTGAGTCAACCTATAACGTTGCTTGTCAGACGATTGAACTTGATTTAGGCGCGCCACAATCAGCAGAAGCTTTATTTGCAAAAGTTGGTAATGTTGACATTTTGATTAACAATGCTGGTGCGATTCCTGGTGGTACCCTTGCTGATATTCAAGAAGACAGATGGCGTCAAGCTTGGGAATTAAAACTCTTTGGTTACATTAACTTAACCAGAGTGTACTTAGCTGCCATGGAAAAACAAGGCAGCGGTATTATTGGCAACATTATTGGTATGGCTGGCGCCGCACCAAGAGCAGAATACGTTTGTGGTGTGACTGCCAATGCTGCATTGATGGCCTTTACGCAAGCGGTAGGTGCTACGAGTCACAAGAGTGGCGTGCGTGTTTTCGGTATTAATCCCTCACCGACGCGTAGCGACCGGATGGAAATGATGATGAAAAACAATGCCAAGAACAAATTAGGCGATGAGTCTAGATGGACTGAGTTAACTTCAAAATTACCTTTCGGTAGAATGACTGAGCCAGATGAAATCGCTAACTTAACTGTGTTCTGCTCATCCCCATTATGCGGCTACCTCAGTGGTTCCGTGATCAATGTGGATGGTGGTCAAATGTTTGCACCTGTGTAAGCATTAAAGTTTAAGTACTAAAAACGAGATATTCTCTAACGCAAACAGATTTCACGCGTTAGAGAATATTCTTCAGCTCATTCTTCAACTCAATTTGCAGCTCAGTCATCAGTCTTACCGATTTGTTTCACGGTATCTTGCAACTTCTTGATTTCTAACTTCCAAAATTGATTCATCGCATCGCCGTCGAGATAATCTAAGGTCGAGTTCCCTTTAAATAGAGCGGTCTTGAACTGTTCATCCTGGATACTTTCGCGCAGAACTTGAGCAAGTTTTTTGACAATCGGTTCTGGCGTGTCAGCCGGTGCAAAAATCGTAGTCCACAGCGTATATTCCACATTAATATTAGACTCTTTAAGCGTCGGTAGATCCATATAAGGCGGCAGTCGTTTGGGGCCAGTTTGTGCGAGCGCTATCATTTTGCCTGCTTGGGTTTGTGGGTAAGCCACACTTGGTGCAGATGCTAGCCCATTGACATGCCCACCCAGTGCTAAGGTCATGGACGCAGCACCACCACCTGTAGGGATGTGTTTGAATTTGACACCTGAGAAATTCTCAATCATCGCCATCGGTAAGTGGGTTGCGCCGTAAGTGCCTGAGGAAGAAATCGAAACAGCACCAGGTGCTTTACCGGCAGCTTTGACAAATTCCTGAATCGTTTTGGCATTGGCTTCTTGATTGACCAGAATAATAGCTGGATCAGAGGTAATTTGAGCAATCGGAATTAATTTATTTAAGTTATAAATGGGCGTTCGGTTATATAAGGCATCAATCGCCGGTTGTGTGATGAGGGAAGGAGAAGTGATTAACAGGGTGTAACCATCGGGACTAGCATTCGCGACGGCAGCATGGCCAATGGCGCCATTGGCACCGGGTTTATTGACGATGATGACGGTTTGCTTCAGCGTCTTTTGTAAAATAACCGAAAGATTTCTGGCTACGTTATCGACGAAACCACCCGGTAGGTTGGGATTAATAATCGTGATGGTCTTTGTAGGGTAATTTTCCTCTGCGAAGCTTGTAAGGCTCAGGCAACCGCCGAGAGCTAAAAGCACTGCGTACTGGACGGTTTTTAATTGGAATGGTTTCATAGATCTCCCCTTGTATTTTTTATGATTATTTTTTTTGTCGGTTGGTGATTGTTTTTTGTTCACGGATTAACTCAAAGCTATAGCGGTAGCGCTCATCAGGGTGATGACTAGTCGTAATTTGAAATACTTCTTGATCCATACCAACATAGGACCGCATGACCACGAGTGCTGAAGTATGTTCTTTGACGCGTAATTGTTTGATATATTCTTTGGGAACTTGTTGTGAGTAGACTTCTACTTTGGCGCGTTGAATCACTTCATCAAACATCTCCACGATTTGCTCACTGATTGGAATGCTTAAGTGTTTCTTATGTTTCACGACGCCAGCATATTTGGGCAAGATGTAATAGGTCGTTAAACAAAGTGGAATCGTAGACTGATTTTGATATCGGAGTGAGACAATCCGAAACCATTCCATGTTCACAGGACAATGAATTTCATCAGCAATGGCTTGGTCGGCTTTGATGTAAGACATATCTAAGATTTCTCTGACCATCGAGCCTGGATAGTCTAAGAGCTCATTAACGGTGCGAACACTGTGCGACAAAACAGTTTGTGCTTGGGTTGCCAAAACAGTGGAACCAGTTCTGGGCCTGCGCATAATGAGACCCTCTTGGGATAGGGTTGTGAGGGCCTGGCGCAAGGTGGGACGACTGGCTTTATAGGTAATGCAAAGCTCTTCTTCGGTGGGAAGTCTTGTTCCTAGTGGATAAAATCCATCAAGAATTTTTTGCCGAATTTCAGTCGAGATTTGCAGATGTAAGGGGATTGACTTCATACCATCAGCAACCAAACGTTATTAATATAGTTGCCAATAAATAGTTACCAATCAGCATTAAAATCAGCATTAATTATCTCTGCCGAAACTAGCATCCATTTTTGCTTCTTTTGCTTGGGCTGCGAGGCGAGCTTCTTCGCCGCTAAAGATTAATTCGATTTCCGTGCCGTCCGGATCTTTAAAAAACAATTGATATTGAAAGGTTTCAGGCACACCAAATTCAGCAAATTTAATATTGTGCGTTTTTAATAAATTGCGATAGTAGTCAATATCCTTAGTCCACAGCGCTATATGATCAAAAGCATCGGTTTTGCCATTGGGTGGCAGCGGACTTCTAGACGTAGAAATATGCACAATCGGTTGGTCACCTAAGTACATCCATGCCCCAATTCTGCCAAACTGCGGTCGATAACCATCCTCTAAGCCCAAAATTTCTGCATAAAAGCGTCTTGATCGTTCCAAATCTGAGGTACTCACATTAATATGAGCAAAACCTTGGATGGGCATGATATCTCCTTCGTTATAGTCTTTGTTGGAATGGGCAAATCATTAAATTCTTTTGAATTTAGACTATATCATTATGATGATTAATGCAATAAGGAAAATACTTAGAAAAATTGTTTGTATTTAATTTTCAACTAAAACAATTACTTAAGTATTGTTTATGAAAAGTTGTGATACTTCTTGGTTTTTAAAGAGTTGAATTGTATTGACAATTAAAAAGATAAAAAATAATATGAAAGTACTTTCAAATCTATCCAAAGTGAGTCAGTATGAATGCTCCAGTGCAGTTGAATCAAGCAGGCCAAATAAGCCATCCCTTTAAGAAAGAATCATTTGCCGATGTTTCCTATGAGGAAATGATTGCTCGCACTAAGGAGTTGATTCCATTTTTAGCCTCCGAGGCAGCTGCCAATGAAAAGCAAACCCATTTAACAGACGCTGTGGTCAATAAATTACATGAGAGTGGACTCTTTCGTTATCAGCAGCCCAAGATGTGGGGTGGAATGGAAGTTGATTTTAGAGCCTTTATGGAAGTGCCTTATTTGTTAGGCCTTGGTTGCCCATCCACAGGTTGGGTCTTTGCCAATGTGGCCTCACACAATCGTCAACTAGCCCAGTGGCCAATGCAGGCTCAAGAAGATATTTGGGGAGATAACCCGAATGCGCTGATTGCATCTGGGGTGGCCTATGTTCAAGGTAAAGGCGAAAAAGTCGATGGTGGCTTGCTGTTGTCTGGCTATTGGGGATTTTCTTCTGGGGTCGATATTTGCGAATGGAATATGCTTTCTTGTCTCGTGAAAGAAGACGACAAAGTTGTTGATTGGTGCGTTTGTCTCGTGCCGCGCGAAGAGTATGAAATTATTAATGATTGGCAAACGATGGGCATGTGTGGTACAGGTAGTCGTAGTGTGAAATGTGAAAATGTTTTCGTGCCAGCGCACCGCGTGCTTTCCATGAATTTACGTGATCCAAATCATGAGTTCCCTGGTTTTAGAGTGCATCAAAACTCCATGTTTAAAGTACCTACCAGTTCCGTAGGTGGTAATGGGATTGCTGGGGCGATGATTGCTAATGCCCGCATGATGCTCACAGAGACGACCGATTGGATTAAGTCAAAAAATACGAGTTATACCGGGGCAAAGATGGCCGACATTCCGACCTTGCAAATGAAAATTGCAATTGCTGATGGCAAGATTGACGCAGCTTATCAATGGTTAACTGGGAACACGATTGAAGCAGAACTCGCCTATAAAGATAATGTTGTCTTTGATATTCCGACGAAGTTGAAATACAAGCGCAATACTGCGATGGCGATGAAAATGGCCAATGAAGCAGTTGACCTTTTACATGAATTATTAGGGGCGAACGGTATTTATGAGAAATATCAATTTGAGCGTCGCTTTAGGGATGCCCATGCCTCTGCTGGTCATATGGTGTTTAGTTTAGATGCGCAATTAATACCTTTTGGACTCGTAAGCTTAGGTGGTGAATTTAAAAGTCCAACGATGTAATGATTAAACCTGAATTGAACTGTAGAAATGAATTAGAAATTTTAAAAAGGGTTCTTTGTGGACGTTAAAGAGCAAACATTGCAGCATGCTTGGAAAGATGAAATATTTGATATTTTTAAACGCGGTAGCGTCGAGCAATTAGTCTATGTGCCAGATGCTGGGCACTCGCAAGTGATTAAAAAAGCCTGGGCTGATGATGTCATGAAGCCTGTCCCTGTCACAACCGAAGAAGACGGCGTTGCTGTGGTCTGCGGTTCTTGGCTCGGTGGTAAAAGAGCAGTACTCTTGATGCAAAGTAGTGGTGTTGGTAATTGCGTCAATATGTTTTCGCTCATTAAGAATTGTCAATTCCCTTTCTTTTGTTTAGTGACGATGCGCGGTGAATGGGCCGAGTTTAATCAATGGCAGACGCCGATGGGTAGCGCAACCCAACAAGCATTTGAAATGATGGGCATCAATGTATTGCGAGCAGATTCGCCGCAAAGTGTACCGGATGTAGTAAGTGCTGGGTTTGACGCAGCATTTGTAGGAGGAGACGCAGTCGCAGTATTGTTATCACAAAGTTTGATTGGACGCAAAAAGTGGGATGCCAAATGAGTCAAAATAACTATCAACATGGCACCATTAATCGTAGGGAGTTTGTTAAAGAGTTGGTCGACTTATGCCCAGAGGCATTAATAGTGACGGGTTTAGGTTCACCGTCCTATGATGTCTTTGCGGCAGGAGATCGCCCTGAGAATTTTTATCTGTGGGGTGCCATGGGTGCAGCTGCTGCCATGGGACTAGGGATTGCGATTGCGCAACCAGAAAAGTCAGTACTCGTGATTACTGGTGACGGTGAAATGCTGATGGGTCTGGGTAGTCTAGCTGCCATTGGCGCGCAAAAACCCAAAAACTTAACCATAGTGGTTCTTGATAATGGCCACTACGCCGAAACCGGGATGCAAAGAAGTCATACATCCTTAGGCGTTGAGTTAACTGGCGTAGCCAGTGCCTGCGGCTTTGATTGGACTTTAGCGGTTAGAGAACCGGCCGATGTTAGCCAAATCGCCAAGCAGGTGAATGCGAAAAATAGTGTGGGTTTAGCCAATATTTTTATCGAAGCGATTGAATATCCAAAAGCACTGCCACCAAGAGATGGCAGTTATATCAAAAATCGTTTTCGGGGAAATTTAGGGTTTGAGCCGTTTTAAAGAACCCTGATCTTTGCAAATTTCGTAGTACCTAAAATCTTACATGGTGGGGAGTGTCTCACCCTGCCTTCCTGCTATTCATTTTGGCCAGTAGCAACTCCTAATGCAGTAATATATTGATAAATACTATAAATAAATTATTAATTAATTAGGAGACAGAATTGACTACCAAAATGAATGGTGCCACTTACTTCGCGCGCCTGTTAGAAGCTTACGGAGTGACGCATGTGTTTTTTATGGATGCGGTACTGCGCCGTGCTTTAGCCGAGATGGAAGATACTAAAATCAATAGAATTTTAGGTCATTCAGAAAAAGGCGTTGGTTATATGGCCGACGGTTACGCCAGAATCTCCGGCAAACCCGGTTTATGTTTTGCTCAGTCAGTGGGTGCCGCTAATTTAGCCGCTTCCTTACAAGATCCCTACTTAGGCTATTCGCCGGTGATTGCGATGACAGGACGCCATGTGGCGGCGATGCAATATCGTAACTCCTATCAGGAAGTAGAGCACGGCCCACTGTTTACGCCTGTGACAAAATTTCATGCGCAGATGGAAGTCATTGAACAAATGCCTCATCTGATTCGTCAAGCCTTTAGAGAAGCAACTACTGGATCACCACGGCCAGTGCATCTCGATATTGCTGGTTTTACGGGTGATGCGATTACGCCCCATGAAGCTGATTTTCCGATTGATGTGGACCAAGTGCATACGCGCTTTCCGGCTTTTAGGCCTGCTCCTGATCCAGCGGTCATTGCACAAGCGGTTGCTGCGATTGCGAAGTCAAAAAAACCCGTCATTATTGGTGATCGGGGTGTTGTGATTTCCGGTGCCGATGAGGCCTTGCGTGCTTTTGGTGAAAAAATTCAAGCGCCGATTACAACGACCCTTGATGCTAAATCAACCATGATCGAGTCAGATACTTTGTTCAGAGGAATGGCAGGTCTGTACGGTAGAAGCTGTACTAATCATATTATTGATGAGGCAGATCTAGTAATCTACGTGGGCAGTAATACGAGTGATCACACTACGGGTGGTTGGAAATTACCCCGCTTAGGTACCCAAATCATTCAAATCGACATCGATCCAGTTGAGTTGGGCCGTAATTATCCCAATACGATTGGTATCTTGTCTGATGTAGGGAAGGGACTAGAAGCATTAACTGCCACAGCACAGAGGGTAGAGAGGGTCGAGTGGTTAGCTAGTTCTCAAAAATTAGTGGATGCATGGTGGCAAGAGCAAATGCCAGAACTCACCCGCGACGCCGTCCCAATGCGTCCACAACGTTTATGCCGATTACTCACTGAAGTGTTACCAGAAGATGCTATTTTGGTGGCAGATACTGGCTATTCAGCACTTTGGAGTGGTAACTTAGTGGAGTTGCACCATCGCAATCAAACCTTTATGCGCGCGGCTGGTTCTTTAGGTTGGTCTTTCCCGGCAGCAATTGGTGCTAAAGCAGCAGCGCCTGAGCGCACAGTGGTCTGCTTTACCGGCGATGGCGGCTTTGCTTATCACTTGCCAGAACTCGAAACAGCGCGTCGTTGGGGACTCAATACGATTACGATTGTGAATAACAATCACTGCCTATCTCAAGGGGTGAAGAATTTAAACATTGCTTACTCACACCGTGAAGCAGAAGGTCGTAAATCAGAGTGTTATGTTTACCGCGAAACAGACTTTGCGAAAGTGGCTCAGTCCTTTGATTGTTTCGGTATTACTGTCGAGCGACCAGAAGACTTTAAGGCAGCTTTTGCAGCAGCATTAGCCAGCAACTTACCAGCGGTGATTGATGTGAAGACAGAGTTTGCGTATCAAGCCCAAATGGCTTGGATGCCTTAAATAAGATAGTAATGCATGAGATAGTGATTTGTAATTAGTAAAAATATTTTTATCCATCAATGTAAGGAGACACCATGTTTGCTGCAAAAATTATTAAAAATAGATTTTCCTTAACCTGTCTCAGTTTGGCCGCTCTGAGCCTGACTTGGAGTAGTGTTGCTCAAGCACAATCAAGTTCTGATTTTCCAAATAAACCGATCCGCTTAGTGGTTGCTTTTGCTCCAGGTGGCTCAACGGATATCGCAGCGCGTATTCTGGCGCAAAGTTTGACAGGCATCTTAAAAGTGCCGGTGTTTGTGGAAAATAAACCGGGAGCTGGTGCTAGTATCGGTACGCAGTATGTGGCCAATGCCGCTCCTGATGGCTATACCTATTTGGTGACTTCACCATCCTTTATTGTGAATCCTCTGACGATGGGAGCAACGGCTGGCTATGCTCCAGATAAAGATTTTGCACCTGTGTCGATTCCGGCGACGCAACCGATGGCTGTGGTGGTGAATGAAAAAATCCCAGCAAAAAACTTAAATGAATTAAAAGATTTAAGTCTCAAGAAAGATTTATCCTATGCCACGGCAGGTAACGGTACTCCACCAAATTTAACGTGTGATAACTTGTTTCGCCAATATTGGAAAGCTGATGTGACGCATATTCCTTACAAGGGATCTGGCCCTGCATTGATTGCTTCGGTGAGTGGTGAGACGCCTATATTTTGCGGCGCAGTCGCTGGTGTCTCGCAATTTGTCAAACAAGGCAAAGTAAAAGTAGTGGCAGTTTCAAGTGATAAACGTTTGCCTTCTATGCCAGATTCGCCGACCTTTGCTGAGCAGGGTTACCCAGAGATTAAAGATGATTTGTGGGTAGGTGTATTTGCTCCAGCAAAAACTCCAAAAGAGACCTTATTAAAAATGAATCAAGCGATTAGTCAGGCCATTACATCAAAAGATGTCCTTGAAAAACTAGATCAAAATGATTTTATTACGGTAGGCGGCACTTTGGAGCAAACAGTTGAGAACGTGCAAAAAGATTTAGCGCGTTGGGACAAAACCGTGAAAGCAATCAAAGCACAGCCCCAAGCGAAGTAATCGGCTGTTCAATGATTCACATTGGAAGAGGAAATGGTATGCATAATCAGATGCTAATGAAGAAGTATAAAACCCTGCAGAGCGCAATGTTTGCGCCACTCTTTTTGCTTGGCTTGACGCTGGGAAGTTCAGTAACTTTGGCACAAAATTTATCACCTAATTTTCCAGATAAGCCGATTCGATTAATTATTACTACACCAGCTGGTTCTGGCGTTGATGCAATTGGCCGTGCGCTTGCCCAAGGACTAACTGAAATTACGCGTCAACAAGTGATTGTGGATAACCGCGCTGGGGCAGGGGGTATTATTGGCGCAACAGCAATTGCCAATGCTGCACCCGATGGCTATACGATTGGGATTGCGGCAACCGCGCATATCGTCTCACCGCTCTTACAGGCAAAACCTGCTTATCACCCGATTAATGATTTCACGCCCATTGCGCAGTTGACGGTGATCCCGAATATCGTAGTGACCTCTTTAAAAAATAACGTCAAAAATTTAAAAGATTTGATTGATCTTACCAAAAGAAAACCGGACGAAATTAATTACGGCTCACTTGGGGATGGGACCGCTTCGCATCTATCTGCCGAGATTGTCAATCGGAGTATGGGGATGAAAACAGTACATGTGCCGTATCGCACGATTGCTGATTCGTATACCGGACTTTGGTCTGGTGATGTGCAATATGAGGTGTATTTGATGCCATCAGCATTGCCTCTTTTCCAAGGTGGTAGGGCGCTTGCGATTGCTAATACTGGCCGCACGCGAAGCCCTGCCCTGCCAGATGTGCCCACTGTTAGAGAACTGGGTTACCCAGAAGCGGAGTCAGAAATTACGATTGGTGTTGTCGGACCTAGTAATTTGTCACCCGCGATCGTGCAAAAAATTCATCAACTGATAGTCGAGGCAATGAAGCTGCCTGATGTTCGGGAAAAAATGAGTAAGCAAGGTGGTCAGCCTAGCCCTGAGTTGGATACCAAAGCCTATGAGCAACGCTTGAAGCTCGAGTATGAGACCTATAAAAAACTGATTTCAACGATTGGCCTCAAGCCGCAATAAGTATCTGCAGAGTTGATGCGTTGTTTCATTTTGCAATGTGCCTAACTACCCCGATTCAAACATAAAAAAGTGAGTTCGTTTTGATTTTCGAAAAAAATACGCCCATCCCCATGTCTGATGGTCTTGAATTAATGTGTAATGTCTTTCGTCCGGATGTGCCTGGTCGTTATCCAGTCATCATGTCTTTTGGTGTTTATGGCAAAGATGTTCACTTTGAGGATGGCTTTAATCCACAATGGAAAAAATTAAAAGCAGTCTATCCAGAAGTGGATCAAGGTGAGTCTACGGGTGAGTATTTACGTTGGGAAGTTCCTGACCCACAAAGGTGGGTTCCTGACAATTTTGTCATCGTCGTGGTGGATAGTCGAGGCAGTGGGATGTCGCCTGGCTATCTAGATTTATATTCTCCTCGAGAAACGCAAGATTATTATGAAGCGATTGAGTGGGCAGGTGTGCAATCTTGGAGTAATGGCAAGGTCGGTTTATCGGGTATTTCTTATTTAGCGATTAAGCAGTGGCAAGTTGCTGCCTTGCAGCCACCTCATTTGGCAGCAATGATTCCTTGGGAGGGGGCCGTTGATCACTACCGTGATTTACTGCGGCATGGTGGGATTTTAAGTAACTCTTTTACACAGGCTTGGTGGCCAAGGCAGATTTTAGCCAATCAGCACGGTAATGGTCAGACGCCACATATCGATCGCCAAACGAAACAAATTACAACAGGGGAACCCTTACCTGCAGCGCAGTTAATCGGTAACCGCTCCGATTATCCGGCAGAGATTGCGAAGCGCTCCTTATGGGATGCATGGTTTAGTGATCATACAGCTAGGTTAGACCGAGTGACTGTCCCCTTATTAAGTGCTGCAAACTGGGGTGGGGCTGGGATTCATTTGCGAGGTAATTTCTGTGGTTATTTACAAAGTGCTTCAACTGAAAAATGGCTCTTTGCCCATATTGGTACGCACTATGAAAGTTTTTATTTGCCGCATTATGTAGCGATACAAAAACGTTTTTTTAATCATTATTTAAGAGGTGAGGAGAATGGCTGGCAGGATGAACCTAGGGTCCAGTTAGCTATTCGAGCTGTGGACGGGACTGCCAAAATGCGTAAAACAACTGCGTGGCCTTTGCCAGAAACCGAGTGGCAAAAATGGTATCTCGATGGTAAGAATCTAAGTGTTAGTAATCAGACGAATCAAGAGGAAAGTAAAGTTGCCTACCCAGCACTAGGTGATGGCATTACGTTTCGCTCACCAGCGTTTAAAGAAGATACCGAATTTACTGGCAATGTAAAGTTAAAGTTATTTGTGAGTTCATCGACTACCGATATGGATGTATTTGCTATCTTGCGTTGTTTTGATCCGCAGGGGCAGGAGGTCGAATTTATTGGTGCGCACGAAAACGTGCCGGTTGCTTGTGGTTGGCTGAGAGCTTCGCATCGTAAATTAGATGCGACTAAATCTTCAGAATACCTACCGTATCATCGTCATGATGAGATTCAAAAACTTGTACCAGATGAGGTCTATGAATTAGATATTGAAATTTTGCCGACCAGCTTGATTTTCCCAAAAGATTACACTCTAGCCATCACTGTAATGGGACGAGACTTTAACCTCAATCCTCAAGGCAGAATTCTGCACAATGATCTACAAGATCGCAACGAGACTGAGTTTGGAGGCATTAGTCAGATTTATACAGGTGGAAATTACGCAAGTTACTTATTAATGCCACGAATTCGAAAGGATTGACATCCTCACCGCTCAAGAATTTTTTTGGCCGCATTGAGATCAAAGTCATTCAAAGAACCACAATCGCTTTTATATTGCAAGATAGTACTTGTAATGGCGAGTTATACATTGCAGTCACCATCATTCCTTTGAGGAATGATGGTCAGTACAAGAAATGATTTAAGCGCTAAAGTTTTTCAATATGTTGTTAAAGCTTGGGCTTGGGCACATTACTTGAGACAGTTTTTGCCTATCAGGTAAATAATAACCACCGATATCAACAGGCTTGCCTTGAATCTGCGTTAACTCACTTATGATATTTTTTTCATTATCAGCAAATGCTTTGGCTAACGCAGTAAACTTTGTTTTTAAATCCTGGTCTTCATTTTGAGCTGCTAATTCTTGT
>Ga0164297_10001448_pt1 | contig 25221 bp, 21 predicted proteins | sample GEODES058metaG_FD_113539 | JGI IMG/M metagenome (GOLD analysis project Ga0164297, IMG submission 113539) | Dystrophic lake water microbial communities from Trout Bog Lake, Wisconsin, USA - GEODES058 metaG | ecosystem: Environmental > Aquatic > Freshwater > Lake | place: USA: Trout Bog Lake... | reverse complement strand
GTGACGGTTACAGGCGCAATGAATGGCTGATTATTCAGGGTGCATGAATGTCTCTGTATGATTTAGTCCACCTCCTCGATGGTGGGTCCAGCGCCGCCGGCGCCGCTGCTGGGTGCTGCGCCTGCGCCTGCTCCAGCACCACCTGCAGTGAAGTCCGGTGCCGCGCCGCCCTGGTACATCTTGCTGATGATGGGGCTGCACACCGCCTCAACCTCCTTCAGCTTGTCCTCGAACTCGTCCTTCTCGGCCAGCTGGTTGGCGTCGAGCCAGTGGATGGCGTCGTCGATGGCCTTCTCAATGGTCTTCTTGTCCTCCTCGCCCAGCTTGACGCCCGAGTCGCGCACGGTGTTGCGCATGTTGTACGCGTAGTTCTCCAGCGCGTTCTTAGACTCAACCTTGCCCTTGTGCATCTCATCTTCAGCCTTGTACTTCTCAGCCTCCGCCACCATGCGCTCAATGTCGTCCTTGCTCAGACGGCCCTTGTCATTGGTGATGGTGATCTTGTTCTTCTGTCCGGTGCTCTTGTCCTCAGCAGACACGTTCAGGATGCCGTTGGCGTCAATGTCGAAGCACACGTTGATCTGGGGAACGCCGCGCGGAGCGGGCGGGATGCCGCTCAGCTCGAACTTACCCAGCAGGTTGTTGTCGCGCGTGCGGCTGCGCTCGCCCTCGAACACCTGGATGAGCACACCCGGCTGGTTGTCCGCGTACGTGCTGAACACCTGCTCCTTCTTCGTCGGGATGGTGGTGTTGCGGGGAATGAGCACAGTCATGACGCCGCCAGCGGTCTCGAGGCCCATGGACAGGGGGGTGACGTCCAGCAGCAGCAGGTCCTGCACCTTCTCGTTACCCTCACCAGACAGGATGGCCGCCTGCACCGCGGCGCCGTACGCGACGGCCTCATCCGGGTTGATGCTGCGGCACAGCTCCTTGCCGTTGAAGAAGTCGGAGAGGAGGGACTGCACCTTGGGGATGCGCGTGCTGCCACCCACAAGCACCACGTCGTGGACGGTGCCCTTGTCCATCTTGGCGTCGCGCAGCACCTTCTCCACCGGCTCCATGCACTTCCGGAACAGGTCCATGTTCAGCTCCTCGAAGCGAGCGCGGGTGATGGAGCTGTAGAAGTCGATGCCCTCGAACAGGGAGTCAATCTCGATGCTGGTCTGTGCGGTGCTGGACAGCGTGCGCTTGGCGCGCTCGCACGCGGTGCGCAGGCGGCGCAGCGCGCGCGGGTTGCCAGTGATGTCCTTCTTGAACTTGCGCTTGAACTCCTGCACGAAGTGGTCCACCATGCGATTGTCGAAGTCCTCGCCGCCCAAGTGGGTGTCTCCTGCGGTGGACTTCACCTCGAAGATTCCCTCCTCGATGGTCAGCAGGGACACATCGAAGGTGCCGCCGCCGAGGTCGAAGATGAGCACGTTCTTCTCGCCGGCGCTGTTGGACTTCTTGTCCAGGCCGTAGGCGATGGCAGCAGCAGTGGGCTCGTTGATGATGCGCATCACGTTCAGGCCCGCGATGACGCCCGCGTCCTTGGTGGCCTGGCGCTGGGAGTCGTTGAAGTAGGCGGGCACAGTGACGACGGCGTTCTTGACGACGCGCCCGAGGAAGGCTTCCGCAATCTCCTTCATCTTGATGAGCACCATGGAGGAAATCTCCTCCGCCGCGAACTCCTTCTCCTCACCCTTGAACTCGACCACGATCATCGGCTTCTCAGCGGGGCCGGACTTGACCTTGAACGGCCACAGCTTGATGTCGCTCTGCACAGGTGCGTCGCTGAACTTGCGTCCAATCAGGCGCTTGGCGTCGAACACCGTGTTGATGGGGTTCATCGCCACCTGCAGGTTGCGCGCGCGTGGGGAACAAGACGCGGCGGGGGGGGCGTCAGCAGCCGCTCGGTCGAGGGCACCAGAGGCTGCCAAAGCGGTTGCCGTTTTCCACGCTGCGGCGGCGGCATCGTTGGCTGCTTGCGCACCTGGTTCTTGGCGGCGTCACCAATGAGGCGCTCGGTGTCCGTAAACGCGACATCTGAGGGTCCAGGCGGCGTAGGACGGGAGCCAAGAGAAGTCAGTGGAAGGTTCCGCCCAGATCTGTGCCCGCCCCGGCTCGCCGGCAGCCGGGCAGCACAAGCGGCGCAGCTTCAAGGAGCGGGCACGTACAGGACGGAGTCGTGCGGTTGCCCTGGTCGTTGGCTGCGCGGAGGAAGGAGGCGCACAAGCAGAAAGAAAAGTCAGTGTCGAGTCCTGTCCACTCCAACAGCCGCCTCAAGCGCAGCGCTCAGCCGGCCGCGGAAGACGCGCTAGGCGGCGCGACACGCAGTGCACGTGCCAATGATCTGCGCACGGACAGAGTGGACGACGGAACGCGTGAGAAGCAGGCGCGTGAGGACCACAGGCTGCACCTTCCGCCGCCGGAAGAAGTGTGCATCCATGCCCACGGAGCGGCCCCGACAGGCAAGCGGACGGTGGTACGCACCTCCACGCGGTCGTTCTGCCAGACGCCCACGCACGAGTACGTGGTGCCCAAGTCTGTAGCGCGCAAGAGGGGAAGCAAAGGCAGGCGGTCGGCGTCAGGCGTCAGGCCGCACACAAGCACGCGCAGTGTCCGCAACACGGCAGTGCACGCGACGCACCGATGCCGATGGCAGGTCCTTCGCCCGCCATGTGTGCTGTCTCTGTGTACTCGCTCCTCGAAGCGCTTGGAAGTGGAGAGTTCCTGCTGACGTCAGCGGGCTGTGCCCAAAGCAAAGCCCCCTCGCGGGGAGCCTTCTATCGCCATGTCTGGGTTGCTGGGGATGATGCCGCGTGTCGGGGCCGACACTCGTGGCACGGGGACAGTGCTCTGGCAGCAGGACAGAGGAGGGCCTCCTGGAGGGCCTGGCGGCGGCCACGGGGGCTTGTCGTCTCTATACAGAGGCCGCCGTCAGCGGCAGTGCACGTGCGCTGCAGCGCGCAGAGGGCGTGTATCTTCTCCGGAGCCGCCAGCTGCTGCTGCTGCAGCGCCCGCCGCTGTACTGGAGCCCCTAAAGGAGGCTGCCCGTCCTCCTGCTGGCGCAGACGCTGTTGTTGCTGCACGCGCACCGTCCAAGAGCGGGCGCGCGCCTCGAGTTGCTAGCCGCACTGTCGTGGCACCGCCCGTGGCTGCCGCGGCGGTTCCGAAGGACGGCCGTCGAGTCACCAAAAAGCCGACACGGATTGCTCCCGCTGAGAGCGCAACGTTGACACCGCCGCCGGCGGCAGCAGAGCCGCTTAGCTTCAGACAGCCTGTGGCTGAGGCGCCACGGCCGCTGCTGGTCACGCCGCCGGCTCTCGGCACGTCCCTGGTGTTGCCTCCGTTGCCGGCTCTCGCCCTGCCGGACGCCGTGGACGACGACGACACCGCTGAGCTGGAGGACGATGCGGAGCTTGACTGGGACGTCCTCACGGACGAGGACTTGGACTTTGGCCCGCTACCGGACGGTGATGCTGGCGTCACCTCGCCCTTGCTTTCAGCCTCTGGCGGCCCGCTGCCCGGCTCCGGACGGCGGCGCCCAGCAGAACTAGACGCAGCTGCCGGACGGGACGCACGCGGGTGGCAAGCCATTCTGGACTGGGAGCTCATGGGCTTCGAGCACGAGGCCTTGCCAGACGCCACGTGGGAGCAGCTGAAGACCCGCGTGCGGGGCTTGCGTGAGGTGTGGCGCCCCATGGTCAGCTACCTCTACTCCCTCGGCCTGCGCGACCTCGAAATCGCACGGCTGGCCGCAAAAGAGCCGCAGGTGCTGTCCGGCAAAGTGGGCCGCGCTCGCTCGCGTGTAGCGTTCTTGCAGCGCAGTGTGCCGGGTTTGCAACCCACTGAGATGGCCCGCATCCTGACAGCAGCGCCTCGAGTCATGTTCCTGCGCATTGAGCGCACGCTGACGAAGCGGCTCCAATTCTTGCAGTCCCTGGGCGTTCCGTCAGATAAGGTTGGCCACGTCCTGTCTCGGGCACCAGCGCTGCTGTACCACACCATTGCGACCATGGAGCCGCGGGTGCAGTACATGTGCTACATTCTGCGCCTAGAACGCACGGACATTGGGCGCATGGTCGTTCGCCATCCCAAGCTGTTAACCGCCAATGAGGCCATGCTTGAGTCGCGCCTTCTGTTCCTCTTCCAGCTGGGTCTGGATGACGAGGCCGTGCGCCGCATGGTGCGGTCACACCCGCAGCTGCTCAACTACACGCCGGACTGCATGGCGCCCCGGGTGGCTTGGCTCACCGACGAGGTGGGCATGACCCCCGACGAGGTGGCCCACACCGTGAGCCGCCTCAGCCAGGTGTTTGGGTTGTCGGTTGAAAACAGTCTCCGGCCAAAGTACGAGTACTTGACATCGGAGTTAGGGGGCACAAAACGCAGCCTGCTGGAGTGCCCCACGTACTTGTCGCTCTCACTTGCGCAGCGCATCGTGCCACGCCACCGCTTCCTGGTCCATCGCGGCTGTGCGGCGACGCCGTTCAACCTGTGGGAGCTGATCCATGGCGATGCACGCTTCCTGGCGGGTGCCAAGGCAACGCCGGACGAGTACCTCGCCTTCCGGGAGCGCCTAGCAAGCGGTGTCGTCGCCCGCTAGGTTCACATACGCGTGCCGCAATACACTGCTGCGGAACGATGCTTGACGAGAGCGCACATGTCCTTTTTTAGTCTAGACTGGGAGCGCCTCCGCCAAAATCATGTCTCACCAGCAGCATAGATAGCTGTCCCTCATCGCGCACTTCGCCGCGCGGGTACAGTGGGGCCGTCATGCAGCTGACAGGCGCACAGCGAAACGTTGTCGTCGCGTTGGCAGCCGTCCTGCTTGCACTCGCACTCGCACCGTGGCCGAGCATAACGCGCTGGCACACGGATACAGCTCGCGCCGAAAAGCAGCAGAAGACCGCTTGTCCGCTGGGATTCACGTCCATGACAGGCTTGGGCTTGCCTCCTGGCCACCCGCCCGTTCGACTCCAGTGACCCCGTCACGCTCCAGTGACTTTGCTCCAATGACACATACACTCGCCCGTTGTTGCACACCGCCCCGCCTTGACGTGAACACATCGAGATCCCTTCGCCGAGTCCACGAGTGTGCGCCTCGGCGCACACAACCAGCCATTTTGTACCAGCACGCTATATGACGGCCTACCCATGCTGCTCTCGTTGTCCTGTCGCGTGCTGCTGAGCCGCCTCTGTGCTACACCTGCAAGCAGCCGCCGTTCTCTCCTGCGGCTACCCATGCCGCCTGCACTTCTCGCGCCTGCGACGGCCTATCGCACCGGTATTCGGTATTGCCTTGAAGTGCGACAGAGCGCGCCACGGTGTGGAGTAGCTCCGCTGAGTGCCGGCATCCACATTGAGCGGCCCCGTTCCATTGCCCCTGTGACGCGCCTGCACTGCCGCGTCGCACGTAGCGTGCGCCTCGCGCGGTGCTTATCATCTGCGGTCAGTACCGGCGCCGCTGTTGTCGCAGACAACGCGATAGGAAAAGAATGCAGCGCTGCCGACCAAGCAGAGTCAGACAGGGGCTTCAAGTCGTACAAGCTCGTTACTTTTTACTGCTTGACTCGAGTGGAGGACCCCCACGGCGAGGTGGTCAAGCACAAGGCGTTCTGCCAGGCGCGCGACATCCGGGGCCGCATCTACATCAACGAGCAAGGCGTCAACGCCCAGCTGTCCGGCGGCGGCAACGACGCGGAGGCATACGCTACCTGGGTGACGTCTGACCCTCGGTTTGCGGGCACGCGGGTCAGTGTCTATGACTCGCCGTCTGGACACGCGTTTCCGAGGCTCACGTTGCGGTACAAGAGTGGCTTGGTGCAGCTGGAGGGCGGCACGCAGCACTTGCCTGTGCACGATCCGAGCCAGCGAGCAAAGAAACTGAAGCCGGAGGAGTGGCACGCGATGCTCACATCGGCATCTGATTCCCATGCATCACCCCAGGCACCAGTTGTGATTGATGTGCGCAACGGATACGAGTGGGACGCAGGTCGCTTCGTGAGCGCGTCTCGGCCACCGGTGGAGTCGTTTCGGGAGACGGTGGAAGCGTACAGCGCCCCCGGTGGCCCGCTGGACGGAGTGCCTGAGGATGTGCCCATCATGATGTATTGCACCGGCGGCATCCGCTGCGACTTTTACAGCGCCGCTCTTCGCGCCAAGGGCGTCAAGAATGCGCTGTACACTCTAGACGGGGGCGTGCAGGCGTACATAGATGCTTGCGGCCCCAAAATGAGGCCAGACAGTGCATGGGATGGCCACCTCTTCGTGTTCGACGCCCGCCTCGCCATGACTGGCGATAAGCGCGCCTCCGCACTCGTTGATGACCCAGCGGAGAACACAGCGCAGGCGCGCAGCGGGTTGATGTGCCATTGCTGCGGCCAACCCCAGGCGGTGGCACCGCACAGGAACTGCCCCAATGTGGACTGCAACCGCCTGTTCTTAGTCTGTCCAGCGTGCCTGCAGTCCCACGGAGGCTTCTGCTGCAGCACCTGCTCCGCTGCGACACACATACGACCGGTGCTAGTGCAGCCCGGCCAGCGGTACTCTCGGTACACCCACTACGTTGATGGCGCAGCCACTGGGCACAACAATCGCCGTGGAGAAGGCCGTCGTCTGCGTAAGCAACGACGGAAGGAGCGGCGCGCTCAAGAGCAGTACGAGTTCACAGTGGCAGCTGTTGCGGAGACGATGGCGCGTCAGGCGGGTCTCTCGGTGGTTGATGCGCAGGCTGCTGCTATTGCCGTGGTCAATGATTCGGTCATGAGTGGCTCAGCACCAGGTGATGCGTCTGCCTCGGCGCAACAAGATGGAGCGACACTTGCGCGCCGTCAACGTGCTGCTCGTCTCGCTGCCGCTGTGTCGCATGCTCCGGAGGGCGTCCTGGGCGACTCGCGCTTTGCTAAGATGCGCGCACGCCTCAAGGAAGAAGCGGCTGCGCGTGTGGCTCAGCAGCTGGCTGCCCTGTCGCAGTCGGGCAGCGTCGAGAGCTCAACAACAGACCAGCAGTCGATGCACCACTAATAATTCACCATCACACCGCGTTGCGAGGCTTTGTCAGGAGCCAGTGCGCTGCGCCAAAGAGAGGGATGAATCGCAGGTCGAGTGGCAGCTTCGCGTCCGGCTGCGTTAGCTGAATGAACTTCCTTTCGTCGCCGATGAGCCAGGGCTGCACGACGCTGTATATGCACAGGTCCACGATGAAAGCGAGCGTCAGGCGGTCTGTGGATGCGACGCTGATGATGTGCTCCCAGCGATCAGAAAGACTAGAAGCAGCTTCCACTCCTGACGCGTCGGGGGTGAGTGGTGCGAGAGCAAACCACGCCACACTTGCAGCGCCAATCACCAGGCCCACAGCGCCGATGGCAGCCTCTGCAGTTGCAGAGAATCGCCGCGCATTGACTGCGTCCGAATCAACTGCTGGGGGTTGGCTTGCACGAACAGCACACCACGGGAGCAACACAAGGTTGGTGGCAAACATCTGGGATGCCCACGCAGGGAGAACCGGCATGGAGACAGCGCGTGCATCTGCCGCAAGGAGCGGCAAGAAGAGGAGTGTGAAAGCCTCTACAGCGTTGAACAGTGCCAGCTCCGTGGGGTGTACGAATGGCACATCGCTCTGTGGCACCACACCAGCAAGAGAGAGCGCCGGCAGGACATAAAAAAAGCTCAGCGACTGGTCTGCGATGGCTTGCAGCGTCACTCCTTGGATCTCGTACACTGGCTGGCCCGGCAGCTCTTTGCCCAAGATGAGAAGAAAGAGGTACGATGTGAAGCTGATCCAAAGAGTCGGCGACAGCCAGCTGGGCAGAGCAGGCAGTTCCGTGCGGCTAGGCGGAGCAGGCAGCAACGGCAGCGCGCCTGCTGTGCGAGCCGCGGATGCCAGTGCGCCAGGGAAACGGCGGAGCAGTGACGAGAGAACAGTAATCAGGCGCAGTGCGATGGCGCCAGGCTTCGTTGAAGGCTCCGGAATGTCACGGACAAACTGCAATTTGCCGTCAGGGGACAGTCTGACAAAGGACACGCCTCGTCCGAAGGGGAATGGGATGTCGCCGAGCTCCACGTGCCACGTGACGCCACAGCTGGACGGCCCCGGCGCGACATCGTCAATGACGAACGCAAAGTCGCTCGGAAGGGAAGCTATGCTCTCAGCCAGGAGCTCGCGCACAGCTTCTTTGCCGCAGAACGGCGTCGGGAAGTTCAAGTCTTCATAGCGGCAGTCGTCGCTGACGTAGGTCAGTGCCTCCTCCAGCTGCTTAGCATTCACCGCCTCGTAGAACGAGCGCACAGTCGCTTCAGAACCAGTTGTGGCGGGCACAGGTGCAACTGAACGTCGCAAGCTGGTGGCACTGCAACGAAGAGCATGTGTGTTGACGGCGGGACAGCGAATCGAAAGCGAGCGGAGAGTCATGCTTCACACATGCACCAGTGCGCTTACAGACCTGCGATGGAGCGTAGTTTGTCCAGTGCCACCTCACCCGGCACCGCGCTCAGATCCACAGCCTTGCCAGCGCGCATCACACTCCATGTGATGGCCCCAGACCGTTTCGCCTCGCCCGTGACAGTGATGCCATCACGGCCAGCAGCCAGGACTAAACACCGCCGACCACCCCAGGAGGAGGTCCCTCGCTTCTTCGCCTCAGCTGCCGCGTGTAGTGCAAGCAGGGTGTGCACACACACCGCATCCGCCACCCAGAAAGCAAGCCATTTCGTCGGTGCAGCAACACTGGGCCGTGGTGGTTGTGGTGGTGGTTGCGGCGCTCCACCATCAAGGGCCGCTGCCGCCGCCGCTGCTTGTGCCCTTGCCCAGCCATCAACATCCAGCGTAGCGCTATCAAGCCGCACATCAGCCTGTACACGCGGCTGACTGTGGCCGGGCTGCAAGAGAATGCAGACAGGTGAAAGGCCTCCACAGCTGATTTCCCATGCACTGCCCTCCACGCCGCCGCCGCTCTGCTGCTGCTTCTGCGAAATCACGCACTGCGTGCCAGTTCCAATGTCGCTTCCCTCGCGCAACGCGGCAGCACACGATGCCAGTGCGGAGTGGCAGGCCCGAGCAGCCGCTGCCTGCCTGAGATCGGACAGCAGACGCGGTAGAAGCCGCAAGTGTGGATCACTGCATGCGCGTGGGCCCGCTGTTCTGGCGGCGTCTAGGATGTCGCAGAAGAGGGCGCGAGTGAGGCGAATCCAGCCTCGTGCAGAACGACCCAGGGGCTTGCCGGATGCTTGCATGTCTAGAGCGCGTTGCAGCTCCGCTTCCAGGGCAGTCAGCGCAGTCGCATCCTCGGACAATGCGAGTGCGCCAACCTCATCCCTGGTGTAAAAGCGGTGCGTAGAGTACTCAGAAATGGGGCACAGCAGCTAAAGTCGCTGTGATTGATTGTCTGTTTCTTGGACGCACCTCAATTGCTGTCGTAGGAGCGCGACGAAATGCGTCTCCTGCTTCGCCCGAATGACCTCAAGCACTGCATCAACACCTTCAGCGCGTCCTTCTCCGCCGATAACTGACACATCCCCCTGCAAACATGTTGCAATGGCTCAGCGCATCGGCCCACGAGATGCTTGGAGCATGCAGCAATGAACGTACCGTAGCATTCGGTCCGACTACGATTTGAACATCCGCAAGCGAGGGAACACGCATGCCAGGAAAGGACACGTCGCAGGTGAACAACGCATCCGAGGCAGGCAGCAGCCTCGCTGCGGGCTGCAACTGTGCCACTTGCCCCAAGAATGCATTTGACACTTCCAGCTGTGTCTGCAGCCGTGTGGCTGCGTCGCGGAGTAAATTCGCCGCTGAGCGGACCTGGGATGCAGGCGAGAGCGATCCACAACGTGAGGCGAGGTTTATCATCGCGACTCCAATCATTGCGTACTCCGCAAGCAAGCCCTCCGGCGCACCTCAGCTAGTTTCGCTTGATGCCGAATGGACAAATCCCGGAGCTGCGTCTCCGCTGTCACACTGGTGGACAAGCACAGCAGAGTCAGTAACGCACCACAGCAGACTTCCGAGTCACAAAAACACGCACGGACGACGCTGCACTTCCACGATGTTGACTGCCGTGCCGTCTTCGAAGTAGCTGAGGACGTCCAGCAGCGGCTGAAAGAGGAGGGAGTTGTCAGTATGGACATGTTCACGTCTCGAAACACAGAACACACGACGTGTAGAGCGGACCTCCAGCTCTGTCCGTGCTTTCAGCACAAAGTCAGCAGCTTTCGCGAGCATTGCAGCGGCGTCAGGAACTGCAGCTGCGTGGGTCTCTGCAGCACAGTCCCCGCCATCTGCAGCGCCGGCAGCTGTCTGCTGCTCGTCAGCAGCTGTTTCAGCGGCGTACAGCGCTTGCGCGAGTCGAAGGATCTTCTCGTCGGCAGTGGGTGGTCTAGGAGGGAGAAAGCGTGCGTTGTCAGTAGTCTGAGCAAGCCTTGAAGTGTGCACTGCATGGCGCAGACGCACTCGACCGGGTGCACCCTCCCGTCAGGCTCATATGCTCGCACGCGCTGCATAATTCGTCCGTCGACGCGCGCACAACATTGATGCCGCGTCATCGTGTAAGGCACGGCGTGCCCCTCGCGGATGCTGTTCAGCACCCGTCACACAGACCGCCTGCTCTCTGCCGCTAGCCGCGTGTTCGTGCGCTTCGCGAGCAAGAAGCAAGGCGGCTCCACAAGCAACGGGCGCGACAGCAACCCCAAGTTCCTAGGCCTGAAAGCAGGCACTGGCCAGGTGCGTGTCGAGGCTATACATCTCTCTCCGCCGCCTAAGCAGTCGAGAGACAGCGACGCAGAAGCAGAGTGTTGTGTCACCAGCCCCGGGCGTGTCGCGAGCTGCGTGGCCGAGCTGGCGTTCGACAAGGGCGACAGAGAAAGCAACCCTAGGTTGGTCTTCAGTTTCAGCGGACCGCGCCCCACTCACTCCGTGTCTTTCCTTCCTCTGTGCGCAGCTTGTGCAGCCGGGCAACATCCTTGTGCGCCAGCGCGGCACCAAGTTCCACCCGGGTCCCGGGGTTGGTATGGTGCGCACCCTGTTCCGCGTTGTGTGTGTGAGCTGTTGCGCTCGCTGTGCTCACTGCGCTCTGTCGTGGGAACGCCTGGTTGCAGGGCAAGGACCACACCTTGTTCGCCCTCATCCAAGGAACTCTCCGGTTCAAGCGCAGCCAGGTGCTAGGACGCAAGCTGCTGTGCCTTGACCCAGCAGCTGCACCCGCCAGCGCGACCGCCACAGCAACCGCTTAAGGGGCCACCGGGCAGTTAGACTACACACAGACAGATGGCTGCTCAGTCATCACCGCGGAGTTCGAACAATCCGCTGGATGAGGTCATTGGACCCATCATGTCCCTGTTCGGCCAGAAGCGGCCCACCATGGCGGAGTTCAGCACGTCGCAGCCGGGCGCACCTGCCGTGGAGTACTGGAAGGAGCCTGAGCGCGCGGGGTGGCTTATGAAGCAGGGCGCCCACATCAAGACATGGCGCCGCCGGTGGTTTGTGCTCAAGGCTGGCAAGATTTTTTGGTTCAAGGACCAGCATGTAAGCGCGCAGAGCGTACCGCGTGGCGTCATCGAGGTGAAGCAGTGCCTGAGCGTAAAGGGGGCGGAGGACGCACTCAACAAGCCGTGTGCGTTCGAGATCAGCACGCATGTGGAGCAGATGTACTTCATCGCCGACTCGGACAAGGAGAAGGAAGACTGGATCAACGCCATCGGAAGAGCCATCGTGCATCACAGCGCATCCATGTGCGAAGACTACCAATGAAACCGGTGATCAGCCTCTCTCACACGCAATCTGTGCATGCAATTTCAAACACCCAATTGTAAAAGGTCCCTCTTTCCTAGATTTCGTCGTCGTGTTGTGTCAGCGCAGAAACTATGGGCGTTCCTGGCTGCTTTCCCCGTTCCCTTTGATGGTTCCTCCTGTTTCAAGACAGCAAGAAGCTTCCCGTTCCCTCGTTGATGGCGTACAGCAATCGCTCCTTCAGCGCCATGCGGCTGCTGTACGGCGGAAGCTTCAGGTAATTGGCGCACGTCATGGCACTCGGCAGATCCCCGTCAGCGGCAGTCGTGCCCAGCGCCAGACCCGCGCGCCCAGCGCTCGTGCTCATCGCTGCAGCCGCCGCCGCGCCAGAGGGGTGCTTGCACACAATGGTCAGTCGCGGGCGCAGGGCGGCAAGGCCACCTGGTGGCAGCCGCGGTGCTCCTGTGACGAACTTCAGGAACTGCTGCTGCTGCGCTGCGCTCATCTCGGACAGCACAGTCATGAGCGCCTGCACCGGCGGCGAGCGCACAGTGTAGCCGTGGTCGAAGCGCAGGCACTCCGCAAGAAGCTCAGGCGTCCACGTCTCGCCTGCGCCGCAGAGTAGGGACTCCAACTCGGTCGGCGAGAACACGCGCAGGCTGGCTGGAGCGCACACCTCTGCGAAGCCCGTCCGGAGCGCGTCCATCTGGCGCGCCACACCAGCACCGACGAGGGCGTCGGTGAGGGATGCGACGTAGGGGCTGAGGTTGGCATCACTCACTGTGATGTCTGCCCCCCCCGGGCACAGCGCGTAGCCCGGCTGGCCAGGCACCGTGAACGTCAGGCACAGGTCTTGCACAGGCACGCCGTGGAGCGTGACGCTGTGCCCTGGGCCAGCACCAGCAGAGGACTCCGCCAAGGCCGCAAGCTCCTTCAGCGTCGACCCCAGGCCCGGGTCAAAGGACGCAACATCGTCATGCGTCAACTGCCGCCCCTGCATGGCTTTGTAGAACGCGCCGCTGAGTGGCACGTCCAGCAAGCGGCCATCCTGGATGGCTTTCGCACTGGCTCTCCCAAGGAGGGTGAACAGCCCGCAAACGCGGCTCACTTCATCTGGCGCCGCATCCGGGGGCAGCGGCGCAGGGAAGAGTCCGTGGCGCGTGCACACGAGGTCGGCCTCTGCAAGCGCGTCTTCATCACCAGCGGCGGCGATGGAGGCTGGGGCTGCGGCCTCTGAGAAGGCACTGCCCTGTGCGCTGATGGCATGCGCGCCGCTGCCGCGCACAGGCTTGGCGCCACCGGCAGATGGCTCGTCACCAGTGCGCCAGATGTTGATTTTCTTGGACCGGAACTCGCGTGAAAGGAGCGTGTAGAACTCCAACGTCGGCCCATTGCCTGTGCCTTCCTCACCGAAGAACTCCACCTCCAGCACGCTCGTCGCGCTCCCGCTCAGTGTGAACACCTTGGCCGCGCTATCAAGCACGCGCGTGCGGCTGATGCGAACCTTCTGGCGCTGCAGGCGAGCCACACGACCAGAGGCCCCTGCAGGACCTCCGCCACCCGGGCCACCTCTACCAGCTGCTCCGCCCGCGTCATGGCCTGGACTGTTAACCCCGCCGCCGCCGACGCCAGGGTAGCTGGTCTGCAGGCGGTGCAATGCGCGCGGAACTCCCAAAGCGGTTGCGAAGAACAGCTGGCGGCGCACATCGAAAGGGAAGAGGAATGGCGCATACGCGGGCAGAGCCACCGTCCACGCTGGCAAGGAGCCGCTGCTGAGCGCGACAGCGTCGCAGAGCTGGCGCGAGAGCTTGTTGCTGAGCGCTTGGCAGAGGAACAGCTCTGGGTGTTGCGCCAGGGCGCCGCAGCGGTGGAGCATGAGGAGCAGCGCGAGTGCGTCGCGAGCAGCTGCATCGCCCAGCGAGGTGCACAGGACCATAGGCAGTGGCGCGCTGGCAGTAGCCCAGATGGCTCGCAGAGCTGGCGCGGAGTCGTGGCCTTGCTGCGCGTGGCCTGCATGCTGCGCCTGGGGGCTTGCACCCGCATCATCCCATGTGGCCACGAGCTCATCGCCGAGCGCAGCAGCAGCTGCGTCGCCGAATGCGCCGATCAGAGGGTTGCCACCAATGTCACCATCTTGAGGTGTGGCCAAACGGTACGTCAAGTAGTGCACGCGATCCCACATGCCATTGCCCCCGCCGTGGCGACTGCCCGGCTCTTCGCCTGGCAGCAGCACACCACCAGCTAAGGCGTCCACAGGCGCAGGAGCTCCCCCATCTGTAGGAGAGCCTGATGACGGGCCGTCAGGCGCTGCCGCCGCCGGCGCCGCTGCTGCAGCATGCACCGCCTGCATCAAGGTGGTCTGCAACCCGCATCTCACGCCGCCCATGGAGAAGAAGAGGTGCTGGTTGACATGCGACGCTCCAGCGTCCCCTGCTGGAGCCGCTGCTCCTCGGGCAGCAGCTTCCGCGAATGAGAATGCAGGTGGCTGATGCGCAGCACCGCTTGTGGTGGTGGCGCCACTCGCGTGTTCCGCTGCAGCTGCACCAGCAGGCTTTGGCGGTGCTGCTCCTCCATCACTGCCCCCTCCCTGCGATTGCGATGGATTGACAACATCCACGGTGTGAACCACCTCACGATCAGCGGGTCCGCCACCTCCGCCGCCATCCTCGTCCTCATCCATGTCGTCTTCATCGTCGAACAAGACGCCTTCTTCCTCCTCTTCCACCATCTCCTCATCGCCATCGACTACAGGCGGAGGAGGGGGAGGGGCGGCATCCATGACGGTGCCGCCACCAGCAGGCACCTCGCCAGCAGGCGCTGGAAGCACCGGTGGAGCGCCGTCAGATGCAGGGCCGCGCTCACGCTGGCGCGAACTCAAGTGCCGCGACGCACGGCGTCCAGCGCCAGCAGCATCACTGGGTCCACCAGCGGTAGCATCAGGAGCAGTTGGGGGTGCTCCACCATCTTCAGGCGGTACGGCGGATGCTGCGCCTGTTGGGCGCCGGACGTGGACCCTGGGCAAAAGGAATTCTTCGACCGCGGCCAGCGTTGCGAGTGGCTCCACCAGCACGATGTTGGTGCTGTAGTCACGCAGACTTTTGTCCGCGGGATCTTTGCGCAGGCACAGCTTGAAAGGACGCGTGAGAGCGGCCATGCCCGCAGCAGCAACGCCCGCGCCGCTGTCAGCGCCCGCGTGTCGGTCCCCCGTCAGGAGCGGCGTCAGAGGCAGGCGCTCGCGCACAGAGAGCGCTTCAAGCAGCTTGTGCACGAGGCCGCGCGCTCCGGGCGCACAGGTGTCACAGCAGTGCATCAGGACGCGGAGCCGCGAGGCGCCCAGCGCTGCGCGAGTAGCATCGCCGCTGCTAGCAGAGCCGCCTGCTGTTGGCTGCACGGTGAGGTAGGCGAGGACCGCGGAGGCGACGCCGCCCTCCAGGAATTCAAAAGTGCTGACCCCGCCATCTGCAGACAAGGCTGCCAGGAGCTGCGTCAACGCCTCGGTGCCCTTGGCTTCGGCTGCGCTGTCGTCCTGGCCAGCAGCGCCGCTATCTGCCAGCGCGTTGAGTGTGGTGCACAGCGCTTGGAGGCGGGCGAGATCGTCACCACTGCTGAGCCCGGCACCAGCAGTCCTGCCGCCGCCGGAACTGCCGCCGAGACCCAGTGCCGCCGCGTGACGAGTGCGCACATCTGCTGCGAACGCGATGATTTCAGCTGATGGCGCGCCAGGCGCCGTCGGAGATGTAGACGCAATGACACTGAGCGCATGCAAGGCGCCCTCCTTCACCAGCGGACGCCCCATGCCGTGCGGTGCCTTCACGAGTAGTGTGTCTATGATCTGCAGCGCAGGCATGAGCACGGTGCCGTCGCTAGACTGCAGCACGCCCGCCAGGAAGGAGGCTGTAGAGTGTGGAGCCACCAGCGCGCCACCGGCTAGGCCGTCCGCGCTGGCGTAATGCACCAGCCGGTGGGTGGCTACCAGAGCGCGGTGACGCAGCGACGTGCCGACGGACGCGTCGACGCCAGGGCGACGAGATGGCGCACCTCCGAGCACTACCGGGGGTGGCACGGCTGGCACGCGGAAGCGCCCGGACGCAGATGAGCCGCCCGGACCGCCGGATGCGATTGAAATGAGCACCGACAGCAGCTCGGTAGCCATGGCATCCACAAGCTCCGGGCATCCGGTGGCTAGACTCACAGCGTAAGTCTCCACCGCGGATTTGCCGCCAATGCTGCGTCGGGGCGCAGGCAGCGCAGCAGGCGCCTCTGCGTCAGGCGAAGCTGGCGGTGGTCCGTTCGACAGGCGAGGACTGCGTCGCGATGAACCGTGGTGCGAGGCGCGGCCCCCCGGAGAGGCGCCCACAGCATCAGCGCTGGATGGCGGCGGCACAGATGGCAGGAGTGCGTTGAAAAGAGCGACCAGCTCGGGCGCGAGATCTGCCCATGCAGGGAGCGCAGCGGCGTTGCCAGCAGAGGCTGCAGGGGCACTGCCAGGTCCTGGACTGTGGGCGCCCATGCCACCGCAAGCGCCTGTCGCACGCAGCGCAGCTGCCAGCACGCCGGCACCACCGGACTGAAGGAGTTGCTTGCCTGCAGACGGGCAACCCGTCACTGCACGCATCAAGAGGCTCACCAGTGCTACACACGCTGGGCTCGTCACCGCCGCGCCAACCTGCTGACCCGCCTGGGGCGGCGTCAGCAAGCTGAGAGCCTGAGTCAGGACATCAGGTGTGCACAGCTGCTCCAAGGGCGCGCCAGACATGCTGGAAGCACAGCGTGACAGCGCGATTGCCGCATGCTCTACCAGCTTGCTGTCCTCCGATGTCAACAGCCGCGTCAGCTGTGGCGCAGAGTCCAGCGCCTGGGCGTGGCAGTCCGGCGGGAGGGAGCGGCACATGGAGGCCGCTGTGGAGACGGCAACGCGCTGCAGGCCGATGGAAAAAAAGTCCAAGAAGGCGAGGCATGCGCTGAGACCACCCGCGCGCACGCACGGCGCTCCGTGCTCGATGCACAGCTTGGACAGCGCTTGCAGCGACTGCTCCGCTAAATCGATGTACTGGATGTTCAGCAGGCGGCTGCACAGCGGCTGCAATGCACCCTCCCGCACGATGCTCGCCCGCGCAGGCGGGAACACATCCGCCAGGTGAGTCAGCGCGCGTGCGGCCAGAAGCATCGCGTCGGGGTTGTGTTCCGCGTCCAGCAGGCGCACGAGCAGCGGCACGAACGAGTCGATGGCGAACGTGCGCGCCAGAGTTTCCTCATGAGACATGCTCAGCACCTCGCACAGCTGCGTGAGCGCATCCATCTGCGCGGAGTCGTCTCCCTCAGCACGCAGGCCCGCCAAGATGGTCTTCAGGCGGGCGGATGTGCCGCTTGTGCCGAGGCCAGCCGCTCCAAAGCCAGCGCCCAGGAGTTCCTCGATGGACGGCCCGCCTGCGCGTCCAGCAGCGCCCCCCGCGCCCAGCTTGCGCAGCAGCGCCTGCATGGTAGAGCTAGCGACACCAGGAGGGAGGCCACGCGAGCGCGCCGCGTCTGCGACGCGATCCGCTAAGGCGCTGGCCATGGCTGCCGAGTCCAGGCCAGCCGATGGACCCGCGCCTCCAGCGGCGGCAGTGGCTGCCGCCATAGCAGCCTCCGCGACAGCGGCTATGTCGTCATCGTCTAGCATGCCAGGCATGTCCTCGTCGTCATCCTCCTCCGGGTCGAGCGCTGGCATGCCTGACGGCACGGGCGGCGCACCTGGGCCACCACGGGAGTTGCGTCGCGTCGCGCGCGCGCCCTCCGTCGGCGGCTTGTCTTCTTCCATGGCTTCTCCGCCATGTTCTGCGTCATCATCATCCATCACGAGGTCCACCTCGCGGTGTGCACGTCCTCTGCGCCCACCAGCCATGGCGGTGTCCACTCCTCCGCCGTTCGCACCGGCGGTCGCCCCACGACGACCCGGCTTCGGGGGCGGCTTGCGCTCGCCCTTGGCGCCTGCAGACGCGGCGCCTGCTGCACCGCTGTGCGCGCCTACACCGCCTTTCGCCCGGCGGCTTGTGGCCCGCCGACCCGACGGCGGCGGGTGGCGACCTCCGCACGCGGCTGCTGCTGCTGCTGCTGCGGCGCTCTTCTTGGTGTTGTTACTACTGCCGCGGCGGTGCGCCTTCGCGGCAGGGGCTCCCGGGCTAGGCTCACGACTCAGACGGTTGCGTTTGCGTGACCGCGTGTCCATCAGCTACGCGCGGCGACCCATGTGCTGGGCGCCGACAAGGTGTGGTTCGTGATGCGCGCGACTAGGAGGTGCGTTACCACTCGCGGTGTTCGCGGTGGCGGTGTGCTTGGCAGCGTTTGCCCTCTGCAGAAGGAACGCGGTGACTGTGTACCCAGCGAAGAAGAGGACACCCGCGACGAGGGCACAGTGGTCGCGCGTCAGTGGCTGCTCAAGTGAGGCGGGCAGGCGGGTCGCGGGAGATGCAGCGCAACGGGGGTTGCGTGCAGGCCGACAAGGCCGGAGCCCCTTGACAACACTCTGCAGTCCAAGACAGCGTCTTGTCGCACGGCCGCGGGTCGCTGCGTGCCAGCTGCAGGGCTCGGCACGTATGCAGCGGTGCGCGAGGTGGGAGAGGCGCTGCTGTCGAGCGGGCGGCGCGAGCCGGCGCGAAGCCGGGAAGGGAGTGGGCTAACGACACGGCCGTGTGGACGCGCCACGCACCTAGGACAGCACGACTAGCTAGAGACAGCTCGGAGCAACTATGACGCTCGTGGTTGACGAGCGCTACACAGCGAGCAGAGCGACTAGGCGAGGAGGAGAGCGTTTTCGTTTGCCAACGTCAGCAGTTGCAGGTCTGCTCTCGCTCTCGCTCTGGTGAGCTCCACCCTCGTGATTTCCCATCCAGCACCGGGCACGGACGCGAGTTTCGGCGTAAAGCGACGCTTTCCTTCCGCGAAAAGTCGAAAATCGCAGCGCAACAAACTCTTCGCCAAGCCGCTGTGATGGCGCGCGCGGCGCCGGACTATGACCTAGAGCGAGGTGCGTCCAGCGCTGCTGTTCCGACCATGCGCCGCGTTATGAAGCTGCTCACACGCTGGACCTGCGTCTTTCCTTTTGTCTCTCTGCAGAGCGCTGCAAAACGTTCCTGACGACTTTCGCGAGCGCCTACGACGCGGATGGCACCCTCAAATACATGGAGCAGCTGGTGCGTGGCGTGGACGCCACAACGCTGCGCCTGCTGGGCCAGATGCGCGCTCGAAACACGGACCTCCCCTTTTGACTTTGGACCTGACCCCCGTCTCCCGACTGGCCGGCGCCCGCAGCAAGAGATCTCAAACAGGTCACGCCGGACGCTCGACATCTCAATGGACGACCTAGCCAGCGTACGTGCACGCCGTCGGACTGACGCGACGCAGCTCGACCAGAGCTCCCGCCTGCGCTCTGCGCACAGTGCCCCACCCTCCTCCGTCGCCCTCACTCGCCCGCGCCCACAGCACGCCAGCACCGACGGCGTGGACTTCGCTCAGGCGGTGGTGGGCAACACGCGGCGGTACCAGGCCCTGTTCTGCGACGCCGCGGACGAGTGCATGCCCGTGCCGACAGAAGTGCACGGCGATGACGACGTCTTCGACGTCCTCCTCCGCCAGGTGCGTCTTGTGGACTCGGTTGTGTTGTGTGAGGAGCACTAGATGCAGTGAGTTACACACGGTGCTGAGCACCGCCACTGTGCTGTTGTGCTCTTGGAACAGCGAGAAGCAGCTGCTGCTGAGGCGCAGAACGGCGACGGCGGCCAAGGTGCTGCAGGAGGCTTGCCTGCCAGTGACCCGTCTCGTGGGCTGCCACCCATCTTGCGTCGCCGCTACCGCGTGTATTTCCAGCCGCCGACAAAGGTTGACGTCCACAAGCTGCGTGAAGTGCGCGCCACTCACATCGGCAAGCTGGTCACCGTGTCTGGCATCGTCACCCGCGTGGGCGATGTCAAGCCGCTGATGGAAGTGGCTTGCTACACGTGCGACAGCTGCGGGTTCGAGATTTACCAGGAGGTGACTGGCGATGCATTCATGCCAGTCCAGAAGTGCCCCACGCCCGCCTGCGGTGGCGCCCACGGCGCAGCAGTGCACCTGCAGACACGCGCGTGCAAGTTCGTCAAGTTCCAGGAGCTGCGCATGCAGGAGCTCTCCACGGATGTGCCCATGGGCCACATCCCGCGAAGCATCACCGTCGTCGTCAAAGGAGACCTGTGCAGATGCGCCAGCCCGGGAGACATCCTGCAGCTCACCGGCATCTTCCTGCCAAAGCCAGTGACGGGGTTCAAAGCCATGCGGGCGGGGCTGTGCGCACACACTTACTTGGAGGCTCAAGCTGTAGTGCAGCACAAGAAGCGGTACAGCGATGTGACCATCACGCCAGATGTGGCGGAGCGCATCGAGGCGCTGCATGAGCAGCCGGATACGTACGGCCGGCTGGCGCGGAGCATCGCCCCTCAGATTTACGGCCACGATGATGTGAAGAAAGCGCTGCTGCTGCTCCTGGTTGGAGGCACATCACGGCAGCTGCCTGACGGCATGCGCATCCGCGGCGATGTGCACATCTGCTTGATGGGTGACCCCGGCGTGGCGAAATCGCAGCTGCTGAAACACATCTGTGCCGTCGCGCCCCGTGGGGTGTACACCACCGGCAAGGGCTCCTCCGGCGTCGGCCTCACCGCCGCTGTCGTGAAGGACAGCTTAACGGGTGAGTTCATGCTTGAAGGCGGCGCCCTGGTCCTGGCGGACATGGGCATCTGCTGCATCGACGAGTTTGATAAGATGGACGAGTCGGACCGCACAGCCATCCACGAGGTGATGGAGCAGCAGACGGTGAGCATCGCCAAGGCGGGTATCACCACGACACTGAATGCGCGCACGTCGGTGCTTGCGGCTGCGAACCCGGTTGGCGGGCGGTACAACACGTCCTGGAGTCCACAGGAGAACATCAACTTGCCCGCCGCGCTGCTCAGCCGCTTCGACCTGCTCTGGCTCATCCTCGACCGCGCTGACGAGGAGCGCGACACGGCGCTGGCAGCGCACGTGCTGCATGTGCACCGCACACTAGCTCATCCGCCCCTCGAGTTTGAGCCTCTCGCGCCCAGCGATTTGCGTGCTTACGTTGCCCTGGCTCGCCGTGTGGAGCCGCACTTCCCGGAGGAGCTGACTGAGTACGTGGCCAACACGTATGCAGAGATCCGTGCAGAGGAGGCTGAGCGTGGCGACCAGGCTGCGAGCTACACCACCGTCCGCACCTTGCTCAGCATCCTGCGCATGGCGCACGCCCTAGCACGCCTGCGCTTCGCACCAGAGGTTGCTCAGAGCGATGTGGATGAGGCGCTGCGTCTGATGCGCATGTCGAAGGCCAGCCTCGCGGACGAGGAGGCTCACGGCAAGGGGAAAGGCGGCCGTGGTGGCCGCTATGTGGACCCCATCTCTGATATCTTCTGCATCCTGCGTGACCTTGCTGGCAGTCGGCGCACCATGGTGATCAGCTATGAGGACGCGGTGGGCGCCATCGCGCGCAAGGCGTATGGCACAGAGCTCCTGGATGCGTGTTTGGAGGAGTACGAGAGCCTCGCGGTGTGGCAGGTGAATGAGGATCGAAGCATTGAGTTCCTGGCAGCATGAATACAGTATACTCAATAGCCACGTCACTGTGCGGCGTCACACTGCGTCCGCCTTGCAGGAAGCATCCCCTTGCAGCGTTCACACATACGCACGTGGACCCGGCGACGCAGGACTCGCCCGCGCTTGGCGTGTCTCCGCCATGGATCCGGCTCCCGCCGGCGGGGCGAGCGAGAACACGCCGCTGCTGTCTGACCCGGGCGCAGGGCACACTGCAGACAAGGCGCCAGAGCCGCAGCCCTCACCGCAGCGGCCTTCGCGCCAGCCCAGCGGCCGCGGTCCCTTCTACGGCGCCTTGAAGCGCACAAACGACGTGGCCCGCGCGCTGGCCAACCCGTGGCCAAAGGCGCGTCTGGCGGAGTGAAACCACCCTGTCGGAGCCTTGCCACTCACTGCTCACGGCCTGCGACCCTTCTGTGCCACGCACACACCGCCACAGATATACACACTCGTTCTCTGCGCCGGTCTAGGAGGCTTGCTCTTCGGCTACGACAGCAGCGACATCGCCATCGCTTTGCCGGTGCGTGGGGCGGTGCACGCGCCCCCGCCCTCGACCCGCCTCCACAGCCGCGCGCTCCGCCACGGGGCACGCTCCCCGGCTGCACAGACCTCCTCTGGCACTGGGCACACCGCGTGCGTGTTTCCCCGGCGAGGCCTGACGCTGAATTCTCTCGTCTTGCAGTTCATCGAGCGCACCTTCCCCAGTGTGGCGACGAGTAACGCGCTGAAAGAGGCTATTGTGTCAGTCACAACACTGGGTGCTGCCTTTGGCGCCTTCACGGGCGGCTTCTTCTCAGACTACTATGGACGGTGCGCGCACTTTGCTGGGTCATGATGTGGCCCAGCGTCGCTAACACCCGGGCGTCGCTGTGTATGTGTGTGTGTTCGCAGACGGAGCGCTATCATCCTCAGCGATGTTGTGTTCATTGCTGCTGCGGCGAAGATGGCCGTGGCGTTGTCGCCCAGCGGGCTGATCAGGGGACGGGCGCTCATGGGTGTGGCCATCGGCCTCGCTTCCATCGTGGGCCCTGTGTACATCGCCGAGTCGGCGCCCAATAGCATGCGTGCAACCATGGTCGTCATGTACAGCATTGAGATTGGCGTGGGGACGTCGCTGGCGTACACCCTTGACTTTGGGTTCACCCATACGCACCTCACTTGGCGACTCATGCTCGGCATCTCCATCGTGCCGGCAATCATCCAGATGGTGGCGTTGTGTCTGTTGCCGGAGTCGCCGCGCTGGTTGGCGCAGTACGGCCGCGTGGACGAGGCCAAGGAGACGATGGAGAGCCTGGCGCTGGACCCCGCCGACAAAGAACGCGACCGTGAAGAATTAGATGCTGTGTATGAGCGCGCGCAGTGGCTGAAGACGCCTGAGGGGCAGGAGGAGAGCCACAATTACAGGCCGAGGGAGCTCGCCGTGCAGCTGGCGCTCGGCATGGGCCTCTTCCTCATGAACAACTTCAGCGGCGAGTGTGCACTCGTCTACTATAGCATCGAAATCATCGGCATGGCAGGCGTGGTGAGCGAGGGAGCTATCGCACAGGCAATCATCAACATCGGCATGTGTGCTACTGCAGGCGTCCTCATCGGCTTCTTCATGATTGATCGCATCGGTCGTCGCCGCCTGCTTGCCATCAGCGGCTTCGGCACCTGCGCCAGTCTGTTCCTGCTGGCTCTGTCCTTTAGTTTGGCCCAGTCGCGGTCGCCAAGCGTGCTGCCGCCCAATGCTGCGTCGCTGCCGGAGGTGTGCGCCATCCCAGTGAGCACCTGCACGCAGTGCCTGCAAGTCGGCTGCGCTTTCTGCGGCGCCCCGTACGCGGGGCCGGGATCTCCCACACCGGGGCTGTGTTTCAATCGCGCGGATGCGTTCAAATCCACGGCGCGGGATGTGTGCGCTGCGGCAGGGGCGAATGCCACCAGCTCCGTGTCCGGCTTGACCAGCGTCGCCTCCGCCGCCACCGACTCCGCCACCGCCGCCGCCGTGCTTGCTGTGCCCACGCCGGGCGTGTCTGCCCTTGCGCCGCCGTCGCCCACGGCGCCGGCGCCGCAGTACGAGATGTACAGGCAAGGATGTCCCTCTGGATGGGGTTGGCTCAGCTTGCTCGCCCTGTGCAGCTTCCAATTCTGGTTCCAGATCGGCCTCGGCATTGTGCCCAGCGCCGTGAACGCGGAGTTCTACCCGCAAGCCGTGCGTGGCTTGTGCAACGGCAGCGCAGTGGCCACCAGCTGGCTGGGCAACTTTTGCGTCTCCAGCACCTTCCTCACATTAGTGGCCACGCTGGGCGCGTCGCGCACGTTCTGCATCAACGCAAGCATCGTGTTGACGGGAACAATCTTGACGCAGTTCTTCTTGCCAGAGACCTGTGGGTTGTCATTCGCTGAAATACAGCGTCTGTTCAAGATGTACCAGCAACCAGGCAGCCCGCCGCCGTGGGAGCTGCACGGTGTTATTCTTAGAGAGCGCGGGGACGGGGACTCGCCACGGGGAGGGGACGGTGACGATGACAGGATTCCGGTAGCAGTCGCATGACGGTACGGGACGGCGGATAGAGGCGCGCTATGATTGGGCGCGCGCATCCTCAGCATGAATTGAATAAACACGCACAATAACATTTACGACGCTTGGCATCCTCAGGCTTATCATCGTCTGGGCAGGAGGTGCCAGTCGGTGGAAATCGGATATGGCGGTGAGCAATATGATCTGACAGTCCCGCGAGCCAATGGCAACTTGCGGGGGCAGACAGGTGTGCGGCACGGGCACTGACTCGATGAGTAGCACGATGTGTTTTACACGATTGAAGTCGAATAAAACTTCACCACAGCCACTGGCGTGTGCGCAGCGTGATCACGCTGCGCATGCATGGGTCATGACCCATGCTTGCAAGGGGTGCAGTGCACTAAAACATTGTGGCAAACACACCAACGGCGGCGGCAATTGCCGCGATGAATTGTGCCGGCGCCAACGTGGCGGAAGAGCTGGTCGAGGCCTGAGGGCTCATACCCCAGGTTGGCGCCGGCGCCCCGCCGCACAGGTCAGTGTTGCAGCCTGAGGCGGCCGTCATCGAGCTCCCCATGCCGCCCATACGAATTGTATAGACGCACGAGGCCGCCGTAAGGTTGCCGTACATGGTCAAGCCGTTGCTGTATGTATACTTGAAGCAGATGCTACCCGGTGGGAAAGTTTGAGTCAACAAGTTGCCAGGAGTCGAGGCCCCGTAGGTGGTTCCATTTATCGTGCCGGTGTAGCCGACGCGGCACTGGAGCGGGCCCGCCGAGCCAGTTGCGGGGCAGGAGCCGGGAACGTATGGATCCACACAGCCTGGCTCGTTGCAGTTGCACAGGTCCGTCGTGCATGACTGCACGTTGGTGAAGTAGTTGGAGAAATAAGACTTGAATCTGCGATGGCATACATGGTGCAATTGGCGCCCGGAGCGCAACCAAACTGGTCACGGGCTCCGTTGATGTTCTGGTAGACGTAGGAGACACAGGAGCACGCGGAGTTGTTGTTGCTGGGCTGGAAGTTGCTCATCGGGAACGCGTATACCGTGGTGTTGCCGCCCTTGGTCGGTGGTACGCCGGGATAAAAGCAGTACTTCGGGCTGGTTGCGCTGCAGCTGTTTTGGGCACGCGCTCTTGCCAGGAGGTGGACCGTGAGTACCACAACGGACAGTGAAGACAGGCGCGCCATTCTGGCAGGTTGGTAGCCCTGTGCGGAGATACTGGCGAGGTGTGAGCGCCGGTTGGTGCATGCAACGCTTGATGGTAACCACTAGTGCGCGGCGCATATGCCTCCGAGCCTGAAGGAGCCCCTTGACACCCACTTTCACCGAGATCGCGCCGAGCCCCACGTAAGCGCCTGCAGCCTTTCCACCAGCCAATACACGAGG
>Ga0164297_10001447_pt1 | contig 25236 bp, 20 predicted proteins | sample GEODES058metaG_FD_113539 | JGI IMG/M metagenome (GOLD analysis project Ga0164297, IMG submission 113539) | Dystrophic lake water microbial communities from Trout Bog Lake, Wisconsin, USA - GEODES058 metaG | ecosystem: Environmental > Aquatic > Freshwater > Lake | place: USA: Trout Bog Lake... | reverse complement strand
TCACACAGAATAGACTTTGCCTAAAAGCGTGACGCGGAGATGAGACGATGAAGACGAGTGCAAAAGTAGTGGTAATTGGCGGCGGCGTCGTCGGCTGTTCGGTTCTTTATCATCTCACCAAAGCGGGCTGGACCGATGTCATGTTGATCGAACGTGCGGAATTGACCGCCGGTTCCACATGGCATGCGGCAGGAGGCTTTCATACGCTGAATGGCGATCCGAATGTCGCTAAGCTCCAACAATATACCGTTGAGCTCTATAAAGAGATCGAAGAGAAATCGGGCGTCGCTTGCGGCCTGCATCTCACGGGCGGCGTCATGCTCGCCGGCACCGAAGACCGAATGGATTGGCTTAAAATGGCCCATGCCAAAGGCCGCTATCTCGGCATGCATACCGAGATTATCTCGGCTGAAGAAGCCAAGAAGCGGATGCCGCTGATCGACGAAAAGCATTTCGTTGGCGCGATGTATGATCCGTTGGAAGGCCATCTTGATCCTTACGGCACCACGCATGCTTACGCGAAATCGGCAAAAATCAACGGCGCAGAAATTGTGGTCCGCAACCGCGTGTTAGAACTCAACCAACGCGAAGATGGCACATGGGATGTGGTGACGGAACAAGGCACGGTTCACGCTGAGCATGTTGTCAATGCAGGCGGCCTATGGGCGCGTGAAGTCGGCCGCATGGTTGGCTTAGAGCTGCCCATCCTGGCGATGGAACACATGTATCTGTTGACCGAAGATATTCCGGAAGTAGCCGAAGCCAACAAAGCCACAGGCAAGGAAGTGATCACCGCGCTTGATTTCGAAGGTGAAATTTATACCCGCCAAGAACGTGGCGGCATGTTGATGGGCACCTATGAGAAGGCCGCAAAGCCTTGGTCGGAGCAAGAAACGCCGTGGGACTTTGGGCAGAATTTATTAGAGCCTGATCTCGATCGTATCGCACCTGAACTTGAAGTCGGTTTCGAACATTTCCCGTCTTACGGCAATACGGGCATTAAAAAGATCATCAATGGCCCGTTCACTTTCGCGCCTGATGGCAATCCGCTCGTTGGTCCTATTCGTGGCTTGAAAAATTTCTGGGTCGCATGCGGCGTCATGGCAGGCTTTAGCCAAGGCGGCGGTGTTGGCTTGGCGCTATCCAATTGGATTGTTAAAGGCGATCCGGGCTTTGATGTGTGGGGCATGGATGTCGCGCGTTATGGCGATTACGCAACGCTTGCTTATACCAACGCAAAGGTACGTGAAAATTATTCTCGCCGTTTCCGCATTCGTTTCCCGAATGAAGAACTGCCTGCAGGCCGCCCGTTCCGCACCACGCCGATCTATGATCGCCTGCTGGCTGATGGCGCCGTTATGGGCGAAAGCTATGGCTTGGAATATCCGCTGTGGTTCGCACCAAAGGGCATGGACGCTAAAGAAGTATTCTCCTTCCGTCGCTCAACAGATTTCTCGCATGTCGGCAATGAAGTCGCGCGCGTTCGCACCTCAGTCGGTGTGATGGAAACATCCGGCTATGCAAAATACCGCATCACCGGTGAAGGCGCAGAAGCATGGCTCTCGTATATGCTTGCTAATAAAATCCCGGCAACGGGCCGCATGGTTTTAACACCAATGCTGAACGACAATGGCAAGCTGATTGGTGATTTCACCCTTGCGAAATTGGGCGCCGAAGAATTCCTGATCATCGGCTCGGGCCCTGCCGAGCAATATCATATGCGTTGGTTCGAAGCGCATTTGCCAAAGTCAGGTGTTCATATTGAAGCCTTAGGCCTCAATATGGTTGGCCTTTCGATTGCGGGTCCAAACTCGCGCGCCTTGCTCGCGAAACTCACTTCGAAAGATGTATCAAGTTCCGCCTTCCCGTTTATGGCCATTCGTAAAATGGATCTCGGTCCCATTCCGGCCATTGTTGGCCGCGTGACCTTCACGGGCGACCTTGGTTATGAAATTTGGGTGAAGCCTGAATATCAACGCGCTCTTCTCAATCTCGTCTTGCAACATGGCGAAGATCTCGGCATCGGCCATTTCGGCTTGCGTGCTTTGAACTCCATGCGCTTGGAAAAGAATTTCGGAACATGGGCGCGTGAATATCGGCCAATCTATGGTGCATTGGAAGGCGGATTGGGTCGCTTTGTTGATCTGAAAAAGAACGACTTCATCGGTCGTACCAAAGCAGCCGAAGAAAAAGAAAACGGCGGAGCCTTACGCCTCATCACGTTCAAGGTCGATGCAACCGATGCCGATTGCATGGGCGACGAGCCGATCTGGCACGATGGCAAAGTTGTTGGCTGGATCACATCCGGCGGCTACGGCCATTGGGTCAAAGCATCGATTGCCATGGGCTATGTGCCAAAGGAACTCGCCGACAAAACCGATGGTTTCGAAATCGAAGTCATCGGCGAACGCCGCAAGGCCCATCCAATCCGCGAAGCCCTCTTCGATCCAAAGGGCGAGAAGATGCGTGGGTGAGCCACGCGTCTTATTTCGTCATTGCGAGCGAACGCGAAGCAACCCAGCTGATGGCGGGTGTTAGAGTATCAAGTTACCAAAGCACCCTATCTTTTATCTCCAACTGGGTTGCTTCGCTCATCGCTCGCAATGGCGTGACTTATTCACGCCATCAAAAATCCGTCGGCGCTCCGCCCTCAGCCTTGCGCTTGGCAACAAAGGCATCAAGCTCGCCACGCACCGCATCATCGATAGGCGGTGGCGTGTAGGCCGCGAGCTTTTCCTTATACAACCGGTTGGCCTTATCATAAGCCGTAGGCGAGCCTGCTTCTTGCCAGGTTTCATAATTGCGCCAATCGGAAATCATCGGTGCAAAAAACGCGTTGCGATAACGCGACTGCGTATGCTCGCAACCAAAGAAATGCCCGCCCGGCCCCACTTCCTTCATCGCGTCAAAACCGAGATCATCATCGGTAAACGCCAGCGGCCGCATGAACTCGGTGAGCATACCCAAGAGTTCCGCATCGATAACCATTTTTTCAAACGACGCATGCAAGCCGCCTTCCATCCATCCTGCCGCATGCATGATGAGATTGCCGCCGCCCATAATCGCACCCCATAAAGAGAACACGCTTTCATAGGCTGCTTGCGCATCAATTGTATTCGCCGCGCAGGTATTCGACGAACGATATGGCACGCGGTAACGCCGTGCGAGTTGCCCGCCGATGATCGCCGACTTCATTTGCTCCGGCGTACCAAAGGCTGGTGCACCCGATTTCATATCCACATTCGATGTAAACGCGCCATACACAAAAGGTGCACCCGGATTAACACTTTGTGTGAACACCAAACCTGCAAGCGCTTCGGCATTTTGCTCCACAATCGCGCCCGCAATCGTCACCGGTGCCATTGCACCCGCAAGCGTAAACGGCGTTAGCACAATCGGCTGATTGCGCTTGGCCATTTGGATAATGCCTTCCATCATCGGCACATCAAGCCGCAAAGGCGAATTCGAATTGATGATGGTAAAGACCGAAGGCTCGCGATCAAGCGTCGCGTCATCAATACCACGCGCAATCCGCACGAGTTCAAGCGCGTCAATATTTCGCTCTGCTCCCAATGAGTAAGCATGAACGGCTTTATCGGATAAGGTCATCATATCGTAGAGCGCATCAAGATGACGCACAGAGGCATGAATATCGGCGGGCTCCACCGGATAGCCGCCCCATAGATGCACCGCGTCCAGCGTCTGCCCTAATCGAATGAGGTTTTGATAATCAACACGATTACCGGGTCTCCGTCCGCCATCCCGATCGGCAACATTCGGCGCGCTTGCTACCGAGCAAAACGCAACCGCATCACCACCAATGGTCAGATTGTTTTCGGGGTTACGCGCGTGCAACGTGAAGCTTTCAGGCGCTAGTCCAATCTTGGATTCAACAAGCTGGCGCGGGAAGCGAACACGCCGCGTTTCCTCATCCACAATCGCGCCTTCTTTTTTCAAAATCGCGCGCGCACCATCGTGCAAAACGTCAATGCCAAGCTCTTCCAACACCCTCAGCGATTCTTGATGGATCCGCTCGATTTGTTCAGGCGTTGCAAGTTCGACGGCGGCAAAAGGACGCCGGGGTTGAGGTGCCTTTGGTTGCTTGCCCGCGCGCTCTGCACGACCCGCGCGACGGCGGCCACCTTCACTCATCAATTCCATCGCTCGATACCCCATATTCCGCTAACAGGACGCAATCATCCTAAATCTAACCAGTCGCACCGAATGCGCAAAGCATGATCGCGTGCGGATGACATATGTTTTCTAGATGACGACGACATTTAATGTTCGCCATCCTCACGCACGACTGCGTCGACCTTCGCGGCGGCCACGGGCCAGCGGCTCATTGTCACTTAGCTCTACGCGCCTAGCCAAAAGCGGATACGCCTCGCTGCGATGCGGAATGCCCATCGCGCCGATCTGCTCGGCTTGGAAATCGGGATCAAGAACGGTCTCAATAACCTTCGTCTCACGCGCAAGGCGGGCCATTCCCTCGCGCGCGGAGCGGCTTAACAAAGCCCATTTCGCGCCTAGCAGCGCGGCATTTTCAACAAAAGAAATGGCATCCGGATCACAATCGGGAAACAAGCCCACAACAGCCGCTCGTAACGGATCCATGCTGACGCCAGATCCTCCGGTCAACACGATACGATCAATCTTTTGGCCACCATGCCGTTTCAATAAAATACGTGCCGAAGCCTGCACAGCAGCTTTCGCCATTTGCAAGCTACGAATATCGTGTTGCGTCAACGCAATCCGAGGTTCAGCCTCACGGACGAGATAAGTCGAAGACCTGTACTCTTCGCGGACGCGCGATGTAATGTCCGCTTTATCAGGATCAATCGTGCCATCCCGCCCCATTAGGCCCGTTAGCCTTAATTCAGCCAACGCATCAATCAGCCCTGCGCGACAAAATCCACCAACATCAAGTGCCTCAACAGAAGCCGCAAATTCTGGTTCATCTGACCAGTAGGGCGAGCCTATGATTTGATAACGCGACTCATAGGTTTCAGGATCAATTCGAATGGCGCAAATCGCGCCCGGCACAGCATGTCGCCCTGCCTCGAGTTGACCCCCTTCAAGGGCTGAGCCAGCGGGTGGTGCTGCCGCAAACAATCGCCCTTGCGAGCCCAACATAATTTCAGTGGTCGTACCGATATCAACAAGGAGTGTAACCTCATCTCCCTGCCCCACACCGCAATGATAGGCTGCGGCCAGACAATCGCTCCCGACATGTCCACCCAATAGCGGTAACGCATGAACCAACGCACCGGGCGCTAAGTGAAGCCCCACCTCTCGCGCCTGTATATCCGAAGGCTCCGCAACCGTTTGCGTGTAAGGCGCACTACCAAGTTCGGAAGCATCAAGACCCAGCATCACATGATGTGTAACGGGGTCAGCAACAAAAACCGCATCAAGGATCTGGGCAGGCGACAAGCCCGCCTCTTCCGCTAATGACCCAATCGACGTGTTGATGGTCGACTGAAGCATCGCCGTCATCTCGGCAAAACCGTCAGCGGTCGTCATCCCATAAGCCACCCGGCTGATCGGATCTGAACCGAACCTAATGAGGGGATTTATGATGCTTTTTTGGGCAATTAAGTCGCCATTGATGAGATTATTTATCGAAAGCTCTATCGAACTGGCTCCGATATCTATCGCAAGCCCTGCAGTAATTATCGGATCGGGGCCCTGTATTATCACAACCTTCGTTTTATTAAGCGCAATTTGCACGGTCCATGCGGATTTACGCAATCGGCTTTGAAGTATTCGTAAAGTATCGAGACCGATCTCGACGCCATAGACTCCGTATTGATCGGCAAGCGCTAAAGCAACTCTCCGCGCATCGCTAGAAGGGTCATGTATATCTGGCTCCGTTACTGTAACTGTACAGTAACGAATTACTTGGTCAGATTGTGAGGAAAAATCCGCGTTCAATGACGCCGACGTCCTGCCCGACGGTCTCCACCCTCGTTCTTCGAAGGCGGCGATTGAAGCGGTCCAAGTTGTTGAATAACCTTATCTTCTTCAGGCCTTGCACCCTTGGCGTGAGCCGTAACGGCTGCACGAATAGCGGCAAGATGCTTAAATCCGGTGCCACAGCATCCCCCAATAATCCGAACGCCTGAATCAACCGCCAAACAGGCATAATCGGACATCAACTCCGGAGTGCCGGAATAATGGATATGCTCACCAACAAAATGCGGAATTCCGGCATTCGCCTTGGCAATAATAGGGATTCCGGCCTCTTTTGCCGTCATTCCCAACACACTCATCACCAAATCGGATGCGCCAACCCCGCAATTCGCGCCAATGGCCAAAGGCTTTGGATCAAGCGTCTGAGCAAATTCGACAAGCCCTTCCGGCGTAATGCCCATCATCGTGCGTCCAGCCGTGTCGAAACTGGCGGTAAAGGTATAGGGAAGTCCTACTTTGATCGCCGCATGAGCCGCCGCACGAATTTCTTCGATCGACGACATGGTTTCGATCCAAGCGACGTCAGCCCCACCAGCCTTAAGCCCTTGCATTTGATCGACAAATACCTCAACGGCCTCTTCTTCCGTCAACGGCCCAAGCGGAGCAAAAAGATCGCCCGTCGGTCCAACCGAGCCTGCCACAACAACAGGACGGTCGGCCTTTGTGGCTACCGTCTTGGCTAAGCCAGCGGCTATCTTATTGATCTCTTGCGCGCGGTCCTGAAGACCATGCAGCATTAGCCGCCGTGAGTTCCCACCAAACGTATTGGTTAGGATGATATCGGCGCCAGAATCGATAAAAGACTGATGCAAGGCCATAATCCGGTCGGGATGTTCTAAATTCCAAACCTCAGGCGCTTCGCCTGCCACGAGCCCCATCTCGAACAAGTTCGTACCGGTTGCCCCATCAGCAATAAGAACTTTGCCCGATGACAGAAGTGAAGCCAGCATGATGAATACCTTTTTTTAAGACGGTTGAATTCATTTAGGCGCTTGGGTAACCCCCGCCAAGGAAAATTACATCCAAAATATCAACTCTTTATGCGAGAAAAATTAATCCCCGGCAAATAATAGGCAAATAGTGCTAATTCTTTGACCTGCAGGAGTGAGTTGGCATAGCCTAACGCCAAAGGAGAATAGGCTTCAAATGGACGTCAAAGCTATGAAAACGATCGATCTCGTTTCGGATCAGGGCAATGGCTCGGACTTAGCGGATGCGGTTAGACGCGCAAGAATAGAGCGCGCGGAGAAAACAGGCATAGCAAATGATTTGATAGCGGCCGAATTCAGCCGTCTTGAGAATTTGCAAGAAAAACTCCGGCCTATTCTACAACAATTGCCCCGCGAAGCCGATTTATTCAATCACGGCCTCGTAGGCGGCGAGCGGCCAAGATTTTATGTCGACATGATATCCTTTATCGAAATGAGCCGTGATCGTCGCACCTATCGATTTTTGATGGACACCCCTTCGGGACGCCAATTGCTCGGTGAAAGCGATGATGTTGTCATCATGGCGAATGCAGTAACCAATTATCTCGGAAAACGCCTCGTCGAACGAGAGGCCGCACTCGCCAATGCACTATCCTTTGAACCCATTGAGCGAAAAGATGAACAATCAACGCTTGAGCTCGAAAACGCATCAACGGTAACCGCTCTTCCAATTATAACCGAAACAAGTGGACGAAGCGGCGGTAATTATTTCCTGCTTTTCGTTTTGGGCTTAGCAGCAGGCATCGCATCGGTTTATATAGGGTCAAATTGGGATCGCGTATTCATGCCCGAAATCACCAAGCTTTTAAGCCTATTTAACGGCAGTTAAACAACTTTAGCCCTTAAGCCTCAATTGGCCAATCGGTCCAATTTCACCGGATTCTAGCAGTCCTCGCGAGTGGCCCGTAATAGCGACCCCGGTGTCTGTCATATCAAAATCGAAAATATGATAACCAGCACGATGGCCAGGCGTACCTCGGGCCGCCGAGGCGCTTGGCGCCCCAACCACTGGCACCAGACCATCAGGCCCTTCAAGATAGGCTATCGACGTTCGGTGATTATGGCCGTGAAGAATTAATTCCGCACCGGTTTCAGCAATAATGGCTTCAAACTCCGCTGCATCTGTCAATGTACGACCGGGCTTAGCTCCGCCCCGATAAGGCGGATGATGAATGAGAATAACTCTCGCCAATCCCTGTGATTTCAAAAATTTTAATGCAGCTTTTAGATCATCACGCTGGCGTCTACCCAAACGTCCGGTCGCAAGCAATGGCCACGTTGAAATGCCGGATGATAATCCCACCAGGGCCAAGGGACCCATCATGCGGATATAAGGAAACCCTTCAAAACGACCGGAATCGGTCGTCATCCAAGGCCCCCAATGTTTGCCGATTTCGGGCTGAGCCGATGAAACATAAGAGTCATGGTTCCCAGGAACAACGCTGGCAAACGTTGGACTACCGAGCCGGCTCATGAATTCTGCTGCGGGACCAAATTCTGACGGCAATGAAATATTGATCAAATCGCCCGTACAGGCAACATGATGAGGCGATTGAGAATGAATATCGTCCACAATCCGCCCTAGAAGCGCCATGTCATGCGATGTTCGGCGCCGTAGAGACCAGTTCACGAAGCCCGCAAACCGCTTTCCTATGAGTTCGGCTGGACGGGGATCGGGAATTGGGCCGAGATGGGGGTCAGACAGATGAACAAGACGAAACATAGTGCATCCCTGCCCGCCATCCTTGATCCCGTCAAGCACTACCGATCAATATTCCGGCAATGAAGACAAGTGCCCCACCAGCAACAACCTGAAATGCAGCCTGGAGGAATGGCGTATCCATAAATTTGGCACGGATCCATGCTATCGCCCATAGTTCGATAAGAACGATGACAGTAGCGATCGCCGTTGCAATCAGAAACGCATTTGAAATGCTGTCTGGGACGAGATAGGGCAATGTATGGCCAATACCACCGATCGTGGTCATGAGGCCGCAGATAGCGCCTCTGATCCAAGGAGAACCGCGGCCCGTTAATGATCCATCGTCTGACAAAGCCTCTGCAAAGCCCATCGAAATGCCTGCACCGATGGAGGATGCCATACCGACAAGAAAAGTTGGCCAGTTACCATGGGTAGCAAAAGCTGCTGCAAAAACAGGTGCTAGTGTCGAAACCGACCCATCCATTAATCCCGCCAGACCCGGCTGAACATATTGCAGCACAAACATCCGCTTTTTGGTTTCAGCTTCCTCATCAGCAGCTGCGCCCTTGCGCGTTGCTTCCATCATATCAAGGGTCTTTTTTTCGTGACTGCGCTCAAGTTCAGCTAATTTCAGTAAAAGACCGCGAATATCGATATCAAGCACGCGATCGGCTGACTTTTCGTAAAAGTTTGCGGCTTGCATTTCCATAATTTCAGCTTCTTGCCGCATTCTATCGACACCAAGGCCCTTTATCAGCCAAACGGGACGGCGCTTAAGGAAGCCCTTAACATCTTCCCGCCGGATGGGCGAAAGATGCTCACCAAATCGAGATTTGTACATTTGATAAAGCATATCGCGATGTCCGCGCTCGTCTTCCGCCATTTCATCAAAGACGGCCGCAGAATGGGGAAATACATCACGAACTTCGTCGGCAAAGCTCTGATAAATCCTTGAATCCTCTTCCTCATTGGATATCGCGAGCGTCAAAATATCCCGTTCGGTAAGTTCGGAAAGAGCAAGTTGCGGCATGGACTGGCACTCCTAGCAGGTCGCTGTTTGGAATTCTTCTAAACAACGAAACCGTAAATGCAATACAGAACTGGCTAGTTTCCGCTCTGGCCGCAGAATTTTGCGGAAAATCGATAGCTCCGAGCCAAAAATCGATGGCCCTTCTGCCATTCAGTTATGATTTAGCGCTTGTGAAGGGGCGCAAATTGCAAGCAGAATACCTATAACGGGTCGAACAGAATCGAACAGTAGTCAGTCAAAGGCCATTTTGGATGAAATATTCAGTTTTTAGCCTAATCCATCAGGCCATACGCGGACAAAAAGATTGGACCCCCGCATGGCGGGACCCAGAACCCAAAGCTGAATATGACATTGTTCTGATCGGCGGCGGTGGCCACGGATTAGCGACGGCATATTATCTTGCAAAAGAACACGGGCTCAAAAACATTGCCGTATTGGAAAAGGGGTACATCGGCGGCGGATCGGTGGGCAGAAATACAACAATTGTTCGGTCTAATTACCAAGAGCCTGGCAATATTCCCTTTTACGAATTATCGCTGAAGCTCTGGGAAGGCCTTGAGCAGGATTTGAACTATAACGTGATGATGAGCCAGCGCGGCGTCCTGAATCTGTACCATTCAGACAGTCAGCGCGACGAATATGCTCGGCGCGGCAATGCGATGGCCATGCATGGGGTGGATGGCGAATTATTAAACCGTGAACAAGTCCGTGAAATGGTACCATTTCTCGATTTTGAAAATGGGCGCTTTCCGATCCAAGGCGGACTATTACAGCGTCGAGGGGGCACAGCACGCCATGATGCGGTTGCGTGGGGGTTTGCGCGCGGCGCAGATTCACGTGGCGTTGATATCCTTCAAAATACGGAAGCCAAGCAAATAAGGGTTGAAAACGGCAAGGTTGTAGGCGTCGACACCAATCGCGGCTTCATCAAAGCCAAAAAAATAGGCATCGTTGCAGCTGGCAATACAACCCGCGTCGCCGAAACAGCGGGCCTCAGACTTCCCATCGAATCCTACGTGTTGCAGGCGTTCGTTAGCGAGGCCATTAAACCTTTAATCCCGTGTGTGATTACTTTCGGAGCCGGCCACTTTTACATCAGCCAATCCGATAAAGGCGGCTTAGTCTTCGGCGCCTCGCTCGACTATTACACCTCCTACGCCGCCCGCGGAAATCTACCCGCCGTCGAAGATACAATCGAAGAAGCGATGGCTATTTTGCCGGGAATTAGTCGCGTTCGCCTATTACGCCATTGGGGTGGCATCATGGACATGTCCATGGATGGCTCCCCAATTATCGATAAAACGGATATCGATGGATTATATTTAAATTGTGGCTGGTGCTATGGCGGTTTCAAGGCAACGCCTGCTTCAGGCTATTGTTTTGCGCATTTACTAGCAAAAGAAGAACTACACCCAGCAGCTAAAGCATTACGCTTGAAGCGTTTCGAAACCGGCCACGTCATTGATGAGGCAGGTACTGGCGCTCAGCCCAATCTCCATTAGGCAATCTTCTTAGGATTTCATTATGCGAATACCATGTCCTTTTTGCGGAGAGCGAGATTCTCAAGAATATGCATTCTTAGGAGAAGCAGGCTTAATTCGCCCAGATCCGAATGCTGATGACGCACAAAAACAATTTCATGACTATGTTCATATAAGAAAAAATACAGCGGGAACAACCAAAGAACTTTGGCAGCATGTCCATGGCTGCCGATCATGGATCGTTGTTGAGCGCAATACTTTGACACACGAAATATTTACTTCAGAATATGTTTCAGAACGTTTGAGAGAACTGTCAAAATGAGCCAACTTAACAGGCTAACTGAGGGCGGTTTAATTGACCGATCCAAACCTTTAAAATTTACTTTTGACGGCAAAAGATTTGATGGTTTCCAAGGAGACACACTTGCATCAGCTTTGATTGCAAATGGGGTATCTTTGTTTGGTCGCTCGTTTAAATATCATCGGCCGCGGGGTGTATTAACTGCAGGTTCCGAGGAACCAAACGCACTCGTTGAACTTAGAAGCGGCAATCGCCTCGAACCTAATATGCGGGCTACGACCGTTGAGCTATTTGATGGCCTTATTGCCACCAGTCAAAATCGCTGGCCCTCCTTAAATTTCGATGTGATGTCGATAAACTCTTTATTAGCCCCGATCCTGACTGCCGGCTTTTATTATAAAACATTCATGTGGCCTGCCTCGTTTTGGGAAAAAGTCTATGAACCAGCAATTCGTCGTGCTGCAGGCTTAGGAAAGCCTCCGGAAGGCTTCGATCCGGACCATTATGAGAAAGCCTTTGCCCATTGCGATGTTTTAGTGATTGGCGCAGGACCAGCCGGTATTTCGGCAGCCTTAGCCGCAGGCCGCGCAGGAGCTCGAGTCATTTTATGCGATGAGAATCCATTGCTTGGCGGACGGCTATTGTCGGACATGCAGCATATTAATGACATGCCAGCTCTCGAATGGGTACGAGGAGCAACAATAGAGCTAGAAAATCTACCTAATGTAAAAATTTTTCGTCGTATGACGGTATTCGGGCTTTACGACCATGGTGTGTACGGTGCTGTAGAGCGGGTAAGCGATCATTTGGACACCCCACCCCCCTTTAAACCGCGCCAACGAAGCTATCGGATCATCGCAAAGAGAGCGATTCTTGGGAGCGGTGCCATCGAAAGACCAATGGTATTTGGCGATAATGATCGTCCGGGCATTATGTTGGGATCGGCAATCAGAACGTATGTCAACCAGTTTGCCGCATTGCCAGGGCGCCGCGCAGTCGTGGTTTCATCCTCAAATGACGGATTACGGACGGCTGAGGCTTTAAAGAATAATGGAGCCGAGATTGCGGCTGTTGTCGATTCAAGGAATGGTGACGTCATTCAGCGCGCATTCGGTGGAAAGCGGGTGCAGGCAATCCAGGTCCGCGATAAAAATGGCGGAATTCGAATGATCGAGTGCGATCTTGTTTCTGTTTCAAATGGTTGGAACCCTTCATTGCATCTGACCTGCCACCTAGGAAGTAGGCCTGTCTGGGAAGAAAGCAAAAATGCATTCATCCCGGGTAAACTACCACAAGGACTCGCGGTTGCCGGTGCCGCACAGGGAAACTTTACTCTTCAAGAGGCGCTTGACGACGGCCTCCGGGCGGGAAATGAAGCAGCAGAATTAGTAGGCTTTAGCCCAATAAATTTTGCAGTTCCGTCAGCGGAACCGGACAAATATGAACATAAACCCGTATGGCGGATTAAAACCAGCAAAGGAAAGTGCTTTGTTGATTTCCAACATGATGTGACAGATCTCGATATCGAACTTGCCAACCGCGAAGGGTTTAAATCCGTCGAGCATATGAAACGGTATACAACTCTAGGTATGGCTACGGACCAAGGGAAGACGGCCAACGTTGCTGGCCTTGCAATACTTGGTGAAGTCTCAAATAGATCTATTTCTGAAGTAGGAACTACTATTTTTCGTCCCCCCTACACCCCTGTTACGCTCGGCGCACTTGCAGGCCACCACACTCATCGCGAATTTCGACCCTCCCGATTAACCCCATCGCATCAATGGGCAAATGAATGTGGCGCCGTTTTCATGGAAACAGGGCTATGGATGAGAGTGCAATATTTTCCGCAATATCCAGGAGAAAATTGGCTCGAGGGCATGATTAGAGAGGTGAAAGGTACTCGTGAAGCTGTTGGCGTCTGCGATGTTTCGACCTTGGGAAAAATCGATATACAAGGAGAGGATGCGGCAATCTTCTTGGACCGCATATATACTGGTACATTTTCAACCCTACCCATAGGCAGAGTACGTTACGGCTTAATGCTAAGAGAAGATGGCTTCGTCTTCGATGATGGTACAACCGCACGTCTGGGCGAAAACCATTTTCTGATGACTACGACCACAGCAGGCGCTTCAAAAGTAATGGCTCACCTTGAATTTTGTCACCAAGTATTATGGCCAGAATTAAATGTGGCTTTCACTTCTGTTACTGAACAATGGGCTCAATATTCGATTGCTGGTCCGAATGCCCGCCATGTTCTCGAAAAACTGGTTGATCCGGAAATCGATATTTCAAATGATGCTTTCCCGTATATGGCCTGCAAATCAATATCGATCTGCGGCGGAATTAAAGCGAGACTATTTCGGATCTCGTTTTCTGGTGAACTAGCCTACGAAATCGGTGTTCCTAATCGATACGGCGACGCACTTATTCGTGCCTTAATGAAAGTAGGCAAGGAATTTGGAATAATTCCCTATGGCCTGGAAGCCTTAAGCACCATGCGAATTGAAAAAGGGCATGTTGCTGGTGGGGAATTGAATGGACAAACGACCCCTCTTGATTTGGGCCTCATCAAAATGGTTTCGCAAAAAAAGGACTGTATAGGTAAAAAAATGTCCGAAAGACCAGCATTTTTAGAGCCCGACCGGCCTGTATTAGTTGGCTTTAAGCCCAAGAATAGAAAAACCAAACTGACAGGTGGCGCACATTTTCTTAATATTGGCGCAAAACCATCACTAGATGATGATCAGGGCCATGTGACCTCAACCGCATACTCGCCATCCTTGAATAGTTGGATAGGATTAGGGCTATTAAAAAATGGAAAAAATCGTATGGGAGATACCATTCGGTCCGTTGATTTTATGCGAAAAACGGATGAATTGGTCGAAATATGCGATCCAATATTTTTAGATCCGAATGGGGAGCGGTTGCGTGGATAATTTAATACTGAGCCCCAAATCGCCCCTTGAGCCTTATTTAGTACCGGGCCGGTACGGCGTACAATCCACAGAGGCAGGTGTAAGTCTAAAAGAAATGCGGGACTTCGGTCTTGTAAGTTTGACCGTTTTTAAAGGTCATTATGAGGATTTATCCAATTCTATATTTAATGAGTTCGGGATTAAGCTCCTCTTAAATAGTGAAATTTCGCGTTCTGAAAAAATATGCTTTATGAATATTGCTCCAGGGCAATGGTTGGCATACTCGGAAGCCTTTACTGCCTTAGATATGATAGCTAAACTTGAGTATGCAGTTGGAAAATTAGCGTCAATTGTAGATTTATCAGACGCAAGAGCAATTATTGAACTTTCCGGCCCCAATGTTCATGACGCATTGGCGAAAGGCGTGTCGATTGACCTAGATGAAAGCACATTCTCAACAAAACATGTTTTTTGTACATTTGCAGGTCAACTTTCCATTACTTTTTGGCAAAGCGATGATGGCTTAAGAGTTAATGTTGCTGTTTTTAGGGCATTTGGGGACTCCTTGTTAAAGTGGCTAATTGCGTCCGCGTCAGAATTCGGCTGCGACGTGAAAATTTAGATTTTATACTTGCTACTTGGCTAATTTATACAAAAATTCCAAAATTTTCTTTATTCTATCCAGTAATAGTCATTTTAGATCTATTTTAATCAAAAATTTGTCTAATCGACAATATTTGCCATTTATAAAAATTTGTGGATAATTCCCTTACGTCAATTTATTGGCCATAGTTCTGGCTTGTTAAAATTACGAGCAGTTTTCCAAAATGCGGGAAAAGGACGCAAATTATGTATATTAAAAGATTAAATACAGACTTAGAAGAAGATGCGCTCTTAACGATGATCGACCGTGTCGATACTATTAAGAAAAACAACGAAATTCATAAAGCGCTCATTGAAATGAAGGATAGATACTCACTAAGAAATGCTGCTTATATGGGATATAATATGGGTTCGCTAACACAGGCAGAACCCTATGCTTCCGTAACGTATAGCGAAGAATGGGTAAATCAATATCGCCAAAAATCTTATCTAGATATTGATCCTGTATTACGAGCCGTACAGAAATCAATACTTCCAATTGACTGGCAATCCTTTGATATAAGCAATCCAAAAGTACGCCGATTTTTCAACGAGGCAAAAGACGCTGGCGTTGGTAGAAATGGTATTTCAATCCCAGTAAGGGGAAGAAATAGAGATTCAGGTATTTTTAGCATTACGACGAATGCAAAAGATGCTGATTGGGTTCAATTTAAGCGCCAATATATGAGAGATTTTCAAGTACTTGCCGTCCATTTCCATCAGTCAGTCTTAATAGCAAACAACGTAATTCAACCTGTATTTAAATTATCCACCAGGGAGGTAGAAGTATTGTACTGGACGGCTTGCGGAAAAACGGGGGAAGAAGCGGCTTTAATTTTAGGAATATCTAAACGTGGGGTTAGATTTCATGTTTGCAATATTATGCATAAATTAAATTGTACGAATGTTACACATGCTGTCGCAAAGGCACTATATTTTAATTTAATAAAACCTCCAAAGTAGACTGATTCGATACTAAATAAAGCCGTCATTTGTGACGGATATCTTTAGGTAAATTATAAATTATTTTTTAATCCTGGTTCTTCACAGGAGGTAGAAATGATTTTCCTAGTCAACGGCTCAGAAAAAGAACAGTATTCCTATTATATCAACACAATGCATAGAATAAGAGCGGAGGTCTTTCACGAACGTTTACAGTGGGAGGTCAATGTCAAAAATGGCCTAGAAATAGACAGATTTGATGAATTTAACCCTTTATATCTATTATCCATTGATGAAGAAACTGACCGAATAAGAGGTTCAGCACGGCTATTGCCAACAACCGGCCCCAACATGCTGCGCGATGTATTTCCTACCTTATTACCTGATAATGAAGTCGTCGAAAGCGCATTAATCTGGGAAAGCTCTCGATTTTCAATGGAGCCAGGTGCCGAGACGCCATTGCCCGGGCAACTTGTAAGTCAAGTAACGGCCGAATTAATTGCAGGAATTTGTGAAGTTGGATTGATCGCAGGACTAACAGACGTTGTTTCTGTATTCGACGCACGAATGGTACGCATTATGCGAGCTTCTGGTAGTCCGGCTACAATTATTGGTAAACCTCATAGAATTGGCGCCTTCATGACTTATGCGGGACTTTTTGAGGTAAGCGAAGCTGCCTTGGCCAATATTCGCAGTGCAACGGGATTAGAAGGCTCGGTACTGGAACGGCAAAGCGTAACGCGTTGCCTGGCGGCATAATATAAATTGATTAACGAGATGCAGGGCGATTATTTTGTTGCCCTGCATCAATGCTCGGACATCATTTCATAGACAAGCCTCTTATACGGCCTTATGTTTCTCGCAGATATCTTTGAAGTGTCCATTATATCACAAAGAAGGCAAGCGCTTAGATCGTGCCCGAGTTACTTTCGCCAGCAGAGGTTTCAGCGCTGCTTCTCAGTATAAAAATTGCCATAACGGCGGCAGTGGCTGAGCTACCCCTTGCAGTATTTTTAGCATTTATTTTAGCTCGGGTTAGATTTTTTGGTAATAGTTTCATAAATATTTTGATTCATTTGCCACTTATCTTGCCCCCAGTCGTTACTGGCTATTTTCTGCTCATATTATTTGGTAATAATGGGCCGATCGGTTTAATACTGGCGCAGTATTTCGGCATTATTTTGGCGTTTCGTTGGACGGGGGCGGCCCTCGCATCCGCCGTAATGGCGCTTCCCCTAATGGTTCGAGCAATCAGGTTATCTATAGAAGCCGTCGACCCCACAATTGAGAATGCAGCAAGAACCTTGGGCGCGAATAGAATTAATGTCTTTTTTTCGATTACACTTCCGCTTTCTTATCCAGGAATAATCGCAGGGTTTATTTTAGGATTTGCTAAAGCGCTAGGCGAATTTGGGGCTACAATTACTTTCGTCTCAAATATTCCTGGTGAAACCCAAACACTTTCCGCTGCAATCTATACCTACACGCAAAGCCCCGGGGGCGACGTTCCGGCCTTACGGCTTGCTGCGCTTTCTGTAATCGTATCCATTGCCGCACTTGGATTTACGGAATTATTGGCGAGACATACCCGGAAAGCTTGAATTCGACAATTTTATGATTGGTTTATGCTGACTCAAATTAGAATGACTTTAAAATAACAGATGAAGGTGTCGTAGCTCTAATTAACTGGCTGGTCTTTAGCCGAACAGTTAATGTCGTCATTTGAGCGTAAAAATATGAATTTGAGTGACATAAAGTCAGAAATACCGACTGGGAATAAGGGACTGGTGAATGGAAATCACATACGATTATGTCATCGTTGGAGCGGGTTCAGCAGGTTGCGTTCTTGCTAACCGTCTAAGTGAATCCGGCAAATTCACGGTTTTACTTATTGAGGCAGGTGGCAGTGACGCTCGGTTCTGGATTAAAACACCAATTGGCTATGGCATTACATTCTTCGATAAAAAGGTTAATTGGCGCTTCAATTCGTTACCAGATAAAGGATTACTCGATCGAACGCTATATGTTCCCCGTGGCAAGGTCATTGGCGGCTCTAGCTCCATCAATGCGATGGTGTATGCACGGGGTGCCAAGAGCGATTTTGACGACTGGGAAGCCGCCGGAAACCCAGGCTGGGGATGGGACCAAGTAAAGCCAGCATTTGAAGCGATTGAGCGCAGAATTACAAAGGACGGCACCGTTATTGGGTCAGGCGCTCTCACAGTCTCGGATCGGCAAAAAGATTATCATCCCCTAAAGCGATTTTTTATAAAAGCCGTAAAGCAACTTCAATTGGCTTATTCAGATGACGGCGTGGCCCAAGGTGAGGAAGGACTTGGACCTTATTTAATTAATACGCGTAATGGCTTACGTTGCTCATCGGCTGATGCATTTCTTCAACCAGCGCTAAAGCGCAAGAATTTGCGCGTTGAAAAACATGCCCAGGCAACGAAAATATTATTTGATGGTGATCGCGCAATTGGCGTTAAATACAGCCAAAACAACACAATTCATACGGCGAAGGTGAAGAAAGAAGTCATTCTTTCTGCTGGCGCTATTCAGTCGCCGCAATTGTTGCAGGTCTCGGGAGTTGGTCCGATAGACTTATTAAAGCAACACGGCATCAGTATTGTTAAAGCCAATGAAAATGTTGGAGCCAATCTCCAAGACCATTTGGGCATTAATTACTATTACCGCGCAACCGAACCTACTTTAAATGCTCAACTCGGTACTCGTATGGGGCAATTAATAGCGGGCATAAAATTTTTATTTACGCGAAAAGGCCCTTTAACGTTAAGCGTTAATCAAATGGGCGGCATTATTCGCTCATCGAAAGAATTAAGTCGACCTGACCTTCAAATTTATTTTAATCCGCTTAGTTATTCGACCGAAGTAGCGGGAAAGCGAAGATTAACCAAGCCAGATCCGTGGCCTGGATTTATCTTAAGCTTCAATTCATGCAGACCAACAAGTACAGGCTCGGTTAAAATCAATTCATCTGATCCTTTTGCTATGCCTGATATAGATTTCAATTACCTTTCGACCAATCAAGACCGGGAAGATGTTATCGCTGGGGCGCGGTTTATTGGTAAGCTTCAGAATAGCCCGGCTATGCAAGAATTGATTAAGTCCGAGCCTGTATTCGACCCTTCTACGGCGAGTGATGAGGCGATTATTTCTGATTTCCGGAAACGGGCGGGATCGGTTTATCATACGTCTTGCACGTGCCGAATGGCACCTGAGACGGAGGGCGGAGTTCTTGATCCTGAATTAAAGGTTCATGGAATCAAAGGGTTACGTGTTGTCGACGCTTCGTCATTTCCGAATGTTACATCAGCAAACACCAATGCTCCGACGATGATGTTGGCTTGGCGGGCGGCAGAGATGATCTTGAAGGGCGAAGAAATCGACAATGGATAAGATTAAAAAGCTTGAAACCTTCACGAATGAATATGTTGGCTTTGTAAAAGTCACGTCCGAGTCAGGTCTTACGGGCTGGGGGCAAGTATCCACTTACAATTCCGACATTACGTGCACGATTTTCCATCGTCAAATTGCACCTCATGCGTTAGGTACGGATGCGTTAGACTTCGAAGATACTCTCAATTTAATTGGTGAGAGAGAACATAAATACCCAGGATCGTATTTACGTCGTGCAATGACAGGTTTGGATACTGCATTGTGGGACCTTAAAGGTAAACGCGAAGAAAAACCCGTAGTATCCTTGATCGGTGGCAAGCCTAGAAAACTACGCGCCTATGCCTCTTCCATGAAGCGCGACATTACGCCAGAGGATGAAGCGAAGCGCTTCCTAAGCCTAAGAGATGATTACGGTTTTGACGCCTTTAAATGGCGTGTCGGACGCGAATGCGGGCGCGATCAGGACGAATGGCCGGGGCGTACGGATGCTGTGGTGCCGGTTGTCAGCAAAGCATTGGGCGATGGTGTCGCTAAATTGGTGGACGGCAATTCTTGCTATTCACCCAAAAAAGCTATCGAAGTTGGCAAATTACTGATCGATAATGGTATTAGTCATTTCGAAGAGCCCTGCCCTTACTGGGAATATGAGCAGACGCGCGAAGTGACGGAAGCGTTATCGATTGACGTAACCGGTGGTGAACAGGACTGCGAGTATTCAACGTTTAAGCTCATGATGGATATGCATGCGGTTGATATTGTTCAGCCCGATATCATGTATATCGGCGGTTTAACGCGGACGCTCAAGATTTGCGATATGGCAGATAAAGCAGGCTACAAGATTACACCGCATGCCGCGAACTTATCTCTTGTAACGATGTGTACGATGCACTTGCTTGGCGCTATTCCTAACGCCGGAAAATACCTCGAATTTTCGATCGAGGGCCTTGATTACTATCCGTGGCAGGACAAACTCTTTTTAGGAAATCCATATAAAATTGAAAACGGAATGGCCACGATACCCGATGCGCCGGGGTGGGGTGTTGAGATCAACCCGGAATGGCTCGAAAAGGCCAGCTATACTGTCTCAAGTATAGATTAAGTATAACTGGCCTTATTACAGGTGAATAAGGCCAGTGGTTCGAGTGAATAAGGCCAGTGCCTTCGATAATCAAAACGGCACTTTCGATAAGATTAGCCTAATACATATTGCCGCGTGGCTTCTGGGTCGTCCTTTGTGACATCAAGCAGGGCCAATTCTTGCCACACGGCATCCGGAATTGAAGTATTCGCCCACTCGATTGTTTCACGCACCCGCTCTGCTTTAGAGACGCCGCAAATGGTTGCCGAGATCCTCGGATCGCGCATCGAATATTGAAGCGCGACGGGACCTGTTGCCACACCATGCTTGGCGCAAATCTCTTCAACTTTGCGAACAGGGTTCAGCATCGCATCATTTGCAATTTGATAGGCATAGCGTTGATAGTTTGCCGTGCCTTTCGCGAAGACGCCACCCGCATAGGGAGCAGCGTTCAGCACCGCAATGCCCTTTGAGTGGGCATAATCCATCATGGCTGCTGCGTTGTGATTAACAGGTGTAAAGCGATTATGCGTGATGAGCGCATCAAACGGAAACTCTTTCAAGATCGGTAACATGATGTCGACATTACCGGCCGCAAGGCCAACGGCTTTGGCTAAGCCTTGCTCTTTCATCTTGAACAATTCGTCAATCGCTCCACCCTTCGCAGTAATTTCCGAGAGCGAATTGGCGTGTTCCGGATCATGCAAATGCAAGAGCTGAATATGATCGACACCAAGCGCCTTTAAACTCTCCTCAAGCGAGCGACGTGCACGCGAGGCATCAAAAGCATTTGTTTTGAAATCGCGATCAAGCTTCGTCGAAATCACAAAGTCTTTGGGTAAGCCACCGCGCTCGCGGATCACATGCCCAATGCGTTCTTCGCTTCGACCTGTGCCATAATTGCGCGAGGAATCGAGAAAATTGATAGAGCTATCAAAGATGGCGCGAACCGTATCATAGGCGCGTTCTTCACTCACCGAATAGCCATAGGTTTCGGGCATGTCGCCGATACCGGAGGTGCCGAAACAAATCGGCGACACAGACAATCCTGTTTTACCGAGAGAGATACGCTTATCGGGTGAAAAGGCCATGATTGGAGCTCCCTAAATTTCATCGTCGTCATTTTTATCATTTAAAAAAGGGCGGGATTGCTCCCGCCCTTCTGAACCCTAGCCTTCGGCGATATTAGCCGCCGATGCAGGTGTCGGCCGTCTTAGGTGTGCAGACGTCGAGACCCGTGTAGGTTGGATCCGCAGGCATACCCTTGCCGTCCTTCATGTCCTTCAGGATGTACATGGCCTTGTAGCCCATTTCGAATGGACGCTGGCCAACCTGACCGGACGAGAGGCCCTGCTTCATGGCGTCGATCTGAAGTGGAAGCGTATCAGCTACCACGAGAGCCAGCGAACCATCAGCGATCTTGGCCTTGTACTTGCCTGCAACCTTTGCGTAGGCATCTGGCAAGAACTGAGGGAAGCCGCCCGTTGGAGTGAAAGCGTCGAGATTTGGCATCTTGCCAAGCACGTCTTCCAACTGCTGGTTTGCACGAGCAAAATCGTCATCCGTATAGAGTGGGCAACCTTCTGCTTCCTTCCAGCCGCCTTGGCCGGTTAGACGCTCGCCCGGAGAAGCTGCGCTTGCCTTGCCGGAGAGCGTGTCGCGAATGCCCTGCATACGCTCGTTATGGTTCGAAGCTGCTGCGCCACCCGACTGAATGCAGATCGTACCACCCTTTGGCTTGATTTCCATCACGCGCTTAGCAATATTCACGCCGATTTCGTAGTTGTGCGTGCCAACATAAGCTGCGCGAAGGCCCTTATCCTTTTCAAGAATGTCGGCGTCCCATGTGATGACTGGAATGTTCTTGGCCTTCGCACCCTGAAGCGCGTTAGCAATCGCTGCAGCGTTAGCAGCAGAAACAGCGATACCGTCAACACCCTTGGTGATCAAGTCAGCAACGATCTGTGCTTCTTCATCACCACCGCCGTGTTCGCCTGGGCCGATATAGAGGCACTTCACGGCGCCATTGAGTTCCTTCTCGGCCTTTTTGCAGCCTGCGAGGCCTTGGTCGAAGAAAGGATTATTCATGTTCTTAGGAACAAGAGCGAAGGTATAGGTCTTGCCATCAGCAGAAGCGCCGGAAACGCCTGCCATGAGCGCGCCAGCCACAACGGCTGAGCTTACGAGATACTTCATCATTGGTCTTCCTCCAGTTTGTTATATTTAACCACGCATTGAGGCCCGGTTAGGGTTACTCGCGCCTTTTTCCACGGACCCTCTCGAGAAGAACCGCGAGAACGATGAAGCTACCCACAAACGTGCCTTGCCAGTTTGAATCAACCCCAGCCATCAAGAGCGCGTTACGGATAACTTCGATAAGTGCGGAACCGATAACAGCGCCATACGCGCCACCCTCGCCTCCCATAAGATTAGCGCCACCGATAACGGTAGAAGCAATGGCGCGTAATTCGTAAGACTGCCCAAGTGCATTGATGGCAGAGCCTGACCAACCTACATTGAGGATAGCCGCAAAAGCCGCTGCCAAAGCCGAAATTAGATAGGCTTGAAGCTTAACCATCTTGACGGGAACGCCTGTCAGGTTAGCGGCATGTTCATTTCCACCAATTGCTAAGAGATGGCGGCCCCACGCCGTCATTTTTAAAACAACAGCTAAGACAATGGTGAAGAAAACTAAAAACCATACTGGATTTGCAATGCCCAAAAATGCTCCGCCGCCCCAAATCTTGAACATCGGACCACCCGGTCCAAAATTATAGATCATGCGATTGCCCGATAAGACAACGGCAAAGGAACGGGCAATCGACAACATACCAAGGGTCACAACGAAGGGAGAAAGGTCAAGGAAAGCGATCATTGCACCATTCACGATGACGCACACAGCACCTGCGCCGAGACCACCGAAAACCGCTAGCCACCAAGGATATTCTGCTTCCAAGATCAAGCCGCTTGCAACAGCGACAACGCCCATAATTGAGCCAACGGAAAGATCGATACCGCCAGTTATAATAACCACCGTCATGCCTAGCGCCATAATGCCGATAAAGGCAAAGTTTCGCGTAATATTATAGAGATTTTCAATTGAGCCGAAATGCGGCTCGTACCATGTCATAAAAGCACAAATAATCGCCAAGGCGACCGTAACCCAGAATGCCTGACTGGCGAATAAAGTTTGCGTAAGAGTCTTTTCCTGAATGCCAAGAACACCCTCGATAGCGACATTATCACCCGTTGTAGCCGTCGATTTTGGAGCTTCATGCGACATTGATGGCACCCGTGATCAAACCCGTAACTTCCTCGGGTGACGAATTCTTAATGAGCTTATCGGCAACCTTGGTACCGCGGCGCATAACGGCTACGCGATCGCATACCGAGAAGACGTCCGGCATACGATGGCTAATCAAAACCACGGCGTGACCCGAATCGCGCAGGCGGCGAATAAGGTCGAGAACTTCAGCAACCTGCCGCACGCTGATGGCAGCCGTTGGTTCATCCATCAACACAACTTTAGGCTCGGACAGACGCGTACGTGCAATCGCAACCGCCTGTCTTTGACCGCCCGACATTTGGCGAACGAGATCACGCGGGCGCGTTTCCGATTTAAGCTCGGCAAACAGCAACCCGGCACGTCTGATCATCTCGGCGTGGTCGAGCCACTTAAACGGACCAAATCCCTTTTTGAGCTCGCGGCCCAAGAACACATTGGCGGAAGCCGTCAGATTGTTGCAAAGGGCGAGATCCTGATAAACGACCTCAATGCCCTTCTCTCGGGCTTCGATCGGCTTATCGAAATGGACAGGCTTTCCGTCGACAAGGATTTCACCGCCGGAAGGCGGGAAATTGCCGGCGATAATCTTCACCATTGTGGATTTGCCAGCGCCGTTATCACCCATAAGGCCCAAAACTTCACCGGCCTCAAGCTTAAGATCTACCCCGGAAAGAGCCCGAATCGCTCCGAAATTCTTAGAAATTTGCCGCAATTCCAAGATTGGCACTTGTTATGTTCCTCCCGAAAGACCCACTTTTTGACGGATTTTAATCCTGAGAGCCATTTTTATTTGTTTCAATACAAATCAAACCAACAAAATTTGCAAGCTTAAAAACTTATCAACTAGCTGTGCAAAGTGTCGCAATTGCTTAATCGGGCCAAATGCGGCTTTTAGCTCGCATGTGAATAGCGTTGCGCTGTGAGACAAAATAAAATGGTATACGCTACAATGGACCACGCTCATCTTAACCCAGGCTTTCAACGTATGACAATTCCGCTTTCAGGCAAACCCTCGGAAAGTGACCTTAACGCCGTCTTGACGGAATTGACGTCCCGTTTTGGCGAGCGCGCAACAATCGTTGCGGGTATCCGGCAAACGCATGCCAATTCCCTGACTTGGGTTGCGGCACAGCTTCCCGATATTGTGGTTTTTCCAGACACTACGGAAGAAATAGTCGATATTGTTAAGCTTTGCAGTCGGTATCGCGTCCCGATGATTCCCTTCGGAACGGGCACTTCCTTTGAAGGCCATGTGAACGCGCCTTGGGGTGGCGTATCGATCGACACAAGCCGGATGAACAGGCTGCTTGAGGTTCACGCGGAAGATTTGGATTGCGTGATCCAGCCCGGACTTACGCGCAAGACCCTCAATGAGCAATTACGCGATACGGGATTGTTTTTCCCCATCGACCCCGGCGCTGATGCCTCGCTTGGCGGCATGGTATCGACCCGCGCCTCGGGCACCAACGCC
>Ga0164297_10001446_pt1 | contig 25255 bp, 22 predicted proteins | sample GEODES058metaG_FD_113539 | JGI IMG/M metagenome (GOLD analysis project Ga0164297, IMG submission 113539) | Dystrophic lake water microbial communities from Trout Bog Lake, Wisconsin, USA - GEODES058 metaG | ecosystem: Environmental > Aquatic > Freshwater > Lake | place: USA: Trout Bog Lake... | reverse complement strand
CTATTGCTTGAAGTCGCGCCAATTGGGCGTGACCACTGTCTCGCTGGCGATTGACGTGTTCTGGATGGCGCTCCATCCGAACATCATTGGTTGTCTGGTGACGGACACGGAGAAGAACCGTGAAGCGAACCGGATGCTCTTGGAGAAGTACGTCGAGTCGTTTCCCGATGGATATTTCGGCGACACGTTCAAGATCGTTCGTTCTAACCGGCAGATGCTTCAGTTCTCCAACGGGGCACGTCTCGACTTGCTGGTCGCAGGCACCAAAGACAAAGGCACCTCGTGGGGTGAAGGCGTGGGCTATGCTTTCGGCCATCTCACGGAGGTGGCTGCGTATGGTTCTGCGGAAGGCCTGAAGTCGCTCGAAGAAGGCTTCGCACAGACGAACCCAAATCGGCTGTTCATCTATGAGAGCACGGCAAAGGGCTTCAACCACTGGCGCACCCGCTATGTCGATGGCATCAACGACCCGCTGACGGCGCGGTCGTTCTTCGTCGGTTGGTGGGCCGGTGACACGAACAAAATTCCGCGTAAAGACCCACGGTTCTTGCAGCACGGATTGCACCCGCCGGACTTTGACGAGAAGGAAGTGATTGATCAAGTCAAGGAGCTCTACGGTCACAAAGTGACGGCGGAGCAATTAGCGTGGATCAGGTGGAAGACAGAGAGCGCAGGCGCTGAACAGGCGCTGCTGGACCAGAACCAGCCGTGGACCGCAGAGCAAGCGTTCGTCCAGACTGGGTATTCCTTCTTCCAGACGCGGGTGATCACCGCCGACATGAAGAAGCTTGAGGAAGAGAACATCCGCTACAAGGCCTACCGCTATGAGGTCGATGGCGATTTCTTCAACTTTCGGATGTTCGAGCTGAAGCCGGGGGTCGATTCGCCTGACGACATCGAGCTGAAGGTTTGGGAAGAGCCGGTCGAAGGCGCCAAGTACGTCATCGGCATGGACCCGGCGTATGGCCGAAATGACCACAAGGATCACCACATCATCTCGGTGTGGCGGTGTTTCGCCGACAAGGTGGTGCAGGTCGCAGAGTATTGCACCGCCGACGTGGAAGCCAAGCACGCCGCGTGGGTGCTGTTCCACCTGTCGTCCGCCTACGTGGACTGCTTGGTCAACCCGGAGGTCGGCGGCCCCGGCGCGCTGGTGCTGGGTGAGTTCGATCATCTGCGGCAGCTGCTGTCGCTGGAGAGCAACGCGGAGCGTGTGAAGGCGCGCGGCTGGGAAGACGCTGCGGCGCACGCGCGCATGTATCTCTACAAGCGCCCCGATTCTATGGGCGCTGGCTATGTCATTGGCTTCTCCACCACATGGGCCACCCAGTCGGTGTTGATGCACCAAGTGCGTGGCTGCTACGTGTCGCGAGAGCTGGAGATCAAATCGCGGGCGCTGCTGAACGAAATGTCGCTGGTTGTGGTCGAGGACGGTCACATCGGGGCGCCGGAGAGCCGCGACGAGAACTGCAAGGATGATCGCGTCTTTGCGATGGCCTTTGCGGTGCGAGCGTGGAAGGACTGGACCCAGCGCGAGATGATGGGGCAGGGTATGACCTATGAAGCCGTCATGGCGGCTCAGAAGGGCGAGAAGCCGACGGTCGCCACCACGGTCAACCGCATCGTTTTCAACTATCTGCGGACCATGCAAGAGCAGGCCGAAGAAGAGGTCGAACCGCCAACTTGGCAATCGGAGTATGGGCTATGAGAAGGTCAGACGTTCAGTTCAAGGCGAAACCCGAAACGGCGCTGTTTGACGATGGTCCGGTAATCGACGCCATGGTCATTCCTCCCGGCTGGCTGGAGCTGCCAGAGCCGGAAGTTTCTGTTGGGCAGCAGATGCCCTACCCCTACGATGGACAGCCGGTGTGGCTGACACCAGACGGCGTAGAATCGCATCCAGCGTCGTGGCGCATCACACGCGCCTATGACACGATCAACGTGAAGTGGGTTCACAACGCTTATTGGTCGCGGCACAATGCGGGCGGCCAGCGCATTGAGTTCACACCCGTCGGCTACAAAAAGATGGAAGATTGAAATGACGCTGACGTTGGGGATCGACATGGACAAGTCGGACAGCTTCTTCGAGCCCACCAAGTACAAGATCCGGTATCAGTGCGAGCTGTGCAATCACAAGTACACCCGCACGTTCAAGGCTGTGCCGATCAAAGACCCACCGTGCCCCAGCAAAGCCTGCGGCGCGAAGCAAGAGATGGATTCGCTCAAGAAGCAGATTGCCAATCTTCAGCGCATGGTTGAGGAAGGTCAGGGGCCGGGGCAGATCGGCAACAAGACCGTGGTCAAAGCCGTTGATGAGACCGCAAGGATCGTCATGGAAGACTACAAGATGACCGATCTGAAGGACAACATCCGCCACGGCGAGGCGGTTGCGCCAAAGTTGCCCGGCCAGCAACAGACACTGGCGGACAACTACTTTGGCGGCAGGGGCTTGCAGGCGGCGGGTATCAACTCAAAACAGGCGGACGCTCTGGGGCGCCGGGCCATTGCGGGCGCTTTCCGCAGTGCGGCGCTGAACCCCAGCTCCATTCAGCTGTCCGAAGTTCGAAACGGTCAGTCGCCGCTGCGTGTTATGCGCAGCGAGCCAACGGGTAAAAAATGAGGGGCTTGCGCCCCTCACTTCTTTCTGTGCGTTTGAGCTTTGAGTTCTTGTTCTTCCTTCGCCGCCTCGGCACGAGCGATTTCGCGGCGCATGATACCGGCGCGCAGCTCGTCGGGATCGCTGACATCCACATGATCGACCAGCTCCGCCGGTGACATGGCGCCGATGCGCTGGAGGCTGAAGGCAAGCTCCTTGGCGTCCTGCGAGAAGGCGGGCGAAGACGAGTGCGAATCGACGGTGAGCGACACGTCGTCCGGCAGCTCGGCGAAGGTGAACGTCACCGGCACCAGACCCTTGGCGGGCGGGATCAGCAACGCCTCTTCTCCCGGCGCCGAACTGTCTTCGAACCCGGCAGAGTCCTTGGGCACCCAAGCGATCATCTTCTGGTCGATGTGCGCACGGCCCAGATCCAGAATGAGCGCGCCGAACTTCTCGACGTCGCGCTCGATCAACAGCGCACGATCTTTGAAGCGCGGCGAGAACATGCGGATCAGCGTGTCGGCGTGAGCGCCGGAGCGCACGCCCTGTTCGCCTTGGCCCTTGGCGATGGGCGGCAAGCCCATCATCTCGTCGAACATGCGCTCGTATTCGTGCAGCGACGCCCACAGGGCTTCGGGGATTTGCACGTTGTCGCGCTCGATCTTGGCGTTGGGGTTGGAATCGGTCCAGTAGCCGCCCGGCTTGTTGAAGCGCGACAGGGCTTGCTGGTTGACGCCGGTCGAGCCGACGAACTTGGTGGCGGGCTCTTCCTGCTTGCGCAGCATCCGGTTGATTCCGGTGATGCGCGAATTGATCGCCTCTTGCAGCAAGATCAGCCGGGTGATCTCTGATGCGCCCCAGAAATACTCCGGCACCGGGTTGGCGCAGAACAGGCTGAACGGGTGGTTGCCCTTCAGCGTTGGATCGGTCTGGCGCGAATAGGTGTTGTAGGAGAAGGCGCTGGTGATCTGATACTTGCCGCCGATCAGGATGTTGTCGCCGATGATCTGGAACGTCGCCCAGTCGCCGCGCTTGTCATCCCAGACCCAAAGCTCGTCCATCTCCAGCATCGAGGCTTCGACCGACGGGTCGATGTTGGGCTTGGGTTGCGACATCCAATCCACGATGCCTCGGTTCTGGTTTGGAATGCCGCTGCCGCCCGCCTGAAACGGATAGAGCCCGCCGGTGACGATGTTCATGGCGGAGCCCGACGCATCCTGCATCCCGCCGCTGCGGCCCTGCATGTGGTTCTTGGCGCGCTCTTTCAGCTCGGCTTCGTCAGGGCGACCCTTGATCAGGTTGCGGAACTGCGCAGGCGTGATCAACATGCGGTGCGAGAACGCTTCCATGTCCGCATCGAGACGGCAGTGGTTTTCGTGCAGCACACCGAAGTTTTCCGGTTGCACGAGATGGCACGAGAACTCTTTGTTCACGACGCCGGACTTGAGGATGCCAAGGCCCTTGCGCAGGCCAATGCCGACCGCCTGCGAGATCAGGTTGTCGGAGTCCGTCTGGCGACAGATCTTTCTAATCCGTGCCGCCGCGACGCGCCCCTTGGATTCGTTCACGATGTTCGGCAGATCGGGATCGGTGATGGCGAAGCGCAGCGACACCGGCGAGAACAGAAGCGATTCCAGATCGTCCAGCGCCGCGTAGGTCTTGTTGAACATCGCGGGCGCCGCTGCATCCGCCGATCCGGCGGTGGCGTAAGCGTCAAAAAACGCGCCTCTGTTCTGCCGCGCCTGCCGTGAGGACATGCAGATATTTGCGAGATTTCGGGCGAACCCTTCAAGATCGCGTGAAGGTATGTGCATGTCATCCCATCCTATCGTTTTGATAAAGCACGACTTTTCCCGTTTATGCCTTGACACAACTTCTTCAGCCACCGTAAGCTGTGTGTGTTGGGATGGTAAGCTCTCTCAACGTCCCCAGCAATAGGAGTTTAACATGAACGCTCTTCCCTTCGAGATCTCCATCGACAAGCGTGGCCGTAAGATGCACCGCAAGGGCCGCAAGTAATTGCAGCTTCGAAAAACGGGGGCCGTGAGGCCTCCGTTTTTCACCTTTTCTAGGAGTGATAAAATGGCCGCTCGCACCAAACGCCGCACCTGCCGCTGAACTACTCTAATTCAGAGAGTGTAGATTATGGCTTTACCGCCCATGCCAATGCCCGGTGGCCCTGCCGGTCCCGGTGGCCCCGCTGGTCCGGGACTTCCCGGCGCTATGCCCCCGATGGGCGGCGCAGGTCCGGCTACTATGCCCGGCCCGATGGCTGGCTCTGGGCAGCAAGGCGTAGCCGCTCTCAAGACGGGTCTTGAAGCGCTTCAAAAAGCGCTTCCCCAGTTGCCGATGGGTTCGGCCCTTCACCAATCGGTGTTGAAGGCTGTCGCCGACATTGGCAAGCATCTCGAAAAAGAAGGCGGCGGAGGCGGCGACCAGATGGGCGCGATCCAGCAGCTTATGGAATTGGCGCGTGCCGCCAAAACGCAGCCGAACATGGCTGGCATGATGCCGGGCGGAGCAGGCGCCCCGCCCCCACCAACACCGCCGATGGGCGCATAGGAGAATATCATGGCACAGGGAAAAGTTCCTACCCCTTACGTGAATGACGTCAAGGAAGACAACAGCATCATGCACTACGTCGAGTTCCCCACGATGGGGATCGGCGCGCGCAAGTCTGGTATGCCCACCGACGGCACCAACCACATCAAGAGCCTTGAGCACGTTGGCGAAGACGCTTCGCGCGGCGCTGGCAAGAATGGTTCCACTGCCCCCAAGGGTCGGAAATAAGCCATGACCATGACCCCTGAACAGATTGCCCTGCATCGCTCGAAAGAGCTGATCGACGCGCTCTGGAATGATGGCGAAGTCGGCAAGAAGATCCAGCAGGCCGCGAAGGCCAAGTGGAATGACGTCAAGACGACCGACGACATGATGTCGCCGATCATCGAACCCCACCTCAACAAGCTCAAGGCGATGGAAGAGAAGTATGAAAAGCTTCTCGAAGAGCGTCTTGAGGAGAAGCGCGCGAATGAAGATGAGCGCGTCAAGGTCAAGCTCGAAGAACAGCTCGAAAAGGCTCGGCGCGAATATAATCTGACTGAAGAAGGCTTCAATCAGATGATCGACCGCATGAAGAGCACGGGCAACTATTCGGACGCAGAGGCCGCTGCGGCTTATGTCGCCAGCAAGGCCCCGCCAGCAAAGGTTGCCGGTCCCACTTGGGCTCCGCAGGATCTCGATCTCTTCGGGTCTAAGAACCGCAACGATGCACTGGTTGAACTCCATCGTGACCCAATGGCCTACATGGATTCACAGCTCTCCGAATTTGTCAGCGACCCCGACAAATATGTTCGCGATACCCTCGGTCGCGCGGCGTAACTAAAGGACGTAACCCATGGCTCTACCTACCTCACCAGTAGCCACGCTGACCGGAAGCGGTATTACCCCGTCCGGCGCGCTTGGCGCCCAGCTCGCCGCCCTCACACGGCGCGCTTTCTTGCCTTCCGTCTACGTGCAGATCTATCAGTCCCACCCCCTCCTCAGCCTGTTCATGTCGAACGCCAAGGCTGCGCGCGGCGGTGTCAGCCAGATCACGGTTCCGGTGCAGGGGTCGTCTTTCGTCTCCTTCAACTGGGGCTCGTTCGCTGGCGACTTCCCGATGCCCACCGATCAGGCCGCGATCCAGAACGCTCAGTTCTCGCTCAAGCTTGGCATGGTTCCGGTCGGCTTCTTCGGGATGGAAGCGATCATCCAGTCCTCGGAAGTGGTCATCCCCAAGCTCCGCGCAGTGATGTCGGATGCGGCGGTTGTGATCAAGCAGGCCTACGCGCAGGCGCTGTATTCCAACAACTACGCCAACACGCAGGTGTGGGACTCGCTGACGCAGGCCTATGACGACGGCACGAACGTCCCGTCCTACGGCGGCATCTCGCGCACCCCCGGCTCGTTCTGGTCCGGCCAGCTGATCACGAACACGGGCGCTGCGGCGACCACTCGTGTCGGCATGGCCCAGCTTCTCACCCGCATCCAGTCTGGCGCCGGTGGCGAAGCCCCCGATTACGCCGTGATGAACCCCGCCAACTGGGCGGAGCTCATGTCCGACTTCATGTCGCTTGAGATGTTCACCACCAAGCCGCGCTCGATCTACGAGAAGGACGACGCCGTGAACGCGGGCTTCCGCGCCATTCGCGTCCTCGACACGCCGATCTTCCCCGATCCCTTCTGCCCCCTCGGCACCTGCATCGTGGTGAACTCGCGCTACACCGGCCTCTACATGTCTGAATACGCCCCCATGACCTTCTCTGGTTTCGAAAGCCAGATCCCGGTCGGGCAGATCTCCGACATTGGTGTTCTGATCTCGGCAGCCGATCTCGTCTGCGCGAAGCCCTCGTCCGGCGCTCAGATCACCGGCATCACCGGCGCCGCGTGGCCCAACGTTCCGGGCACGTCGCCCGCAGTCCTCTGATAGGAGCTTCCTATGGGTCTTTTTTCTGGTTCCGGCGTACTTCCTTCTCTGAAGGGCGTTGCCACTAACGTCATCAACCTCCAGTCCGGTCAGGTCCAGACGATCTCCCCGGCTGGCTGGTACATGGTCAGCACTGGTCTTTACACCGTCGTGCAGCAGTATGATCCGATCACCGGCATCTGGCGCAACATCGGTAACGGCGACCATGAGGGTGGTGTCCAGTACATCTACTCCGATGGCGTCAACTACCGCCTCGCCAACCAGACCGGCGCGGTCGTGGGTGCGCTCCTGACCAACGCTGGTTCGGGCTACACTTCCGCTCCGACGGTCACTGCCTCGGCTGGCAGCTCGATCTGGCGCGCGATTGTCGGCGGTGCGGTCAACACCACCGTCACCGTGACCAACGGCGGCACCAACTACACCTATCCCCCGATTGTGCAGTTCGCTGCTCCCCCGGCGGGCGGTGTTCAGGCCACCGGCTATGCCACCTTGAGCGGCAGCGCCGTGGGCTCGGTGACTGTGACCAATCAAGGCGCCGGTTACGCTTCTGCCCCGACCGTTGTGTTCATCAACGATCCCCGCGAAGGCGTGAATGGCGTGACGCAGGGTTACAACGCTGCGGCCACCGCCACCCTCACGGGTTCGGGCACGGTCACTGCGGTCCTCTGCGTTGACCATGGTCAGGGCGGCCTGACGGCTGTTCCCACCCTGTCCTTCGGTGGTGGCGGCGGCGCCAGCGCGGCGGCGACGGCGATCATGTGCTGGTCGATCACTGCTTACGCGGCTGGTACGGCGGGCGCGGGTCTTGCCGGTTCGGTGGCGCAGATTTCTGCGGAAGATGCTTTCCCGACCACGGCGGCGGCTTACACCAACCCCTACATCCAGTCGGGTCTGGTTCGCACTCGCCCGGCCAACATCAAGGCTCCGATCTCCTCTGGCGGCATCACCGCCACCGGTGCGGTCGTCATTGATGGCGGCGTCTACACCTCGTCCCCGACCCCGCTTGTTATCGCGACCGCTTCGGTCGTGACGACCGCCCCCGTCGTGACCTTCACGATGGGCGGCCAGAGCGACACGACTTATCTGACGCAAGTCTGATAGCGCGACTCTGATCAATGAAGCCCGTGCTTGCGGTGACGCGGGCACGGGCTTTAACTTTTTCGGACGGTTCGCATGTCTCTTAGCCAGCTTTTGAACGACACCTCGGCGCTGTTGAACGACCAGAACTACACGTTCATCTCGCAGAGCCAACTGACCCGCTGGGTCAACACGGCGCGCAGAAATGCCGCCAAACGGACGGGGTGCATCCGCCGTCTGATCTCTGGGCAATCCGCGTTCGGCGCGTCAGCGGTCGCGGGAAGCGCCATTCCTTCGGGTATGCAGCCGGGCGCGCTGCCGTGGGCGTTCACCAACTCGAACACGCAGGTGCCGTTCCCCGGCAACAACGGTGACTTCAACACCGACTACAACAACGACTTCAACACCCTGCAATACAACAACAATTACCCGATCAACTATTCGCCGAACGGCCCGCTGCCTACGGCCTACGGCGCCGTGACCAATGCGTGCATGACGATCCCCGGCGTCGAGCGTTATCCTTTCGTCGGGTTCTTCAACAACTTCCTCAAGGCGCAGTATGCGGGCACGGCGTATATCTACGACGCCATCTCCTGTGCCGTGAACTGGGGCGGCACCACCAAGCCAACCTTGGACTGGCTCCCATGGGATGAGTTTCAGGCCTATTGCCGGTCCTATGCCGTTCTGAACATGTCCTACCCCGCCGTCTGGTCCGTTTATAACGATGGACCCACCGCCGAAATCTGGATGTTTCCGGTGCCCTCGCAGTATTGCGAAATCGACCTCGACGTGTCGGCGGCGCCCATCGACCTCGTGACCGACGCCGATTACGACGCCATTCCGCAAGGTTTTCAGGAAGCTCTAAAATACGGCGCCGCAGCCATTGCTTTCGAATCGTCGGGGCGTTTCGCGCAAGCACAGGTCATGGAAGACCGCTTTGCGGAAAACCTCGGCATCGCGCGCGTGGCGGTTGATCGGGGCAAGACACCCTCGTATTATCGGTCCAGCATATAAAAGGGCGATTCGATGGCTGGCGTTCACGATCAAGTTGCGTCCACAATCTCGCTTGCGCGCGTCTTGTTGGGCGCGCTTGACCTGCGGCAGGAAATGACGCCGGTCAGGACCGCCACACTCAAGCTGATCCTCGACACGTTCATCGAGAACGGATCGACGAACCAAAACCTGCGCGTCATGGAATCGACCGGTAATGAGGTCGGCGCCTTGATGGCGGCGTTCACCGCCGTGAAGGGACAACATGGCAAGCAATCCTGACATCTCCGCCAAGGCAGGGCAGGCGCTCGGTCTCCCGCCCGGCTTCAAGATCCACACGCCATTCCCGTTCAAGGGCATGAACGTGCAGGATGCGCCGCACGCGATTGAAGATCAGGAATTTACGTGGGTCGAAAACTTTGTCCGTCTCGGCAACGGCCAGCTGCGCACGTTGTGGGACAAGGGGCCGTCAAGCTACAACGCGCCTAGCGGCTTGACCATCATCTATTTCAAATTCTACACGCTGGCGGTGACGCAGTATTGCGCCATTTTTCTGTCTGACGGATCGGCGGTCCAGCTCGATCTGGTGACAGCGGCGCTCACAACAATCGGCCCCGCCGGAACGTTCTATGATTCCGGCACGGGCGATCTGCCCTATGCGCGGCAATGGGGCTCGACCTATCTGCTGATCTGCAACCGCAATACGACCAACGACTATTGGGCGTGGGACGGCACCTTGCTGTACGGCGCAGGCACGGCGGCGCCGCAAGGCGTCACGCTGACCTCAATCGGCTTCTCCTACTCCAGCAGTCCCACGATCACCGCTTTTGGCGGCAACGGCAGCGGAATGACTTTCAGCTCCGTCGTGAACAATGGCGGCATCGCTGAAGTCAACATCACCAATCCCGGATCGGGCTATCTGCCCGGCGACATCGTGCAGTTGGCGTTCTCTGGCGGCGGTTCGGACACCTCTGCAATTCTGCAAGCGGTGCTGTCCAGCGGATCGGTCGGCGGCGTGTCGATCACGGCGGCGGGCTCCGGCTATACGACGGCGACCATTGCTTTCTCTGGCGGCGGTGGCGGTTCTGGCGCGACAGGCACCGTGATCATCAGCACCGGCGAAGTCACAGGCACGACCAGTCTCATCGGCGGCAGCGGCTACACCACCGCGCCAACGGTATCGTTCTCCGGGGGTGGTGGAACCGGTGCAGCGGCCACGGCCACCGTTTCGGGCGGCGCAGTCACGTCGCTCGTCATCACCGACGGCGGCACGGGCTACACGAGCGCCCCCACGATTGCTTTTTCCGGTCCCGGCACCGGCGCGTCCGCCACGGCGGTTATCACCGGACAAGGCAAGATTGCTGGTGTAGTGATCACCAACGGCGGCACCGGCTACACGACGGCGCCTATCGCAACGATCAGCGGAACTGGCTCCGGCGCTTTGGCGCAGGCCGTGCTGGCTCCTGTCGGCGTGGCCGCCATCAACGTGATCAATGGGGGCACCGGTTTCACGTCCGCCCCGCTCCTTACAATCGTTGGCGGTGGCGGTTCTGGCGCAACGGCCACCGTCGTTCTAAGCCCCACGTCCATAGCTGCGATCAATGTGACCGCAGGTGGGTCGGGTTACACGTCTGCGCCGACCGTCAGCTTCACCGGCGGCGGCAGCGGGGCGACCTTGCCGACGGCGACCGCCAATCTGAACGGCGATATGGTCAGCTCGATCACCATCACCGATGCAGGCAGCGGCATCACCACCTCGGTGCAAGTTATCTTGTCCGGCGGCGGTGGCGCGGGCGCTGGCGGCACGGTTTTGCTCAACGCCACGTCGATCCAGTCCGTTATCGTGTCGTCGAGCGGCCAGTATTACACCACGGCTCCCGAAGTGGAGATTTCCGCAGGAGCAAACAGCGCCGCCTACGCGACCGTGACCCTCATGCCCTACGGCATCTCTGGATCGGCGATGGAGACCTACCTGTCGCGCGTTTGGATCGTCAATCCGGCGACCCAACCCTATTCCACGACGCCGCCCGGCAACTTGTGGTCGTTCAGCGCGCCGGGGTCGATCTCCGATTTCGCGCCGTCTGACGGCGGTGGGTCTTCCGTCAACACCGACGCCTTTCTGCAAACGAACTACGTCAACGTGCGCCAGTCGTCGGGCTATTTGTACTTCTTCGGCAACGGTTCGGTCTCCGTGGTGTCGAACGTCAGCACGGCGGGCACACCACTTGTCACGTCGTACAATTATCAGAACGTCGATCCGCAGTCAGGCGCCAGCTTCCGCGATTCCGTGCAGGAGTTCGGCAAATCGCTTGTCGTGTCGAACGAGATGGGTGTTTACGCGGTGTTCGGCGGCTCGCTGGCTAACATTTCGACCAAACTGACGCAGCTGTTCACGAACGCCCTGTATCCGGGCACCGGCGGCATCACCCCTTCGTCGGCGACGGTCACGATCTACAACATCAAATACTACGTCAATTATTTGACCGTTATCGACCCTGATCTGGGCACGCCGCGCAATGTCATGCTCTTGTACAACGAAAAAGAGTGGACCATCGCCAGCCAAACCGGAAACCTGACCTTTATCGGCACCCAGAAGGTCGGCAGCGTCTACAACGGCTGGGGCACGGACGGCACGGGCTTGTATCCGCTGTTCTTTACGCCCTCCACCAACTTGGTGAAGCGCCTCGACACGAAGATCTACGGCGCCGACAAGATGTTCGTGCAGAAGCAGGCGCTCGCCGTTTATCTGCAAGCGACGGACAACAGCTCGACGCTCGCAGGCATCTCCGGCCAGCTCTTGTTGTCGGTGTCGGGCATCGCCTTACAAAACGCCTTCCAGCCCAGCCTTCAAAGTGGTACATATAACGTGTCGCTTGTTCAACCGGACTTCCAGTCGCCGTATCCGTATTATGGTTTCTGGGGCTCTTCGCTCGAAGGCGTGGGTTTCGTGATGGCGGGGTTGCGGTTCTTAACCGCGAGCCCGGACTTCACGTTGGGACACATACTCATGGGCTACTCCGACGTGGTGGCCTCGTACTGATAGGAGCACGACATGAAGAACCAACCCCTACGCAAGCTGAACTTCGAAAAGCTGATCCAGAAGGGTGAAAACCCCAAGGGCTTCACCGCCCAGACCCCCAACGGCACCGCGCATTGGGAAGGCACCGGCTGGAACAAGAATTATTTCAGCGACTACGACATGCCGCAGGTCGCACCTGACGCCACACGCCCGGCTGGACGTTCGAACCGCACGGGCGAATAATGCTTGCGGCGCTGATGAATGTGCCAAAGACTGACGCCGAATGGCGTCAGTTTTCCTACGATCATCGCGACAGCCACGACAGGATCCGCGCGGCGATCAAGAAGAAATACGGCGTCGATCTGACCGATTACGTGATCGACCCGATCAACCCGGACAGCCTGCAACAGTTCTTGCAGGACAATGCGTCGTTGCACACCGACATGAACGGGATTTTGAAATCGCAGTCGTCCGATCTGTTAGACGTGGACATCAACGATCCAAAGCAGCTCGATTCGTGGATCAACCTGAACTACCAAGAACATCAAAACGCAGAGCAACTTTTGGGGATATAGATGCTCAAATTCGCCGTGGAAACCTTAGCTGATGTGAGGGAAGAGTGCGGCGACCTGATTGCCGCACACTGGCGCGAAATTGCCGTGTGGCAGGACATACCGCTCGATCCAGATTGGGTCGCTTATGAGAACCTTGAGCGGATCGGGATGCTGTCGATTTACACCGTGCGCACCGAAAACAACAAACTGGTCGGCTACGCGGTTTTCATCATGCGCAAGCACATCCACTACAAGGGCCACAGCTGGGCCGCCAACGACATCGTGTTCGTCGATCCTGATTATCGAGACGGTCGCGTTGGCCGGAATCTGGTCAAGTTCTGGGAGCAGGATCTGAAGGCTCGCGGTATCAATGTGGTCCATGTTAATGTTAAAGTAGGCCACCCGGCTCTGGATCTTGTGCTCCGGTTCGAGAAGTACAAGACTGTCGAGCACGGGCTTGAGAAGAGGTTGAACTGATGGGCGTTGCAACTGGAGCAATATTTGGAGGCCTTGCCGACGTGGGCGCAGAAGCCGCTGTGGCGGATGTTGGTGCCGGACTTGCCGGTGACGTTGCGGCTGGAACGCTTGGAACAGACCTTGCGGCTGGTGCGGGCGTAGACTTGGCGGCAGGCGAAGCCGGTGGCGGGGCTTTCGGCGGTCTGGCGGCAGGTGAAGCCGGTGGTGGAGCGCTCGCGGGCGAGACTTTAGCTGGAACGGCGGCGGGAGATGTTGCCGGTGGCGGAGCGCTTGCAAGTGACTTTGTAGCGGGATCTACACCTGAATTAGCGGCTCCGGTTGACACCGGCGTCGCCGCCGCAAGTTCTGGGGGCGGAACGCTGGCGCCTGCGACAGGAGGTGCGCTCGCGCCGTCCGCAAGCCCGGCAGTGAGCGGTCTGGGCGCTGCATCGACGGATGTTGCCCCCGGTCTTGCGGCTGAAACCGACCTTCCGCTGACGCAGGCGCCGGACGTGGCGGCTTCGACGGGCGCGACCGCACCGCTCGACGCTTCCGCACCGGTTTCGACGGCGACAACCGCACCAAGCGCGGCGACCGGGCAAGTGGCATCATTGGATTCCACTGTAGGCCCGTCAGGTTTGGCGCAAGGGCCGCTCGCATCTACTGGCGGCACAACCGATGCGTTCAGTGCGTCCGCTGAAGGAGGTGCAGGGCAGGCCGCGCAAGGCGCTCAACTTGGGACTGCTCCGGCAAGCACTTCGCTGTCTACACCCGCAATTACAGAAAGCGCTGTGAACAGCGCGCCTACTTTGGGGCAGGGGGCAAGCGCTAATTTGAGCGGGCAATCGCTACAGAGCTCTTTAGGTTCGGAAGCATTGGCTGGACAGAACAGTCAGTACCTCGCAACGACTGCGGGCACGACACCTTCAGTGGCGGGCTCCGCCACTACAGCGGGAACGGCGGCAGCCCCAGTGGACGCCAGCTCGTTGGGTTACGACGCTCAAGATCTTGCGGGTCCGGCAGGAAGTCCAAATATTGCGGCTTCCACGGGCGGGGTTATCGACTTGACCACGCCTGCCGCACAGGCGGGCGGCGAAGGGCTTCTTGGTCAGGCGGGAAGCTATCTCGCCAAAAATCCGACTTCCATCTTGTCGGCGTTGGGTCTTGCGGCCAACATGATGAAGGGCAACCAGATGCCCAAATACTCCGGCCAGTTGGCGCAGCAGGCGGCGCAGCTGCAAGCGCAGGGCGCCCAGCTGCAAGGCTATCTCACGTCAGGCACCTTGCCGCCCGGCGTCGGCGCCAGCCTGTCGGCGGCGCACGATTCAGCGGCGGCCACGATCCGGTCGCAGTATGCCGCGCGCGGCATGTCGGGGTCGTCTGCCGAAATGCAAGACCTCAACAATCTGGCGCAGACCACCGTCACGCAGGGCGCGCAAATCGCCTCGAACTTGTTGGCGACAGGTGTCAGCGAGCAGCAGTTTGCGTCTGGCTTGTATCAGAACTTGATGGCGACTTCGATGCAGCAAGACACGAACATGAGCAACGCGATTGCGGGCTTCACCAATGCGATGGCGAACAGCGCCGCCAGAACAGCGGCTACGCAAACGCCGGTATAAGGTAACGCACCATGCCTCCTTACAACACCGATGACGACGCCAAGAAAGCCGCCGCTGACGCCGAAGCTGCCAAAAAAGCTGCGGACGCCGCGCAGTCGCCGCTTGTCAACAAGGGTGCAGCCCCATCGCTCAACCTTGCGGGCGGTGGCGGGCCGTTGGTCGGAAATGTTTCGCCCACTGCTGACGACCCCGTAGCAAAAGCAAAAGCGGAAGAGGTTGCCGCTAAAACTGAGGCAGAAAACGGCGTGCGCTTGGCGGAAGAACGCGACAAGCGGCGCAAGGAAGCGGAACAAGCCGCAGAAACAGAAATAACCGGTAAAGCTAAGCTGGATGCTGAAAAGCGCGCGGCGGACGCTAAGGCGGACAAAGAATCTCTTGCGCGTCAACAAGATCTCGACATAAAAGCCAAGAAGTTCCTTCCTGAACCTTTCAAACCCATACCTTACAAGCCTGTTAAGCCGACAGGCCCTGTGGAGCAATGGGGTTCGTTTGCCATGATGTTCGCTATGCTTGGTTCAATGTTCACGCGCAACCACGCGGTAACCGCATTGAACGCCGCCACCGCTGCTATGAACGGTTTCAAGCAAGGTGATGAAGCGGTAGCAAAACAATCCTTTGAAGAGTGGAAAGTCGCTAATCAAAACCTGATGGACGCCGCGAATTATCAACAAAAAGTTTACGATAATATTATGAAGGACGTGCAAGACCGCAAACAGTACGAAAAAGAAAGCAACACCGCCGCTGGAAGACAGCGCACAGCGGAGTACACGGCTGCGGCTCTGGCGTTTGGGGATACGACCAAATTGGCTATTCTCAAATCCAACAACGCTGCCGACGCCTATTCGGAATGGGAGCGCGGGAAAGAACAAAACATAAAGGCTCTAGAAGCTTCCATTCGCGTTGAAAAAGCGGTGGATGAGGCAAAATACAACGCGATCACTAAAAAATGGACGCCGCAAACTCCGATAGAACAGAAAATAGCGGACGCCTACGGCAGCGGAACGGCGAAAGGCCGCACTGAGGCCGAAGGTTTTGAAAAGAGCTTGGCGTACCGAAAACAAGCCGACGCAGAAAAATTGAAAGCTCTTGACGAAGACCCAAAATACATAGAGGCGAAAAAGAACAACGACTTTGCCGTCATTATGGAAATGCGTGCTGACGCCGGTAGCGTGCCGGATCAACGTAAGTTTGCGAACTATCTGGAACGTCAGTCCAAAAAACAACTGACGCCGGAAGAACTGATAGATCAGGCGACCAACGACCGCTTGATCGCCACATATATGCGACCCTTTCCCCTACCGTCGGGAAGAAGTCTGGAATCTCAACAGAATTACGATGCGCGTATGGCGCGAGTGCAAAAACTTTCGGAAGAGCTTACCGGCAAACCGTATGAAGCATCGCAATATGATCGCGAGGTTAAGGGTAAGCAACGTTGGTCAAACCCCGACAGCTACATCTCCAAACAGCTCACGTCGCTCAACACGCTTTCAGGCCATTTGAACGAGACAGAAGATCTTGTGAAAGCCTCAAAGGGTGACAACGCGGCGTGGCTCCGCGTCAGAAACGCTTACGGTAGATTCATAGGCGGCAAAGAGGGCGCTGAGCTTTCCAATCGCGACGTCAGCGCGGTTAGCACCATCACGACGGACGAACTTGCTAGGTTTGTCCTTGGTGGTGTTACCGCGCGCGGCGACCGTGAAGATATGAACCAGCTGATAGGTCCAGACAGGTCTCAAGCGTTCAATCTTCGCACAATCGAGGTGCTGAAAGATTACATTGCGAAGCGTGCCCAAGCGTATGAACGCCAATACATGGCCGAAACGGGTGAAGACGAGGCCGATTTTGCAAAGTTCTTCACGCCAGAGACGTTGAAGACCTACGGCAAGGATCTGAGAATCCCGCAAGAGGTTGTGAAAGCCAGAACGAAACAGGATGAAGAAGCGGCCCAGCGCGCGGGAGTGACGACACCAACGGCACCCGGCGCAACCCCTGCCGCGACCGCACCAACCGTGCTGCCTAAATTTCAAGGAAAAACCCCTGCGGCAACGCTTCAAGAACGCCCGATTATCAAAGATAACGGAAAATGGGTGTTTATGGATACCGGTGAGGAGGTCAAACAATAATGAGCGAGCTTAACGACTCTGATCTTCCTCCGGGTGCCAAACCGTGGTCCGCCGAAAACGATCTTCCTCCGGGGGCAAAATTGTGGGCGGCTGAAAACGATCTTCCTCCGGGAGCCAAACCCTTTGCAGCGGCTGAAAAACCCACTGTAGACATGTCTAAAGTTCAATTTGGCCCCGGAGGCTATGCGTGGTCCACAGACCCCGAAACTAACAAGGCCATCCAACGCAACAGAGCTGCGGTAACTGAAGGTGCCGTTGCGGGCGCGGCAGAAAAAGTAGTTGGCCCTGCACAATGGGCAGCGTCGTGGGTTCCCAGTTCTTGGACCGGCGCACAAGCCACGCAAGATAAATTGGCGGATTGGGAACGGTCTTTGGCCGCTACAGGAGACCCCGGTGCGCACTTGATCGGCAGCCTTGCCGTTGACGCGGCAACGTTGCCTTTCGTAGCAACCAAACTGGCAAAGGTCGGAGAAGGTATCGCCGCCATCCCTGAATTGTTCCGGGGCGCGCAGCTGGGCACAGAAGCTGCCACCGAAGCTGGGGCTCTGGGTGGACGAGCTGCTGAGGCAGCGGATCTTGCCAAAATCGCCACCGATGCGGCGGAAGCCAAAAAGAAATTGACGTGGTTGCAAAGCACCGGGAATTTCCTCAAGGAAGGCATTTTCAAACCCGGAGCTTTGGGTGCCGCAACCGGCTACGTGCAAGGCGCCACGACCGCGCGCCCGGAAATGACGGAAGAAGAGCGCGACGCCGCCAGAAGAGCTACGTGGGAAGAGACAATGGCCTACGGAGCCGCTCTTAATATCGGCGTGCCCGCAGTTCTTGAAGGTGGACCTGCGCTCTGGAAGACAGCGACCGGAAAGGCCCTGACTGAACGCAGCAACGCTTTTGACAAATACATGGCCGACATTCGGCAGGCGCTCGAAGACGTGGTTGGCAAAGGTCGCGCGACAAAGCTGACCGAAGCTGAACAAGCCGAAGCGGAAATGAAAGCCGCACAGGCCAAAACCCCGGCTCAAGAAGAAGAGGCGGCAAAGGCTGCTCGCGCACTGGAATCCATCAAAGAAGGCCGCAACAAGCAAGTACCTGTCGGACGTGGACCCGCGCAAAATCCGCAAGTCGGGTTTCAATTTGACGCGACGAAGCTCCCAGAAGCGCAGAAGGCGCCGTATCGCCAAGCCACTATTGACGAAGCAAATGCGCAGCTACGTTTGGATCAGCTGGAGCGGCAGACAGATTTGCAAAACCCGAACAAGGCGGCTGAAATTCAACAACAGACCGCCGCGTTACAGCAAGCCAAAGCCGCAAGGGCCAAGATTGAAGCGAGCGCTCCTCGTGAGTTTGCGGAAGGCGTGAAACCCGGCGAGGGGCGCGACCCCGGCAAGGGCGCTGTGCTTATGGGCACGCGCGCAGAATCGCAAACTTTTGACCCTTCGAAATTGTCCGAAACGCAGCAAAAGGTTTATGAGCGCGCCGTCAAAAGAAAGAACGATGCCGAAGCGGCAATGACGACATTGAGAAACGAAAGCAGAGAGGTCATTGCAGGACGAGAAAAGGAATTTGCTTCGCACCTCGTTGACCTCAAAGCAGCGGAAGAAGAACTGAAAAGGCTTTCTGGGGACGTGACCCCGGAACCAAGCAAGTTCGATCTTATCAAAAGTTCGTTGACGCCAGCCAACAAAACCCGCGTCGATCAGGCTCTTGCGGATTTGTCCGCAGATGCACAAAAGACCACAGGGTCTGTTATTGAGCGGCAGGAAGCCGCTGCGGCTGCGCGCGATACCGGCATTGAAGGCGGCACGAACGCGATGAAGATTCTTGCGGAGCAAGAAAAGAACGTAGAGTCCACATTAAAAAGCGAATCCGGTCTCGACAAAATATTTGAAGCCCATCCTGACAAGATGATTCCGGCTAAAAAAGTCATAGACCTTATGGATTCAATAATTCCCGACACGGCCATTCCTGAACTTCAAGTGGCGCTAACTCGTCAGAAAGCGAAACTTGAACAGGAAATGGATGAGAACGGGATGGTCACGCCCGCGCTCATGGACAGTATGCAACGGTTTTTCAGCGATGCCATAGATAGCGGCTTGGTTTCCGTTTCCGGCGGTACAAAGGTCGCCACGGGCGGAGAGCGCGTGTTCAAACTGAACGAGGTTCGCAAAGAAGCACGGAAAGCCATCGAGGACGAAATCAAAGAATACAAACCTGCGCGAGATAAATTCGCAGAGCTGGCTAAAGGACGGCGGCCTTTCAGCGTCGGCAACATATTTCATGGTTTGACGGAAACCGAAGTAGGCCCGGAAGGTGCTGAGAAAGTGTTTGTCACGGCCCCCAAAAAAGCAATGGATCAAATTGTCAAATTGGCAAATGAAGGAAAAGAAGGTCTCGCGGAAGCTGTAAAGACCACGCCAGAACTTCAGAAGGAGCTTCGCCCCTATTTCAACGACAAGATTTTTGGAACGTTGGGCACCAGACCGGTCAGCGGCGAAGCCATGCTTCAAAAAGTGGAAGACAACGCCAAGGCGCTAAAAGATTCGGGTCTCTACGACGAGTTCAAACAGGCCGCGCAAGAACGTTTGTCGGCGGAGAAACAGCTCTCCGCCATCAAGACCAAAGGCGAAGACGTGTCCGGGGCTTTCAAAGCCGTTGAACGCCGAAAAGAACTGGAAAAGCACGCCGCTGGAGAACTCAGAATTGATGAGACGGGGGAGCTAATAAAGCGCGCTCAAGAACGTGCGCGGCAAGTCAGAGAAGGTGAAGAAATCCCCAGCCTTACCGAGGCTGGCGCCAAGCAAGTTCCGGGCGGTGTAAAATATCGCTCGCCGGAAGATCTGAAGACGGAGAACATCGTTGGTGTGAACGTAGAAGCCAAGACCAAGGCTGACATAGCACGGCTCAACGAGCAAAAAGCTGCGGCGGAGGGCAATGTGCAAAAATTGCAAGAGCTCGCCGACGGGGCGCAGAAAAAGATGAAAGCCGCGCAGGAAGCGGCGACCACCCTGCAAAGGTTCCAAACCGACATCAACAAGATTCCTCCCGACGAGCTGGTCGGGCGGCTTGAAGGCACGCTCAAGCAAATCAGCACCGATTTGATTGACGATGCGTCGTACAGGGAATTGTACGACCGGATCAACACCGCCAAGGAAGAATACGCCCGCCTGAAAGATGGCGAGAAGTTCAGAAAGCGCGTGCTCACGGTTGTCGGTTCGCTTCTCACGGGTTACACCGCGACAGCCTCCGGCTTTGGGCGCTGGCTGCATAATATGTGAGGTAAATATCCCATGGTCGGCTCGCCCCTTAGCACTTCAAGCCCGTTGGCGCCGTCCGGCGGTCAGCCGCAATATCCGCCGGATTTCCTTGCGGCGGACGCCAACACCTCCGCGCAGTTCGGCGGCAACATCCCGCAGGCTCAGCGGTATCAATATTGGCAAGCTATCGGCGGCGACGCGCTGATGAAGGTGGACCCAAGGGCCGCAAGGATGGCTTACGACACGGCTATCACGGTGGGGGTCGATGCGGCCAAGAAATTGGTTCGCGAAAGCGCAGGTGATCCCGTCAAGATGGCTGCGAATCGCGAAGCTTACGCACAAAAAATGGCTGCTGTTGATCCTAAACATGCTCCGGTATTGGAGGCGTGGAAACAGCACAATGCGGGGATGCGGCAAACGCTAGGGCTTGGCGTTCAACCTGCGGCGGCACAAGGACAAACGCCGCAATCAACAACCCCCGCGCCTGCCGCTGCCGCGCCCGACCGCGACACGATGGTCAACAACATCATGCGAACGATCCGTGGCGGCGAGTCCAGCGGGAAATACGGCATTACCAGCTTTGCTGAAGGTAAAGGCTCTACGGCGTCTGGTGGCTACCAGTTCGCTGACGATACATGGCGTGATTGGGCGCGGCGCACCGGTGGCGAGGCGACAAAGTATGCCCGCGCGAAGGACGCTCCATCGGCGGTGCAGGACGCGGTTGCCAAAAATTACGTGTCTGACATTCTTCGTCGCAATGGAAATAACCCGGAAGCCGTGTTCAGGGAATGGTATGGCGGCCCAAAAGGCTACCTCACCCAAAAGGAACTGGAAGTTAACAGAGGCTTGACGATGGATAAGTATCTTGCCAATCGCATGGCGAGCTACAACAAGATCGCTGGCGGACAAGCTGGAACGGAACAGGTCGCCAGCGATCAGGGTGCCGCACAGACTAAAGCGCCGCCGGAGCCGGAGCCGGAGAAATCGACCTTTGAACAGGCGGCGGACGCCGTGTCGGCAGGTATTAGCGGCGCCGGAGAAGCAAAAAAGCCGGAAGAAGCTCCCGCGATCCCGACAACCAAGCCCAACATCCCGCTGCCGACTGAGCCTATAGCGCCAAGCCAGCGCGAGCTGTATGCTAAGGCTCTGGACACGATCAGCAAGCGTAACGTCGCCAATCCGTCAACCCAGTCCCCGACGCCTCCCGATCAGCGCCCACCGGTAGCCAAGCCGGAGGGACAGCCCGCCGAACAGCCGACTGAAAAAGAGGTTGAAACCCCAAATGACAGCGAAGCTTGATCTTCTGGACGCCCTCGATATTGCCGCCGCGCATCTCTTGGAAAAGGCTGGAGTCGGTGCTACGATGGAAGGCGGAACCCCCGCCAAAGAAGCGCCCTTGACCGAACAGGTAAAGGCGTTCGAGGCGGTCGTCGATTGGGCCAAGACACGTAAAGACCTGCGTCCACCAAAGAAAGAGGAGTCACGGTTCGATGGAATCAAGCGACAATTCAACAGTGCGACGGCTGAACGTGGAAGAAGTAGCCCCAAAAAGAAGGCCAATGGAAGTCGTGTCGGCGACGACGCCGACGACTCCGACACCCCAGCCCTCAACTCTTGATGTGGTTGTGAGCGCCTTCGCTGCGCTGGGCTACGCCCTCTCCGCCCGCGCCTTGCTGCTTCTGTCGCTGATCGGCGCCTTCGTGCTGTCGCTTCTCGCCATCACGTCGCAGACCACCGCCGCGCTGGAGGTGCTGGTCGCCTATTGTTGCTTCACCGTCATCCCGGTCGCCTATCTTGAGATCCGCCGGAGACAGCAATGAGCGTTATCCCGACAGTCACTCAGGACGGCGTTGGCGTCGTCTCCGCCGGTCAGCTGAACGCCTATGCGTTCAGCTGCTACAACATCGGCGTCCTGCGCTCGCTTGTCGGGCAAACCGGCATGACCGCGTACATGCAGGGGACCAACGTCCCGGCTGACGGCGGTCAGGGGTTGTTCTACTGGAATTACGCCTCCGTCGCGGCTGACAACGGCTCGACGATCATTGTCCCCGCTGGCGTCGTGTACGGCGCATGGGTGCGGGTGGCTGACGCGCTCGTCGGAAACCTGATCTCTGCGACGCTCGCCGCGTCGCCGTCCTACGCCAATGATTCGGCTGCGGCCACCGGCGGCGTGGTCGTGGGTCAATTCTACCGGAACGGCTCTGTTCTCCAGATCAGAGTGACCTAAAGGATCGAACTATGTCACGCATCGTAGGCTTCACAGAACAGCAGGTTTTGACACCTGTTTACCGGGCGGACGGAACCATCGCGACCGGCGGAACCCCGCAGTTGGTACTGCCGCGCGCTGCGCCGCGCTCGTCGTTGTTCATCCAGAACACCTCTGCGTCCGACAGTTTGTACTTCGAGTTCGGCGGCCCGCGCGCGAAGGCGACGGTCAGCGGCGGCGCCGTGACGGCCATCACCATCACCAATGCGGGTTTCGGGTTCACATACCCGCCCAGCGTTCACTTTTTGGGCGGCGGCAACATCCTGAACGGCAGGGATTTGGCGCTCGGCTATCCCAATCAGTTGGCGCCGTCGAACTACGCGACCGCGCACTGCGTTCTGACGAACGGCGCGGTGTCCTCGATTGTGATCGACAATCCGGGCTCCGGCTATGACTGTGCGCCGTATATCCTGTTGCTCAACGACCCGAACGACAATTACGGCGCTGCGGTTCCGTCGGCGACGAGCGGGTTCAAGCTGGCGCCGGGGCAATGGTTCCAGCAGGACAGCAGCGTTGTCCACACGGACGCCGTTGCGGTCTACGGCGCCACGACCGGTGATTCTTGGTTCTGCCAATATACGACGTAAGGCGCAGGCCTTTCGCCGAATGAAAGTGTTGCACGATGTCGGCATCTGAAACTCGCAGTCAGCTCCTTGCCCAGATCAATTCGCAGATCGTTGCGAATGGACAAGGAGCCATCACCGGCCCGGTCCTGAACAACATTCTGGACAACATGGTGCTGTCGTCGATTTTCAACGCCGGTACGTGGTCGGCGTTCGTGACCTACGCCATTCTCGACATCGTTCAATATGGCGGCTCGTCCTACATCGCCATTTTGCCGTCCACCAATCAGGTTCCGCCCAACGCATCGTACTGGCAGATCTTGGCGTCGATTGGCGCAACCGGTCCGCAGGGTCCGGCGGGGCCGTCCGGCGGCGCGTTGGTCACGGTCGGCACCACGGCGGTCAATTCCGGCACCAACAGCTATCTGCTTTACAACAACGCCGGAACGCTCGGCAATCTGGCGGCAAGCAGCCTGACGGTCGGCGCAGCGACCAACATCGCCAACGGTGCGCTGGATCAGATCCCTTACCAGACCGGATCGGGCGCCACGGCGTTCATCTCGGCGCCGTCGGTCAGCAACACCTATCTCCAGTGGACTGGATCGGCGTTCGCTTGGGCTTCGCCGCCCGGCGTGACGACGTTCAGCGCGGGCACAACCGGCCTGACGCCCTCGACCGCGACAAGCGGCGCGGTGACGCTCTCTGGCACGCTGGCGGTCGCCAACGGAGGCACCGGCGTCACAAGCTCGACCGGCGCAGGCTCCGTCGTTCTCTCCAGCTTCCCGACACTGGTCTCCCCGGCGCTCGGCACGCCGGTATCCGGCGTTATGTCGAACGTCACAGGACTTCCTGTGTCAACTGGCCTTGCTGGAACCGGCACCGGCGTCCTGACGGCGCTCGGCAACGCGACCAACGCGGCAGGTGGGTTCGTCACCTACAGCGGTGCGCTCGGCACGCCGACGTCCGGCGTTTTGACCAACGCCACCGGCTTGCCGCTCTCGACCGGCGTCACCGGCAATTTGTCGGTTAACAATCTCAATTCCGGCACCAACGCCAACAGCAGCACCTACTGGCGCGGCGACGGCACATGGGCGGCCATCACTGGCGGCACCGGCACCGTGACCAGCGTCAACGTCAGCGGCGGCACGACCGGCTTGACGACCAGCGGGGGTCCGGTCACCACGTCCGGCACCATCACGCTGGCCGGAACGTTGGCGGTGGCGAATGGCGGCACCGGCGTGACGACCTCGACCGGCTCTGGATCGAACGTTCTTTCCACCTCCCCGACCTTGGTCACTCCAGCGCTCGGCACGCCTTCGGCGGTCACGCTGACCAATGCGACCGGCTTGCCGCTGACGACCGGCGTCACCGGCATCTTGCCGGTCGCCAATGGCGGCACCGGCACGGCGACCCCCGGCTTGGTGGCAGGCACCAACATTACCATTACCGGCAGCTGGCCGAACCAAACGATCAATTCCACCGGCGGCGGCAGCTCCGCGTTGGTTGTTGGAACGACCACAGTGACGGGCGCCACCAACGGATACCTTCTTTACAACAATGCAGGTGTCCTTGGCGCAGTGGCGCCCAGCAGCTCGACGATCACCATCGGCTCGCCGATCACGGGCGCCACCAACGGTTACGGCCTTTACGTGAACGCCAGCACGCAGCTGGGACAATTTGCCTACGGCACCGGGGTTTTTGCTGCGCTCGGCGTGGCGGTCGGCAGCGCGGGCGCTCCGGTACTCTTCAATGGGGCTTTGGGTACGCCCAGCTCCGGCACACTGACCAATGTGACCGGCTTGCCGCTGACGACCGGCGTGACTGGTATTTTGCCAGTTGCAAATGGCGGCTCTGGTACGTCAACTCCCGGCTTGGTCGCGGGGACCAATATTACTATTAGCGGCAGCTGGCCGAATCAGACGATCAATTCCACCGCTAGCGGTGGTGTGACGACCATTTCATTCGGTTCCACGGGTTTGACGCCTAGCACGGCTACATCGGGAGCTGTGACGGTTGCAGGAACTTTAGCTGTCGGCAGTGGCGGCACGGGTGTGACAAGCTCGACCGGTGCTAACAGCGTGGTGCTGCGGGATAGTAATGCTAATTTAACGGTGAACGCCCTTTTCCAAGGCTTCACCGTTGTGGCAGCCGCAGGCACGACAACAACGCTAACTGCGGCGTCTAATCCTGCTTACGTGGTGACAGGTTCGGGCGGTCAGACATTCCAGCTTCCCGATGCAACGACATTGCCAGCAGGGGCACAGTTCTCG
>Ga0164297_10001445_pt1 | contig 25276 bp, 19 predicted proteins | sample GEODES058metaG_FD_113539 | JGI IMG/M metagenome (GOLD analysis project Ga0164297, IMG submission 113539) | Dystrophic lake water microbial communities from Trout Bog Lake, Wisconsin, USA - GEODES058 metaG | ecosystem: Environmental > Aquatic > Freshwater > Lake | place: USA: Trout Bog Lake... | reverse complement strand
GACAAAAAGCGAGCGTCGCGGGGAACAGCAGAAAATTTTACCCAAAATTTTCATACCGGAGATAGGGCGATTAGAATTCAGGTCGAAAAAGATTCCAAGCCAAAGTTATTCACCGGCGGACGGATGGAGCTGCGGCAAAATTTTGGCGGGTGGCGGGGCCGATTATCCCAACGGGATTAAATCTTTCAGCCTAGGGTTGACGCGTAGCGGCTACCCTAGGTTTACGCCCCAAAAAATCCAACCCCATCGGGGTTGCATCGCGTTTTTCATGGCGCTGATACAACCCTTTCAGGGTTGCGGACATTCTCGCTGCGCTGACCTAGGGTAGCGCGTATCGCGCAACCCTAGGCTAAATGATTTTCATCCCTTTGGGATGCGCGCTTTCAGCGCATGAAAAAACGGCTTCCATTACGAGCGAGCGTCTCAACCTCTCGCCTCACGACACGGCGGAGCGCATCGCGGCGAAAAGATTCTTGCTGGATTCCTGCGCCACCGGCGTTTTGGATTTTGAATCCGAATGTTCGACGAGTTCCTCCGGCAGTTCCTTCAAAAACGGCGAGGGTTGGCAGGGTAGAACCTGACCGTATTTTTTACGACCGCCGCAATGCGAAATGGTCAGCGTCTCCATCGCGCGCGTGACGGCGACGTAAAATAAGCGGCGTTCCTCGTCCATCGTGCCTTCCACTTTCGAGCGCGCGTGCGGGAGCAAGCCGTCTTCCAGCCCGACGATGAAGACGTGCGGAAATTCCAATCCTTTGCACGAGTGCATGGTGATGAGCGTGGCGGCGTCGCTGGTGTTTTCTTTTTCCTCCGCGCGGTCGCTATCGAGCGTGATGTTCTCCAGAAAATTCTCCAAGCGCTCCGCCGGTGCGTTGCCCGCGCCATCCATCGTGGCGATGAGTTCGCGCAAACTGCGAATGCGGCCTTCGGCAACTTCCGGGTCTTTATCGAGTCGCCGCAACTCGGCCAAATAGCCGGTTTCATTGAGGAAATCATCGGCCCAGCCCTGCAAACGGAAATTCTGGTCGGTGGTCTGCAATTCTTGTTGGGTGCGTTCGATAAATTCAACAAACGCCTCAATATTTTTCCGCGTCGCCGTCTGAAAGGTCGTGGTGACGAGCGGATTTTTCATCGCGGTGAAAACGGAGCAACTGCGCTCGTGACTCGCGCCGAGCAGCCGTTCCATCGTGACGTCGCTCAAGCCGCGCGCGGGGACATTCGCGATGCGGAGCAGGCTGATGTCGTCGTTGGGGTTCAGGAAAGTTTTGGTGTAGGCGAGGAAATCTTTGATCTCGCGCCGGTCAAAAAAACTTTGGCCGCCGACCAGATGATATTTTACACCGGCTTTGCGCAGCTCCATTTCAATCGGGCGAGACTGCTGATTGGTGCGGAAGAGAATCGCGCAATCCGCCCACGGCACGCGGTAGGCAAGCCGCTTGAATTCAATCTGCGCGACGGTCTCGCGCGCCTCGGCTTCGTCGTTCTCGTAAGTCTGCAACAGAATTTTCGCGCCCGCGCCTTTTTGCGACCACAGCGATTTGCCGCGTCGCCGGACATTGTTTTTGATGATGGCGTTGGCGGCGTTCAGAATGTTGGAGGTGCTGCGGTAATTCTGTTCCAGCTTGACGATTTTAACTTCGGGAAAATGTTGCTCGAGGTTCAGCAGATTGGCGACCTCCGCGCCGCGCCAGCCGTAAATGCTCTGGTCGTCATCGCCGACGACGCAAAAATTCCGGTGCTCTTTCGTGATGGCGTGCACGAGCTCGAATTGCGCGGCGTTGGTGTCCTGATATTCGTCCACCATGACGTATTTATATTTGGCGCGGCAGGCTTCGAGCGCGTCGGGATGTTCACGGAACAGACGCAACGTCAGCAGAATCAAATCGTCGAAATCCACGGCGTTGCAGGCATGCAGCGCGGATTCGTAGCGCTTGGCAATGTGCTGCGCGAGCGCGCGGATGCTGGGGTCGCCAAAGGCATCCGCATTTTCGCCGCCGTTTTTGAATTTGCTCAACATGCCCAAAACCGCGCCCGGATCGGTCTTCTCGCCCTTCGCGGAAATGGAAGAAAGAATTTTCTTCACCGCCGCGAGTTGTTCGGAGGAATCGTAAATGACGAAATTCTTTTTGTAGCCGAGCTTGTCAATGTGTTGCCGCAAAATGCGGACGCACAGGGAATGGAAGGTGCAAATCGTCGGGCGGTTGGCCTTGTCGTCGGACTTAACTTTGGGCAGCAGCTTGCGGACGCGTTCCTGCATTTCGCGCGCGGCTTTGTTGGTGAAGGTGACGCCAAGAATATTGGCGGGCGCGATGCCGCGATCCACCATGTGCGCGATGCGGAAGGTGATGACGCGCGTCTTGCCCGTGCCCGCGCCGGCAAGAATCAACACCGGGCCGCGAATGGTTTCGGCGGCGAGGCGTTGCTGCGGATTGAGCGTGTTCAAGTTCACCATCGGGCGCGGAGTTTAATTTGCGGCGGAACGAACGCAAGCGCGCAGGGGCGGAAAAACTTTTTAACCACGGATGGCCACGGATGAACACGGATGCGAAAATTTAATTTCGGTGGCAGAATGATTTTGAAAATGGCTGAAATCGCCTTGGTTTTATCTGTGTTTATTCGTGGCCATCCGTGGTTGAAATGATTTGCTCCACAAAAAAAATAAGTTGCGCAACGGGCGGCGCGCGGCTTAAAGAAAGACACGACACATGGGAAAAGCACTCATCATCGCGGAAAAACCGTCCGTCGCCAGCGACATCAGCAAGGCGCTCGGAAAGTTTGAAAAGCACGACGACTACTTCGAAAACGAACAGTATGTCGTCACGTCGGCGGTTGGTCATTTGCTGACCATCGTGCCGCCGGAAGGCGTCGAAGCCGCGCGCGGCAAATGGACCTTCAAGTGTCTGCCGGTCATCCCATCGCACTTTGATCTTACGCCGATTGAGAAGACCGCGAGCCGACTAAAAGCCGTCGCGAAACTGATTAAGCGCAAAGATGTGACGTCGCTGATTAATGCATGCGACGCCGGGCGCGAAGGGGAATTGATTTTCCGCAACATCGTTCGCTACACCAAGGCGCAGCAGCCGATTCAGCGCCTCTGGTTGCAATCCATGACGCCCGCCGCGATTCGCGAAGGTTTTGCGTCGCTCAAGACCGATGAATCGATGCAGCCGCTCTCCGACGCGGCGACGAGCCGCAGCGAAGCCGACTGGCTCGTGGGCATCAACGGCACGCGCGCCATGACGGCTTTCAATTCGAAGCTCGGTGGCTTTTTCAAGACGACCGTTGGCCGCGTGCAAACGCCGACACTAGCGATTTTAGTCGAGCGTGAGGCCAAGATTCGTGGGTTCAAGCCGCGCGATTTCTGGGAAGTCATCGGCACGTTCGACGCGGCCGCCGGGCAATACGCTGGTCGCTGGTTCGACGAAAAATTTTCCAAGTCGGAAGATGATGAACAATTAAAGGCGGAACGCGTCTGGGATGCGGCGAAGGCGGAGGAAATCAAAGCTAAGTGCCTCGGCAAACCCGGCATCGTCACCGAAGAAAGCAAGCCGACGACCTCGATGTCGCCGCTGCTCTATGATTTGACGAGCTTGCAGCGCGACGCGAACTCGCGCTTTGGCTTCAGCGCCAAAAACACTTTGGGTTTGGCTCAGGCGCTTTACGAAAAGCACAAAGTGTTGACGTATCCGAGAACGGATTCACGGGCGTTGCCGGAGGATTATATTCCCACGGTGAAAGCCACGATGGCGATGCTCGAAGGCGTCACGGGCTACTCGGCCTTTGCCGACCAGGTTTTGAAAAGCGGCTGGGTGCATCCGAATAAACGTATTTTCAACAACGCGAAAGTTTCGGATCACTTTGCCATCATCCCGACGCAGCTCGCGCCGAAATCATTAAGCGAACCCGAGCAAAAACTTTACGACCTCGTCACGAAACGTTTTCTCGCCATCTTTTATCCGGCGGCGGAATTTTTGGAAACGAACCGCATCACGCGCGTCGAAGGTGAGCCGTTCAAGAGCGCGGGCAAAGTGTTGGTGTCGCCTGGCTGGCTCACAGTTTATGGCAAGCAATCGGATTCCGACGAAACGCCGAGTCTCGCGCCAGTGAAAGCAGGCGAGACCGTCAAGACGACCGACGTCGAGGTGAAGGCGAACGTCACCAAGCCGCCGGCAAGATATTCCGAAGCGACGTTGCTCAGCGCGATGGAAGGCGCGGGCAAATTGATTGATGACGACGAACTCCGCGAAGCGATGAGCGAGAAAGGTCTCGGCACGCCGGCCACGCGCGCGGCGACGATCGAAGGTTTGATATACGAAGAATACGTTCATCGCAACGGTCGCGAGTTGCAGGCGACGGCGAAGGCGTTTTCGCTGATGGAATTGCTGAATGGTCTGGGCATTCCGGAATTGACCAAGCCCGAGTTGACCGGCGACTGGGAATTTCAGTTGAAGGAAATGCAGCGGAAAAAAGTCAGTCGCGAGCAGTTCATGGCGGGCATCGCGGACATGACGCGCAAGATCGTGGACAGCGCCAAGAAATTTGAATACGACACGATTCCCGGCGACTTTGGCGTGCTGAATGTGCCGTGCCCGAAATGCGGCGGCGAAATCCACGAGCGCTACAAACAATACCAGTGCGTGAAGTGCGACTTCGCGTTCTGGAAAACGCTGTGCAGCCGGATGTTTGAGCCGGAGGAAGTCGAAAAAATCATCACGGATAAAGTCATCGGTCCGCTGCAAGGTTTCCGCAGCAAGCAGGGTTTTCCGTTCGCGGCGGTTTTGAAAATGACGGCCGAGCACAAGGTGGAGTTTGATTTTGGCAACGGCGGCAAAGATGGCGAAGGCGCGGCGCCGATTGATTTCACCGGCAAAGAATCGCTCGGCAAATGTCCGGCGTGCGGCGCGAATGTCTACGACGGCGGCATGAATTACGTCTGCGAAAACAGGCGGGCGTCGAGAAGACCTGCAAATTCCGCACGGGCAAAATCATTTTGCAGCAGGAGATTTCGCCAGAGCAGGTGAAGAAGATGTTGGCGGAAGGCAAAACGGATTTGCTGAAAGGTTTTGTCTCCAATAAGACGAACCGCAAGTTCGAGGCGTTCCTCATCGTGAAGGATGGCAAGACCGGATTCGAGTTTGTGACGCGCGAGAAAAAAGGAAAAGGCGTGCCGAAAGAACCGCCACCGAAAATTGATTTCACCGGGTTGGAATCGCTCGGCAAATGTCCGAAGTGCGGTGGCAAAGTTTGCGATACCGCCGCCGGCTATCTCTGCGAGAACTCACAGCTCGAAGCGAAGTCCTGCAAGTTCAAAATTGGCAAGACGATTTTGGAGCAGCCGATTGACGCGGTTCAGGCGGCGAAAATTCTTAAAGACAAGAAGAGCGATGTGATGGAGAAATTCATCTCCAAATCCGGCAAGCCGTTCCCGGCGCTTCTCGTGATGGATAAGAAGGGGAAGATCACCTTCGAATTCCCGACGCGCGACGACGAGTGATTTTACAACTTCGCCGGAGTGTTTTCCTTCAGTCGCGTGGCGATGGGAAAAGTGAAGTCAGGCTTTCCCGTTGCGAGGGCTAGACCGAAATCTAACATCGCCTGCTGACCTTCAGGTTCCACCTTGAGCGGCGGGAGAAATAAATTAGCCGTGGCGCCCTTGAGGCTGCCCATAAAGTTTTGCCACATACCGTCGCCCGCATCTTTTGATTTCAACGAAGCGAGCCCCACTTCCATTTTGGGCGTGCCACTGGAGCGGCGAAATGTCAGTGAATTCACGCGCGCGACAATTTCGTTTTCCGACCGGATCGCGCCGTTGCGATAAATGATGTCCTCCAAATTGATAGTCACGGGACTGGCGTGTCCGTGGCGGTTGAAGCGCAACTCCACCAGATTGACCACGCGTTGGCCGTTGGTGAACACACCTTCGATTTCGACGCTGCCGTTGCCAGTTCCGAGGACGTTGATGGAATCGAGTTGGTGTTTGAGCGGCGTGCCAGCTTGAAGTTCTTGTTCGTGCTTTTTGATTTTGGGCGTGTGATCAAAAACATTTTGCAACGAGCCGGTGCCGGTGAAATCAAATTCGCAGGTGACGGAAAAAGATGCGCCATTCGTTCGGCTGGAAAATGAAAGGACGCGCGCGCATTGCGCATTGCTGGCGTCGGTGAAAACAGAAACCGGCTCCGGCGAAATCAGCGGCACGAAATACATGAACTTGCTGACGAGATTTTCGCGCAATTGGCCGTGGCCGTAATCGAACAGCAAAGTCGGACCGGTCGGCGCGGCGGCGAACGTGTTGGCCGCGAGTAGAAAAAGCAGGGCGAACAAAAATCCACTCGCGGCGCTTCTTGTGGGGCGAAAAATCATGGGCGCACATTCTCGTTTGGTCGCCAGCCATTTTCAAGCATTGAGCATCCGCTTACAGACTGTTACAAAATCAGCGGCGAAATTTTCTCGACGATGCAACTTCATTTCAAAGAATCCGGGCAGGGCAGAACCATCATTTTGCTGCATGGAATGTTTGGCTCGTTAGACAACTGGCATCCCATCGCGCTGCGATTGGCGGAAAACTTTCACGTCATCGCGGTGGATCAACGCAATCACGGCCAGTCGCCGCACCACGCGGAAATGGATTATTCTTTGATGGCCTCAGAGGTGAATGACCTCATGGCGGTGCGCGAAATTGAATCGGCGCATGTTATTGGTCATTCAATGGGCGGCAAGACAGCGATGCAATTGGCGCTGCAATTTCCCACGCGCGTGGAAAAATTGGTTGTTGCGGACATGGCGCCGCGCGCTTATGCCCCCGCGCACGAGAAAATTTTTTCGGCGTTACTCGCGCTGGATTTGCCGAAGTTTCAATCGCGTTCGCAAATCGAAGACGCGCTCGCGGCGGAAATCCCAGACCTGGTTCTGCGCCGCTTCCTGTTAAAAAATCTTGGCCGTGATTCCGCTGGAGTTTTCTTCTGGAAGATTAACCTGCGCGGCATTGCGGAAAACTATTCGCGCTTGCGCGAGCCGCTGCATGCCGCGAGTCCGTTTATAAAACCGACGCTGTTCATCCGTGGCGGCAAATCAAATTACATCAACTCCGGAGACGAAATCCGCATCTGCGAATTGTTTCCGCAAGCCAAAATCCGGACGATTCCCGCTGCCGCCCATTGGATTCATGCCGAGCAGCCAGCGGAATTTCTGCGACTGGTTTTGGATTTTTTGTGAGCCGCGCCCGTAAATAAATCCACATCGGACTGGAAAAATTTCAAGCTTGGTGCACCTGTATGGGCAAGATGTTGGCGACTCCAGAAATCATTGACGAGACGGCGCAGTTGGCGCGGCTGGAAGAATTTTTTCCGCGCTGGTGCGATGTCCCGCTGTATCGTGCCGAATGCGGGCAAAACTTTTTTCTGCGCCCGCTGATCGGCAAGCGCGACTTACGTAAAAATTTCCCGAACAATTTTCTCCGTGCTGGTCAAAATCTTGACGCCCTGTTGGAAAGCAAATCCGTGGAACTGGAGCATACGTCCGGCAGTTCAGAGGAGCGCACGGCGGTGTTGTTCGGTCGCGGCTGGTGGAACGAACAGGAAACGCGCGTGTTGCGGCTGAATAAATTTGTCGCGCAAATTTTGGATGCGCATCCGCACGCGCGCCGCGCGACGCTCGTGCCGCCGGTTTGCAACGGGCTTGTCTGTTTTTCCAACTACACTTCCAAACTGGCGCGCACAGTCGGCGAAACTTTATTTGTGAATCAGGCGCGCATTCCGTTTTTGCTGACAGACGCGGAGTTCGCCCGCATGGCGGAAGAAATTTTGGAATGGTCGCCGGTGTTTCTGGATCTGGATCCGGTGCACGGCGCGTGGTTCGCGCTGTATTGCGAGCGTAACGGAATAAAACTTCCGTCGGTGAAATTCATTTTGTGTAGCTACGAATTTGTCAGCGTGGTTCACCGGAAAATTTTATCGCGCGTCTTTGGCGTGCCGGTTTTTAATTTTTACGGCTCGACGGAGACTGGACATTTGTTGATGGAAAACGAACGCGGCGAAATGAAAGCCAGCCACAAAGATGTTTACTACGAAATCATCGCGCCGGACGAACGCGGCATCGGCGATTTGGTGGTGACGACGCTCACGAACGAAATCATGCCGCTCGTGCGCTATCGCATTGGCGATCTGGTCGAGCGCGTCGAGCAACCCTACGCGAGTCATTATTTTGTGCACGGCCGCGCGCGCGATGCGTTGCTGAGAGGCGATGGCCGCCGCGTGACGACTCTGGAAGTTGACCATTGTTTTAGTGATGTGTGCGGCATCGCGCATTATCAACTGCGGCAAAGCGAAAATGGCGACTGCGATTTGCAATTCATTCCGGATCGTGAAATTCCGGACGTGAAAGAATTAAAATGTGTTACGTCGCAAATTGAGGATTTGCTCCAGCTTAAAAATAAAATCGCCGTCAGTGTGGTGGGAAAATTGCCGCCGTTGACTTCGGGAAAATTTCGGCTTACCTGTCGCGCTTGAATTTGAACCCCGAACCCACCCGCGAAAAAACGGAAGTCCATGACAAGTGGATTGGAAAATTTCTCGCGCATCTGGCGACGGATCGCGGCGCTTCGGTTTACACGCAAAGGAATTATTCGCAAGCGTTGACGGAATTTTTTCGCTGGCATGTGGGCGAGCGCAAGTCACCGCCAGCTTGGGAAAAACTGCAACGCGATGACTTCCGCGGCTTCGTCCGTTTTCTGGGTCGGAATAATTTAAGCCGCGCCGCCACGCAACTGCGGTTTTCCGCGCTGCGGACATTTTATAAATTCTTGATGCGGCACGGCGTCACGGAAAGTTCGCCGATAAAAAATCTGTCGTTGCCGAAACCGGAAAAACGGCTACCGAAATTTTTGACGAAGCCGCAAATGGAAGCTTTGTTGATTGCGCCATTTGAGTTGTTGAAAATTCAGAAAGAGAAAAAAGCTGGCCGGCCGATTTCTCAAATCGCGGCGTTGCGCGATGTTGCGGTGCTTGAAATGATTTATTCCTGCGGCCTGCGTGTAAGCGAACTATGCGGTTTGCGCGGCGAAGATATTGACTGGAGCGAGCAAATCGTGCGGGTTCGTGGCAAAGGAAAAAAGGAACGGCTCGTGCCGGTCGGCAAGCCGGCTTTAATGGCGATTCAGGATTATTGGAATACGTTCAAACAACCGCCGGGCGGCGCGATGCCGATTTTTTTTGCCGAGACAAAGAAACGCGCGCCGCTGTCGCCATTGCAACTTTCGCGACGGCTGAAAAAATATTTGTCCATCGCCGGACTAGATCCCAGTCTGACGCCGCACAAATTAAGGCACAGCTACGCGACGCATCTCCTCGACGCCGGTGCGGATTTGCGCAGCGTGCAGGAGCTGCTCGGTCACGCGCACCTCATCACGACGCAGGTTTACACGCATGTCACCACGGAGCGCTTGAAGCGTGCCTACGACGCTGCGCATCCGCGCGCGTGAAGTTATGGATGCGAAGTAAAAACTAAATTCTGCAAAGTTAATTCGTTTGAGTTTTTTGGTTTCCGGCGCACAATCAAATTCAAGGAATATTTTCTGTTCCCTTGAAAGTGAACTTTGCTTTTTCATTTCGACCGCGGCTGTTTGACGCGCTGAAAAATTATTCAGCGCAGAACTTTTTTGCCGACCTCACCGCTGGGTTGATTGTCGGGATTGTTTCCTTGCCGCTCGCCATTGCCTTGGCGATTGCGTCGGGACTCAAACCGGAAATTGGAATTTTCACTGCCATCGTCGGCGGCTTTTTGGTTTCCGCTCTAGGCGGTTCCCGTGTGCAAATCGGCGGGCCAGCGGGCGCGTTTGTGCCGTTGCTCGCGCCGATTGTGCTGCTGCACGGGCCGCAGGCACTGGTGGTTTGTGCGTTGATGGCCGGTGTGATTTTATTTGTTCTGGGTGCGTGCAAGCTTGGCACAATGATCAAATATATTCCGTTTCCGGTGGTGACGGGTTTTACGAGTGGAATTGCGATCATCATTTTAAGCACGCAAATAAAGGACTTCTTCGGGTTGCCGCAAAAGCTGCCGCCGGATTTCGTCGGCAAGCTGCGCGCGCTGGTGGAAAATTTTCAACCGAACTGGCCGACGGTTTTTCTGGCGACGGCGGCTACGCTGGCGATTTGGTTTTGGCCAAAAAAATTAGGACGGCGGCTGCCGGGTTCGATTGTGGTCATCGTGCTGGCGTCGCTCGCGGTGAAGTTTTTTCATTGGGACGAGCAGGCGGGAATTCAAACTTTGTTCTCGCAGTTTGGCGAAATGCCCCGTGGTTTGCCGCTGCCGCATTGGCCGTCGCTCTCGCTGGATGCGTGGCGCGCGCTGGTGCCGGCGGCGCTGACGGTCGCGGTGTTAGGTGCGATTGAATCGCTGCTGTGCGCGGTGGTGTCGGACGGCATGATTGATGATCGACACGACTCGAATCAGGAATTGATGGGGCAGGGGATTGCGAATGTCGTGGTGGGAATTTTTGGCGGCATGCCAACAACCGGCGTGATAGCGCGCACGGCGACGAATGTGCGCAGCGGCGCGAAGACACCGGTGGCGGGAATGATTCACTCCCTGACTTTGCTCGTGATTTTGCTCGTGGCTGCGCCGCTCGCGAAACATATTCCGCTCGCCGCTTTGAGCGCTGTGCTGGTGGTTGTGTCGTTGCGAATGGGTGAATGGCATCAGTTCAAGCGCTTGAATAAATGGCCGAAGAGCGACACGATGGTTTTTCTTTGCGCGTTTGGATTGACGGTGGCGGTGGATTTACCAACGGCGGTTGGCGCATCGCTGATTCTGGCGTCGGCGCTGATGGTAAAACGCATGGCGGAAACGGCGCAAGTGGAGCCGGACGCGCAAGTGACACAAGGCAATTCCTTGGGGCAACAGACGGAAGGAAAAATTATTCCGCACGGCGTGATGGTGTTCCGCGTTTTTGGTGCGTTCTTTTTTGGTGCAGCGGATAAATTAGAATCCTCCTTGCGTGACGCCGGACAGTTGCCCGAAGTTCTAATTTTACGTATGCGCGACGTGTTGGCGCTGGATGCAACTGGTCTGGACGCGCTGGAAGATTTGCTAGAGAAGCTGCGGCGCGACCGGAAGGATTTGATTTTATGCGGGCCGCATTCGCAGCCGTTGTTTGCATTGTTGCGGGCAGGTTTTATGGAAAAGATTGGCGAGGCGAGTATCTGCGGCGACATGGAAAGTGCGCTGGCGCGGGCGCGGCAGCTGCTTGACCAAAAGAAAAAATAAAAAATTATTGACAGCCCACCGTGAATTGTTAGTTTGCATACGTAAGAGCCGTAAAATTCAAGCAACCGAAGCCCTCTCTATTTCGGAAGAAAGTTGAGAGGGTTGGTTTTTTGTCGCTTTACGGATTGGGTTTGAACATAATTTTCTGGATGCCCATGTAGCTCAGTTGGTAGAGCACGTCCTTGGTAAGGACGAGGTCATCAGTTCAATCCTGATCATGGGCTCCAGTTAAAACAAAAACGAAAACAGCAACACACGAAATCACATGACCAAAGAGCAATTTCAGAGAACCAAACCGCACGTCAACGTCGGCACCATCGGTCACGTTGACCACGGCAAATCCACCTTGACCGCCGCCATCGTTGCGGTGCAGAACCGCAAAGGTATGGCGCCCTTGATTGAATATAAGGACATCACCAAAGGCGGCACGGTCCGTGACGAAACGAAGACGGTGACCATCGCGGTCTCGCACGTCGAATACGAATCTCCCAAGCGCCATTACGCGCACGTTGACTGCCCCGGCCACGCTGACTATGTGAAGAACATGATCACGGGCGCTGCGCAGATGGACGGTGCGATTCTCGTGGTGAGCGCCGCTGACGGCCCGATGCCGCAGACGCGCGAACACATCTTGCTCGCCCGCCAGGTCGGTGTGCCGAGCATCATCGTTTGCTTGAACAAGGTTGATTTGGCTGACGCCGACTTGCTCGAGCTCATCGAAATGGAAATCCGTGAGCTGCTCACGAAGTATGGTTTCCCGGGCGACACAACTCCGATTGTTCGCGCTTCCGCCACGGCGGCTCTCGCTGGCAAGCCGGAAGGCGAAGCGGCCATTGCTGCCTTGCTCGACGCGCTCGACAGTTTCATTCCTGATCCGACCCGCGAAATCGACAAGCCGTTCCTCATGTGCGTCGAAGACGTGTTCACCATTGAAGGTCGCGGCACGGTCGTTACCGGTCGTGTGGAACGCGGCATCCTCAAGAAGATGGAAGAAGTTGAAATCGTCGGCTTGAAAGACACTCGCAAGACTGTCGCCACCGACATCGAAATGTTCCGCAAGCTGCTTGATTCTGCGAGCGCTGGCGACAACGTCGGTGTGCTTCTCCGTGGCACGACCAAGGACGAAGTGGAACGCGGCATGGTTTTGGCCAAGCCCGGCTCCATCAAGCCGCACACCAAGTTCAAGGGCGAAGTTTACGTCTTGACCAAAGATGAAGGTGGCCGTCACACGCCGTTCTTCACGAATTACCGTCCGCAATTTTACTTCCGCACCTCCGACGTAACCGGCACGCTCACGCTGCCGGCGGGCGTTGAAATGGTGATGCCGGGCGACAACGTCTCGGTGGAAGTCGAATTGCAGAAGTCGGTCGCGATGGAAAAAGGTCTCAAATTCGCGATTCGCGAAGGCGGCCGCACCATCGGTTCCGGCATCGTCACAGAAGTCATCGCTTAATTGCGAAGCAGTTTTGGGAGCGCGGAGTTTGAACCTCCGTGCTCCCTTTTTGTCCGAAGATTCGGCGGTGGTTTTGACGGTTACGGCAGTAGCTCAATTGGTAGAGTAGTGGTCTCCAAAACCATTGGTTGCAGGTTCAAGTCCTGCCTGCCGTGCCAGTCTGCTAAAGTGGAGAGGTGGCAGAGTGGTCTATCGCGGCGGTCTTGAAAACCGCTTTAGGCGAAAGCCTAACGGGGGTTCGAATCCCTCCCGCTCCGCCAGATTTTGGCGGTGACGGAAAATAAAATAACGGGCTGCGGCTCGGTAAAGCAGATATATTTTTGTGAACAATTGGACATCAATTTTGATTTGGGCGGCGGTTATCGGTGCTGTGTTCGGCTACCTCTGGTGGCAAGGGCAGATTCAGCGCTTGGCGACCTACGTAACAGAAACACGCGAGGAGCTTAAAAAGTGCGCCTGGCCGAGCTGGGAAGAATTGAAAGGATCCACTGCATTGATTATTATCATGGTAGCTTTGCTTGGCGGTGCGATTGTCGGAATTGATGCCATCCTCTACAAATTTTCGTTCAATCCGTTTGGTTTGGCGGCGATTGCTGCAGCGGGTTATGCTTTTTGGAACTTCGTTTTGCTCAAGCGTCAATAACACCTAAATTTCATGCGCAACCAGTGGTTTATCATCCAGACGCTTTCCGGCCAGGAAAACAAGGTCAAAGACAGCATTGAAAAACGCGTCAAGACCGAAGAAATGCAGGACTTCATCAAAGAAGTCATGGTGCCGATTGAAAAAGTTGTTGAGGTTCGCAACCAGAAAAAAACCGTGTCCAACCGCAAGTTGTGGCCGGGTTATGTTTTCGTGGACATGGTGTTGCTCGACGACGAGCGTCGCATCATTGAAAAGCCTTGGTATTTCATCAAGGAAACGCAGGGCGTCATCGGTTTTTTGAGCGATCCGCCGCAGCCGACGCCGACGGAAGAAGTTGACGCCATCAAGGTGCAGATTTCCGCGTCGGAAGAAACGGAAAAGCCGAAGGTGAATTTTGCGGTTGGCGAAACGGTGAAGATCAACAATGGACCGTTCTTGAATTTCAGCGGTGTCATTGAAGAAATTGATCCGGAACGCGGCAAGCTGAAAGTCACGGTAAATATTTTTGGACGCAATACGCCGGTAGAACTCGAATACTGGCAAGTCGAAAAAGCTTAAAAGAATTTTATGGCAAAGAAAATTACAGGACAAATCAAGTTGCAGATTGCGGCCGGTCAGGCCAATCCCGCGCCGCCCGTCGGCCCCGCGCTCGGTCAGCACGGCGTGAACATCATGGGCTTCTGCAAAGAATTTAACGCCGCGACCAAGAACGACGCCGGCTTGATCATTCCCGTGGTCATCACGGTATATCAAGACAAGTCATTCACGTTCATCACCAAGTCGCCGCCCGCGTCTGTGCTGCTCAAAAAAGCCGCCGGTATCACGGCTGGCTCCAAGACGCCGAACAAGGACAAAGTCGGCAAGGTCACGCGCAAACAGATTTTGGACATCGTCAAAATGAAGTCCAAGGACCTCAATGTGAATTCCGAAGATGCCGCCGTTCGCCTGATTTCGGGCACGGCGCGCAGAATGGGAATTGAAGTTGTCGGTTAATAAAAAACAAACAATCGCGGGAGAGCCAAAAGCTCGCATGCACCGCAAAAATAAAAATGCCCAGCAAAAGATACAAAAAGGCACTTGAAGTTGTGAGCGGCAAAAAAGCCTATCCGCTCAAGGAAGCCGTTGGCGTCCTCGCCAAATTCCCCAAAGCCAAATTTAACGAAACCATTGATCTTGCGTTTCGCCTCGGAGTGGATCCGAAGCAATCCGACCAGATGGTTCGCGGCACGGTTCCGTTGCCCCACGGCAGCGGCAAGACGGTGCGCGTGCTTGTTTTCGCCAAAGGCAACGCGGCGGACGCGGCGAAAGCTGCCGGTGCGGAAAACGTTGGTTTTGAAGACATGATTGCCAAGTGCAATTCTGGCTGGAACGATTTTGATGTCGCGATTGCGACGCCCGAAGCGATGATCGAAGTTCGTAAGCTCGGCAAAGTTCTCGGACCACGCGGCCTCATGCCGAATCCGAAAACCGGCACCGTCACCGAAGATACCGCGAAAGCTGTGAAAGAAGTGAAAGCTGGTCGCGTTGAATTCAAAGTCGACAAGGCCGCGAATGTTCACGTCATTGTGGGCAAAGCTTCCTTTAGCCCGGAACACATTGAAGAAAACGCCCGCGCGGTAATCGAAGCCGTGGCCAAGGCGCGCCCGAACAGTTTGAAGGGTGCTTACATTAATTCATGCACGCTGTCGGCGACGATGAGTCCGCCCGTGCGTGTGGACATCCGTGAATTTGCCGCCAACTAAAAGGAATTACCATGCGTGCTGAAAAAAAATTATTGACGGGTGAATATGTCGCCCGGTTGAACGCCTCGCCGTTTTTTATCGTCGTCGGCTATCAAGGTTTGAAAGTGGCGCACCTCTCGGAGTTGCGCAAACGCCTCACCCAAGCGGGCGCGGAGATTCACGTTGTTAAAAACACCGTGTTCAACGTGGCGGCGAAGGAAGCGGGCATCGGCGAATTGAACGGCAGTCTCGCCGGACAAATCGCGGTGGTCACGGGCAAGAAAGACATTTTCGTCGCCGCCAAGGCGTTGAAAAATTTCGCGGCGGAGTTCGACAAGCTGAAACTCAAGTTCGGCTTCTTGGACAACAAGCGCGTCGAACCGGATACGCTGCTGGCGTATGCCGATTTGCCGAGCCTCGAAGTGCTGCGGGCGAAATTGCTCGGGCTGTTCAATGCACCCGGAACGAAAATCGCCGCGGTCATTAAGGCCAAAGCGGAAAAAGTCGAACAACCGGCCTAACCAATTTTGGTTTGAAGTTTTTAATTTCAAACCGGAAAAACCAACAAGAAACAAAAACGTAAATCGTCGGTTCGCAGGCCGTGAACTGAAAATTGCCGGGGCGCCGGCAGACGACGAGACGACAACAAAGAAAGCAAAAGTAATATTATGGCAGACCTCGCAAACATCGTAGAAGAATTGAGCAAGTTGACGGTTATCGAAGCCGCCGAACTCGTGAAACAACTGGAAACCAAGTGGGGCGTCTCCGCTGCCGCGTCCGTCGCGGTCGCTGCTGGTGGCGCTGCTGCTGGCGGCGCTGCGGCCGCTCCGGCCGAAGCCAAAGACACTTTTGACGTGATCCTCGCCTCGGTTCCGGCCGACAAGAAGATCGCCGTCATCAAAGCTGTTCGTGAAGTGAAGGCCGGTTTGGGTCTCGCCGAAGCCAAGGCTTTGGTTGAAGGCGCGCCGAAGACCTTGCTCGAAGGTGCGAACAAAGCTGATTCCGACGCCGCCAAGAAGAAGCTCGAAGAAGCGGGCGCGAAAGTCGAAGTCAAGTAAGTTGCTCGGTTTCGGGGCGGCGGCGTGTAGCCGTCGCCCCATTTTATCCCCGCAAAAGGCGGGACACATTGACAATTTTAGTTTGGTATAACAATTCGGTTGCCGGTTGGCAAGCTGGTCGTTTAAGACGACGGGCTTGCCTTGTGTCGTTAAGTGAAAATCGGTGCGGCGTGTGCCGTGCCTAACAGAAAATAAAAAATGCCATCGCGATCCACAGAACGTATCAACTTCGGAAAAATCAAGGAAATCGTCATTCCGCCGAACATGATCGAGTTGCAGACGAACTCCTACGCGGAATTCTTGCAGGCCGACCTGACGCCCTCAAAGCGCCAGAAGCACGTCGGACTGGAATCCGTTTTCCGTGAAGTGTTCCCCATCCAGAGTTACGACGGCAAAGTCGTGCTCGACTACGACACCTACGAGATTGGTGCGCCCAAGGTGGACTGGCTCGAATGTCTCCGCGAAGGCACCACTTACGGTGCGCCGCTATATGTCACGTTCCTCTTGAAGGACGAAGGCAAGAGCGCGAAGGAAGAAAAAGTTTTCATGGGTGAACTCCCGCTGATGACGCCGCAAGGCACATTTGTCATCAATGGCGCGGAACGCGTGGTTGTTTCGCAGTTGCACCGCTCGCCGGGTATCGCGTTTGAAGCGACCCAGCATCCGAATGGCAAAATGCTCCACAGCTTCCGCGTGATTCCGGATCGCGGTTCCTGGTATGAAGCGATGTTCGACACGAGCGATTTGCTCTACGTCTATCTCGACCGCAAAAAACGCCGGCGCAAATTTTTGACGACGACGTTCTTCCGCGCGCTTTCCTTCCTCGATCACGAGGAAAAGGAAAAAGGTTCCAAGTCGAAAGACAACGGCGGCCTCACGCGTGGCACGGACGAAGAAATCTTGAAGTTGTTCTACACCATCGAAGAATTGACGGTGAAGGAAGCCGAGAAGATTGAAGATTTGCAGAATCGCGTGCTCGTGCATGACGCGGTGGACGAAGAAAAAGGTCTGGTTGTGGCGCGCGCTTTCGAGCCGCTCTCCAAGGCAGTCGTCAAACAGATTGCCGAACTTGGTGTGACCAAAATCAAAGTTGTCGATACGTCCGTGGACGAAGGCAACATGATCAAGTGCCTCAAGAAAGATCCGGTCAAGAACGAAGAAGAAGCGCTGAAAGATATTTACCGCCGTCTGCGCCCTGGCGATCCGCCCACGGCTGCGAACTCCCGCGCGCTCATCAAACGTTTGTTCTTCGACGAAAAACGTTATGACCTCGGTCGCGTTGGTCGTTACAAGATCAATCAGAAATTGGGCATGAAAGGCGACAGCCGCATTCTGACCAAGGAAGATTTGGTCGCGGCGACGAAGTATTTGCTCAAGCTCAAGAAGGGCGAAGGCTCGCTGGATGACATTGATCATTTGGGTAGCCGCCGTATCCGCACGGTCGGCGAATTGCTTTCCAACCAGTGCCGCGTGGGTCTGTCCCGCACGGAGCGTTTGGTCAAGGAACGCATGACGTTGTTTGATCAGACCATCGAAGCGATGACGCCGCAGAAGCTCATCAATCCGAAAGCACTTTCAGCCGTGATCCGCGATTTCTTTGGCCGTAGCCAATTGTCGCAGTTCATGGATCAGATTAATCCGCTCGCTGAATTGACCCATAAACGCCGCTTGTCGGCGCTCGGGCCAGGGGGGCTCTCACGCGATCGCGCAGGCTTTGAAGTCCGCGACGTTCATCCGTCGCACTATGGTCGTATTTGTCCGATTGAAACGCCGGAAGGACCGAACATCGGTCTGATCGCGTCGCTCGCGACGTTCGCGCGTATCAATGAATTCGGTTTCCTCGAAACGCCGTATCGCAAAGTCGAGAACGGTCGCGTCACGGAAAAAATCGAATACTTGACCGCCGACCGCGAAGAGCAATTCATCGTGGCGCAGGCGAATTCGGTGATGAACGACAAAGGTCTGTTCACCGACGAACGCGTCGTTTGCCGTCAACGTGGCGAATTCATCGACGTGGAGCCGACGAAAGTTGACTTCATGGACGTGTCGCCGAAGCAGCTGGTTTCCATCGCGGCGTCGCTCATTCCGTTCCTCGAACACGATGATGCGAACCGTGCCTTGATGGGTTCCAACATGCAACGTCAAGCCGTGCCGCTCCTCGTGACCGAGGCGCCGCTCGTCGCGACGGGCATGGAAGAACGCGTCGCTCGCGATTCCCGCGCCGTTTTGGTGTCGGAAGAATCCGGCAAAGTCGCGTCCGTCAGCGGTGATCAAATCATCATCACTGAGAACGGCCATTTGCCCGAAGGCAAAAAGAAAATCAAACACGATCCGGAAAACGGTGTTTCCGTTTATCCGATTCGTAAGTTCATGCGCTCGAACGCGGCCACCTGCATCAACCAGAAAATCTTGGTTGAAAAGGTGACTCCATCAAGAAAGGCCAGATTCTGGCCGATGGTCCTTGCACGCAGGGCGGCGAGCTCGCGCTCGGTCGCAACGTGCTCGTGGCGTTCATGCCGTGGAACGGTTACAACTTCGAGGACGCGATTCTCATCAGCGAGAAGATCGTCAAGGAAGACATCTTCACTTCGATTCACATCGATGAATTTGAAGTGGCCGCTCGCGATACGAAACTTGGACCGGAAGAAATCACGCGCGACATCCCGAACCTCGGTGATGAAGCGTTGAAGAACCTCGGCACCGACGGCGTTATCCGCATCGGCGCCGAAGTGAAGCCTGGCGATATTCTCGTCGGCAAGATCACTCCGAAGTCTGAAACCGAACTCGCGCCGGAAGAACGTTTGCTCCGCGCCATCTTCGGTGAAAAGGCGGCGGATGTGAAAGACACTTCGCTCAAGGTTCCGTCCGGAACTTACGGCATCGTTATGGACGTCAAAGTCTCGGCGAAGAAAGACGCCGACCGCGTCAGCCGTTCTGTTTCCAGCGAGGAAAAACGCCACGCAAAACAGATTGAAGAAGATCACAAGAAAAAAGTCACCGAACAGGAAGACCAGTTGACGGAAGCGTTGAGCAACATTTTGCTCGGCGAAAAAATTCCGCTTGATGTTGTCAATTCCGAGACCGGCGAAATTATTATTCCGGCGAATCGCAAAATCACGAAGACGTTGTTGCGTAAACTCGCAACCGTTTACGACCGCATTGAAATTGATCCGTCGCCGATCCGTAACAAGATCAACGAAATCATCGGCCAGTTTAAGAAGAAATTCGACGACTTGCAGATGCAATACGACGAAGAAATGGAACGTGCTGAAGCCGGTGAAGGCGTCGAAAGCGGCGTTGTCAAGTCGGTCAAAGTTTACATCGCCTCGAAACGGAAATTGTCTGTCGGTGACAAGATGGCCGGACGCCACGGTAACAAAGGTGTCGTCGCCAAGATTGTTAAAGAAGAAGACATGCCGTATCTCGCGGACGGAACGCCGGTGGAAATCGTTTTGAATCCGCTGGGTGTGCCGAGTCGTATGAACGTAGGACAGGTTTTGGAAACGCACTTGGGTTGGGCGGCGAAGCTGCTCGGCATGAAGTTCGCCACGCCGGTGTTCGATGGCATGAAGGAAAAGGACATTCGCGGCTATTTGAAACAGGCCGGTTTGCCCGAACACGCCAAGACACATTTGATCGACGGTCGCACGGGCGAACAGTTCGATCAGGAAATTGTCGTCGGCTACATCTACATGATGAAGCTCGGTCACTTGGTGGCGGATAAGATTCACGCCCGCGCCGTCGGACCGTATTCACTCGTCACCCAGCAACCGCTCGGTGGTAAGGCGCAATACGGCGGACAGCGCTTCGGCGAAATGGAAGTGTGGGCGATGGAAGCCTACGGCGCCGCTTACACGTTGCAGGAATTGCTCACCGTCAAATCCGACGATGTGCAAGGCCGCACGCGCATCTACGAAAGCATCGTCAAGGGCGATAACTCGTTGGAAGCCGGTATTCCGGAATCCTTCAACGTGCTCGTCAAGGAAATGCAATCGCTGGGTCTCGACGTCAAGGTTGGTTACTCCAACCCGATTGAACACGCCGGTAGTGACAACGCGCAGCAGGCTGCCGTTGCCGCGCTGACGTCCACCGAATCCTAAACGAAACTTTGTTGAAATAAAATCGTATGACCAGTTCCAAAGAAAACGCCCGCGAGATTCTCGGCCTCGAAAAAGTCAACCAGGTTGACTACGTCGGCATCACGCTCGCGTCGCCTGACGCCATCCGCTCCTGGAGCAAAGGCGAAGTCAAGAATCCCGAAACGATCAACTACCGCACGTTCAAACCGGAAAAGGGCGGCCTTTTCTGCGAACGCATTTTCGGTCCCGTCAAGGACTGGGAATGTTCCTGCGGCAAGTATAAGCGCATCAAACATCGCGGCATCGTCTGCGATCGTTGCGGCGTGGAAGTGACGTTATCCCGCGTTCGTCGTGAACGCATGGGCCACATCGAGCTCGCCGTGCCGGTGCAGCACATCTGGTTCTTCAAGTGCATGCCCTCGCGCATCGGTCTGGCGCTGGACATGACCGCGCGCCATTTGGAACGCGTCATTTATTACGAAGATTACCTCGTCATTGATCCCGGCACCACGCCGCTCAAGGCGAATCAGTTGCTCACGGAAGTCGAACTCCGGGAAGCGCGTGAAACCTACGGCGCGGATGCCTTCACCGCCAAGATGGGCGCGGAAGGTGTGCGCGAAGCGTTGGAACGCGTTGATCTCGCCAAGCAGGCGGATGAACTCGCCATCGCGATGACGGAAACCAAGAGCAAACAGATCCGCAAGAAATTGGCGAAGCGCATCAAACTCTTGCAAGGTCTCGCGCTGTCGAAGAGCCGTCCGGAATGGATGATTCTTACGGTGCTGCCGGTGATTCCGCCGGACTTGCGTCCGTTGGTTCCGCTCGAAGGCGGACGTTTTGCGACGTCTGACTTGAACGATCTTTATCGCCGCGTCATCAACCGCAACAACCGTCTCCGCACGTTGCTGCAATTGAAAACGCCGGAAGTGATTATCCGTAACGAAAAACGCATGTTGCAGGAAGCTGTGGACGCGTTGTTCGACAACGGTCGTCACGGACGCCCGGTCACCGGCGCGGGCAACCGCTCGCTGAAATCTTTGAGCGACATGCTCAAGGGTAAAGGTGGTCGTTTCCGTCAGAACTTGCTCGGTAAACGTGTGGATTACTCAGGCCGTTCCGTCATCGTGATCGGACCGGAGCTGAAGTTGAACCAGTGCGGTTTGCCGAAGAAGATGGCGCTCGTTTTGTTCGAGCCGTTCATCATCCGCCGCTTGAAAGAGCTCGGTTATGTGCACACCGTTCGCAGCGCGAAGAAAATGATCGAGCGCCAGACGAAAGAAGTGTGGGACGTTTTGGAAGAAGTGACGAAGGGTCACCCGGTTCTCTTGAACCGCGCGCCCACGTTGCACCGTTTGTCCGTTCAAGCGTTTGAACCGATGCTGATCGAAGGCGAAGCGATTCGTATTCATCCGCTGGTCTGCACCGCTTACAACGCCGACTTCGACGGTGACCAGATGGCCGTTCACGTTCCGTTGTCAGTCGAAGCGCAGATGGAAGCGCGCATGCTGATGATGGCGACGAACAACATCTTCTCGCCCTCATCCGGCAAGCCGATCATCACGCCGACGCAGGACATCACGCTCGGTTGCTATTACGTCACCGCCGAACCGCGCAAGCCGTTGCCGGCGGACACGGGCGAACTGCCCTTGTTCGGCTCGAAGGAAGAAGTCATTTACGCTTACAGCGACGATGGTGTGAAAACGCACGATCGCATTCGCCTGGCGAATCCCGACCTCGGCAAGAAAACCGCTTTCGGTAATTCCGAGAAGAAAATCATTGATACGACCGTCGGTCGTGTTTTGTTCAGCGAGATCTGGCCTTCGGAACTCGGCTTCCACAACAAGCCGGTTAAGAAATCCGACCTCGGTGATTTGATCTGGAAATGTTACAAGTTTGCCGGCCATGACAAGACCGTGGTCATGTTGGACAAACTCAAAGAAATCGGTTTCCGCGAAGCGACCAAGTCTGGCGTGTCCATCGGTATCGACGACATGATCGTCCCGAAGGAACGCGACGAGCAGATTCGCAACGCGCAAGGCCAGATCAAAGAAGTTGAGAAGCAATACCGCAAGGGTGTCATCACCTCCGGCGAGCGCTACAACAAGATCGTTGACGTGTGGACGCATTGCACGGATCAGATTTCCGGCGTGATGTTCGATACGTTGAAAGCCAACCAGGGCAAGAAGGAATACAACCCCGTCTATTTGATGGTGGATTCCGGCGCTCGTGGTAACAAGCAACAGGTGCGTCAGCTCGCGGGTCTCCGCGGTTTGATGGCCAAGCCCAGCGGCGAAATCATCGAGAAGCCGATTCTCGCGAACTTCCGCGAAGGTCTGTCTGTCTTGGAATACTTCATCTCGACGCACGGTGCCCGTAAAGGTCTCGCCGATACGGCGCTCAAGACCGCCGACTCCGGTTACATGACCCGCAAACTGGTGGACGTGTCGCAAGACGTGATCATCCAGGAATCGGATTGTGGCACCACGAACGGCATCTGGGTTTCTGCTGTGTTCGAAGGCGAAGACGAAGTCGTCAAGATTTCTGACCGTTTGGTCGGTCGTTACGCTTGCGATGACATCGTCAATCCGACGAGCCCGAAAGAATTCCTCATCAAGGCGAACGAAGAAATCGACGAGACCAAGGCCAAAGCGATTGACGTCGCCGGCATTGATCGCGTGCGGATTCGTTCCGTGCTCACGTGCGAAAGCAAGCACGGCATCTGCCGCCACTGCTACGGCCGCAACCTCGCGACCGGCGCGCTGGTCAAGCTCGGTGAAGCGGTCGGCATCATCGCCGCCCAATCCATCGGCGAACCCGGCACGCAGCTCACCATGCGCACGTTCCATACGGGCGGTGTCGCCGCGGGCGTGTTCAAGCAGCCGCAGATCAAGTCGAAGAACGACGGTATCATCAAGTATACCGACCTGCGTTCTGTCGAACTCGAAGACGGCAACAACATCGTTTTGAACAAGAACGGTTCCATCCAGATTCTCGCACCCGACGGTCGCGAATTGGAAAACCACACCATCGTCATCGGCGCCGTCATCTCCGTCAAAGACGGGGCGAAGGTCAAGAAGGGCGACACGTTCGTCCAGTGGGATCCGCACAATGTGCCGATTCTCTCCGAGAAGGCCGGTAAAGTTAAATTCCATGACATCATCGAAGGTGTGACGATGAAACAGGAAGTGGACGAAGCCACCGGCGAAGAATCCATGGTCATCATCGACCATAAAGAAGATTTGCATCCGCAGATCATCATGTCCGACGAGAAGGGCGAAGTCGTCGCGAACTACCCGATTCCCTCGGGCGCGCACGTCGTCGTCAACGAGAAGGACACTATTGTGCCCGGCACCCTCATCGCCAAGACCCCGCGTAAGCAGGCCAAGACCCGCGACATCACGGGCGGTCTCCCGCGCGTGGCCGAGTTGTTTGAAGCCCGCCGTCCGAAAGACGCGTCCGAGATCTCCAAGATCGACGGTATCGCCGACTTCGGTCCGAGCGTGCGCGGCAAGCGCTGCGTGCTCATCAAAGACGCCGTTACCGGCTTGGAAGAGGAACACCTCATCCCGATCGGCAAACACGTCATCGTCTTCAAGGGCGACTTGGTCAAGAAAGGCCAGCAGCTCACCGAAGGCCCGATGGACCCGCACGAAATTCTGGACGTCTGCGGCCCGCAGGAATTGCAGGAACACTTGGTCAGCGAAGTGCAGGAAGTCTATCGTCTCCAAGGCGTGACGATTAACGACAAGCACATCGAGATCATCGTGCGCCAGATGCTCCGCAAGATTCGCGTCACCGAAACCGGCGACACCCAGTTCCTCTGGGGCGAACAGGTGGACAAACTGGAATTCGAAGCCGAAAACGAAGCCGTGGAGAAGAAGGGTGGCAAGCCGGCGGAAGCCGTGCCCGTGCTGCTCGGCATCACCAAAGCCTCGCTTGAGACCGACAGCTTCCTCAGCGCTGCGTCCTTCCAAGACACCACCCGCGTGCTCACCGAAGCCGCGACGCGTTCCAAGATTGATAGCCTCCGCGGCTTCAAGGAAAACGTCATCATGGGCCACATCATCCCGGCCGGCTCCGGCTTTGATATGTATCGCAAGGTCACGCTCGACCCGCTCGTCGAATTGCCGGAAGAACCGGAACCGACCGAAGCCGAAGCGACCGAAGCGGAAAATCCGATGCTCGCCTAAGCTGCAACCAAATTACACACGGCGTCCGACGCAAGTTGGACGCCGTTTTTGTTTTGCGGTAATGATTTTACGGAGATACGGTGGTGATTGACTTTTTAAAGAAAATTGAGACAGTAACTCGATTCGTATGGCAGAACCGACTAAGAAAACCGTTCAGATTGGCATCAAGCGCACTAGGCCATTTCCACCCAAATTTATCGTCCTTACTGGCTTTAAATTGAAGCTTGATAAGGCTGCTGGCCTTGTTGACATTTTTTAGAATCACGTGGCCAACAGAAGGGTGAAAAAATTACTTTCGATCCAGTTTTGACACTAACCAACATGGATCATTTAAAAAGGTTTGTGACCGGAGTTGCTGTTAATCCTGATGAAACTGTGGTCAGGGAAGATATCCACACAGATCAGTCAACCTATTCCAATATCGTTCATTTAAGTCGTGTTGGTAATACTGGCGAAACAACGTTCAGCGTGTTTAGCCTTTCTGACTGGGTCAATGAAAGCCGTCAAGCCACTCGCACAACTGGTGAAATCATTAGTCATGATGTTGTGGTTATTGTTAGCTCTGCGGCAGTTCAAAAGAAACTCATTATTGATTTGGTTTTACTCCTTGAACAGATTAACTCTTAAGCAAAATGATTTTTGCTACTCCATCTGAACCAATTTTGGATTCTAATTCTCGTTTTCGTAGCGACCGAGCGGCAAACGTGGCGATTTGCCAAACTATTACAGTCGATCAGCAGCCAAATTTAGAGTTTACGGACCTCAATTTTGAGCATATTGGAGGAGATGATTGGCCCCCACGAGTCATGCCACTGTAGATGAGACAGTTTACGGTGGTTTCGGTTTGTTATTTTGTTTCCACTCAAGGTTCCG
>Ga0164297_10001443_pt1 | contig 25291 bp, 17 predicted proteins | sample GEODES058metaG_FD_113539 | JGI IMG/M metagenome (GOLD analysis project Ga0164297, IMG submission 113539) | Dystrophic lake water microbial communities from Trout Bog Lake, Wisconsin, USA - GEODES058 metaG | ecosystem: Environmental > Aquatic > Freshwater > Lake | place: USA: Trout Bog Lake... | reverse complement strand
CGTTAGTGTAACGTGTGATTCCAAGCATGTTCGTATCATTCTGCATTTTAAAGAACAACGCCTTCATCGAATCTCTATCATTGATGATGGTGTAGGAATGAAAATTGAAGAACTACGCGATGCTATTGTCTTCAACCGTCTCAAGTTACGTCACAGCAGAGACATTGGAAAATTTCATGTAGGTATGAAATATGCGTTTATCTCACTTGGTTCTGATATTACCATAATCAGCAAAAAAGAAAATGGTACAATGGTTGGTGTTCGTATGAATATTGAACAAATGGAGGAACTTGATACCTTTGTACCAACTGATGTATGTGATGCTGTCACAGAGGATTGGGCAGAGAAACACATTACTCCTTCACATTTCGAACAATACAAAAAACAGACACGCGGAACGTATATCGAGATACGTAACCTGTTATCAGACCGCCGCCCTACTTCGCAACGCTGTGTACTAGATTTGGTAAAGGGGCTTTCTACAAACTACAATAATCTACATAATGATTGTGCCATTTCTGTCGAGCCATCAACTGGTTCAATTATTAAAATTAAAACAAAAGATCTGTTTTATGTAAACGATCGCCAAGCCCATCTTGATGAGTCCTATTCTACAATCTTTCATCTTTACAAAGATGGCAAGGATGTTCGATTGATTGAAATGATTTGTCAATCGCGGATGCTTGCTCGAAAAAAAATGACAGGAGGTACGACAGCTACACCTGTGTATTACGAATACACAGAGGTTGATACTGGAAAAAAAGCGAAAAAGATTTCTATGAAAAAACTTGAAGAATTGCCACCACCTGTAGACCGACTTGGTCAACTCGAAGTTTTCATTATTCAAGTCAACCGAGCCTCATTTGAAAAAGAAAAAGAATGGTTTCCTCAAAATAGCCCGCTTGCAATTGATCGTAAGGGGTTTCACTTTATTCGAGGCGGTGTTCGCTGTGTTGGAAGTGCGTTACAACTTGGTTCCAAAATTAGCGATCGTGTATTTACAACAACCGAGCGTCAGCGTAGTCAAGTTTCATTTGACCCAGACTTAGATGGACAAATTGGTGTCAAGTTCAACAAACAAATGGAGAATCATGCTCTCCCATACAGTGTTCTTAATACTAGTTTACTCTATCTATATAAAAAGATGTCAAATGAATGGAATAAGAAGTGGAAGCCATTAGATGTAAAATACAAAAATGAATCTGATAGCTTTTCAGGTGATTCAGATTCAGACGACGAACTCGAAGAAGAGCAAAAACTACAGGAGCATGTGGAATCTGTTGTGATGGAATCTCCTGTGGAGAAACCGGTTGTTGTCGAATCTGATGTTGAACCTCTTATTGAACCTGTTGTCGAATCTGATGTAGAGGAATCCGTTGTTGAACCTGTCGTCGAACCTGATGTAGAGGAACCCGTTGTTGAACCTGTGGTTGAACCTGTGGTTGAACCTGTCGTCGAACCTGATGTAGAGGAACCCGTTGTTGAACCTGTTGTCGAACCTGTGGTTGAACCTGTGGTTGAACCTGTCGTCGAACCTGTTGTCGAACCTGTCGTCGAACCTGTCGTCGAACCTGTCGTCGAACCTGTCGTCGAACCTGTCGTCGAACCTGTGGTTGAACCTGTTGTCGAAGAACCTATTACTACTTCACCTCCTACGGAGGATGTACCACAACAGGTCATTATCCATACGGCTCACTATTCCAAAGAACAATACGAACATCTTCTCTCTATTCTTCACACCTTTGACTCTCAAATCGTGTTTTCCTCATAAAATTGAAATCGAAATCTAAAAAGTAGAGATGTCAGCCCAGAAAACAATGTCTTCCATTCAAATTGATGCCATCGAATTGCTTCAGCAACATCGTCTCACCCCTGAATCTCTTCTTCTTAAATTGGAACAAGAGCCTACCTTTGTATTACAAGACAAACATAAATCGACCTGGACATTTGTAAAGCGAAATCATTCACGAAGACATCTTATGGCAAAAACCAATCATATGAAAAAATACGAAGAAATTTACTGTGCTTCTCATTAATCTACGGCTGTTCTTTATTTTTGTTCTCTATGTGAAAACGACTCCATTTACGATGTGAAACCATAGTAGATGGAATCGGAGATCGAACATCTTCACTCCAATGTGTTTGACAAAGAACACTTGAAAAAACAATTGGAAATCATCAAAAAAGCTTCCGATATGGCACAAGATAAGATCGATTATTTTTCTGCGCATGATGATGATATCTTAATGGCAATCGGTGTAGTTGAAAATTTTTTACGAAAGAAACATCGTATTTGTTACGGTGGACAAGCCATTAATGCCTATTTGCCTGCTCAGCACAAATTTTACGATCCTGAATATTCCATTCCTGATTACGATTTCTTTACTCCTTCGCAACATCAAGATCTCAAACAGATCGCGGAAGATCTGTATAAAGCTGGATTTACTGAGATCTCTGCTCGTGAGGGAATGCACGAAGGTACAATCAAGATCTATGTGAATTTTATTCCTGTTGCCGATATTACTGCGATCGATCCTCGAATCTATCGGATCTTATCAAAACGTGAATCACGAATTGATGGAATCTCTTATATCGATGCCAACTCGCTTCGTATGCTTATGTACCTTGAATTAAGTCGGCCTCGTGGTGAAGTTCGCCGTTGGGAGAAAGTATTTGAACGTCTTATGCTCTTCAATGAATTTGTCCCTATTCCCCCCTGTCATGGATTTTATAAAAAACGATTATCAAAATCAACCCTTACCATTTCACAGGCAAAATTTGTTTTTCGTTATATTGTTCAACAACGACGAATGATCGCAGGTGCCGATCTTGTTCCCTTTTATGATCACGCGATCAAAAAACATGCCACCAAAATGGATTGGATTCTTGGTAGTACCAAACCGATCATCTTCTTCTCTCCTGAACCGATCCATGATGCGAATGAATTGATCTCACACCTTGGATCCTTATCCAATAAACGGATCCAAACCAAAGTCTATCAAAATCAAGGCCTCGACCTCATTCCTTCCATTCATGTTCTTCATCAAAATCATGCTCCTCTTGTTTTTATTATTGAACAGTCTGCGTGTCATTCCTACATCAATCTTCCCATTAAAGATGGGATGGGTGATGGCTTGGTTCATAAAGTACTTCGCGTTGCTTCCATGGATACATTGATCACATTATATTTTACATTAGGATTTGTTCAATCTACCTATTTTGATCGAGGAGCCATGGACTGTTTGGCCAATCAGTTGGTTATGTTATCGATTCAAGCACGACGAAAACCTGAGGATTTTATTTTTCCATTTGTGTCCATTCGTTGTGTTGGTCATCAACAGGGTATTTCTTCCTTAATTCGTGAAAAACTTGCTCGAATGACGGTAAAAAAGAAATCAAAAATCAAGGAAATTTTACAGAAAGCCGAGATGAAATATCATAAACCATCCGCAAATCGTAATACCATTCGAAATAAACGCAATACGCATATTAATGAAGATTTGCATTAATTTGATCCATTAATGTCTTTAATGAAAACATCGATGGCGATGCGTCTTTTACCGCTTTTTGTTGCGCGTAATCCATTTTTTGTAATTTATCAGATCCCTCTGGAAGTGTATATTTTATTTCAGGTTCACTTGGAAGATTTAATTGATTTAATAATTCACCACTTTGTGCTTGATTCTGTACTTGTTTCGATTTTGCCACAAGTTGCTGATTTGTTTGTAATTCATTCACTAGATCTTGATCTGCCATAAACTTCTGAATTTGATCTGAGACTTGTTGTTGAGTTTTCTTCTGTTGAGACTGAAGAGCGGCTTCCACTTCTTGCGCAAATTGCGGATTGTCATGAAAACATTGAGATAAATCTTGACAGGTTTGATTATCAAACCCCTCCAGGTTCATAAAACTTTCCCCTTTTAATGCGGATTCTAATTTCTTATGCGCATCGATCAATTGCTGATTCATCCATGAAAGTGCGTTGGTATAAGGTGTCGGATCCGTCGGTATCTTTGGAGCAATCACTTGAAATGTTGTTATATCAATGGTTTCAGGCAACGGATCCGTAATGACAGGCAATGATTTTCCTATTTTTTGAGATAGATTTGCGATATAGGAATTCATTTCAGATTGAGGCGGAATGGTTGGTTGAGAAGTCGATAATGAAGATGATTGACTTGGATCGGTTAATGGTTGTTGTGGTTGCTCGGCACTCATCGAAGAGACAATCGCATTTTGCCATGTTGTCATAAATGGATTATAAATTGTTGTTACAAATGTCTGATATTTGGTTACTAATGTTGGATCAATGGTGGGAACAGGATTGTCAAATGGTTCTTTTTGATTATGAATCCAAACTACCCAAATCAATAAGATGATACATAGTACTACTATAAACATCATCCTCTATTTTAACAGAATAATATTGTATCCGGGTAGAATGAGCTGTAAGACTCCCGCATTATTATCATATTATTCGGATAAGGTTAATATCTATCAACATCATGATTTTATACCATTATCTGCTATAAAGTCTATCCCTCCTCCTCTTCCCGCTCCTATTATCAATGTTACGAATTCCTATGGTGTACCCTATCCTGTACCTACCCATTTCCCACCCTTTCCTTCATGTGCGAGTTGTGTAGCACAAAATACTTGTTGTGAATCGTGTCAGCATAAAAAATAAGGTCTTCTATAAATAATGGAAGAGAATCCCACCATTATCTCTTTTCGGGTCATTTATATGATCCAACGACCCTCTCGTAAAAAACAACCCATTTCTGAATTTCATCATTTTGAAACGACCCGTTTACCAAATGAATTTTATAATATACGAATGATTATTTTTTATTTTAATACGTTTTATGTAAAATACCCATATTCTATTCATCCAATCATATTAAAACGGGTTGATAATCGATTTGAAGTATTGTTTTATCAATATTATACTTCTAAAAATTTATTTATTCAACTCCATCTCCATCAACAAATTTATGATTATAACGCATTATGTTTGTTTTTAAAAAATAGTATTCTATTACCGCTTATTAATATGCCTAACTTAAACCCTTGACGTGACAATACAAGTAAAACATGTCTGACACGGAAAACGTCGCAACAAACGAGGTAGTAGAAGTTCCAACCTACAATACTCCTCTCTCGCCTGCTCACCAATATAATCGTATCATTCTTAATCTTATGATCAAAAACGAAGAACGTATTATCCAACGTTGTTTGTCTCATGCTCTTCCTCATGTTGATGCGATTTCTATTCTTGACACAGGTTCCACTGATTATACCATCGAGCGCTGTAAACATTTCTTGTCCACCTGCGGTAAGCCTTTCAAAATCAGCGTAGAACCTTTCAAGACATTCGGTTACAATCGCACCATTTCGTTTCAAAAAACACAAGAATTATGTACCGAACTCAATTGGGATCCTGAAATCACTTATGCGATGGCTGTCGATGCGGATATGAATATCGTCCCTTCAGGCGGATTCAAGTCGTTTCAGATGACTTCTAACGGGTACACTGTGATTCAAGCGAATGGTCATATCAAATACTTCAATACTCGTTTTATGAAATGTGGATATCCATGGAAGTGTATCGGTGCCACTCACGAGTACTGGTCTGGTGATCCCACCTCCAAGATTCCTTATGAAATCTTCTTTATTGATGATAAAAATGATGGCGGTTGTAAATCGGATAAGTTCGAACGCGATGTCCGTCTCTTGACACAAGAAATTACAGAAGATCCCAATAATGCCCGTGCGCACTTTTATCTTGGTCAAAGTCTCAAAGATCTGGGTCGTTTTAAAGAAGCGATTGTTCATTTCAAAAAACGCATTGAACTCGGTGGCTGGTACGAAGAAGTATGGTATGCACACTATCAAATCGCAAAGTGCCATGAATTCTTGAAAGATATTGGCAAGATGGAACTCTGGATGAATCGTGCCTTTAACTTTCATCCCAAGCGTGCCGAACCAATTTACCATATGTGCCGTTACTTCCGCGAAGTCTCTCAACATTACAAGTCCTACCACTATTACTTGAAAGGTCGAGATATTCCTTATCCCAAAGATGATGTTCTCTTTATTGAAGATGCTGTGTACAATGGCTTATTCGATTACGAGAACACGATCTTGGCCTGTTATGTAAACGGTAAGACTCGTCACGACTCCTTGTATGACTTGGTCTCTTATATTAATCGTGGCATCCCTCATTATGTTGATAACGTATGGGATAACATGCATTACTATATCGAGTCACTTCTCAGTCCTACCTATCGTGGTACCTACACCAAGTTAAGTTTTCCACCATTTGAAGAATACAAAGTATCTTCTTGCTGTGTTATTCCATGGACAGAGGATCGTCTTTTGATGAATACTCGATATGTGAATTATTCAATCGATGGCAATGGTTGCTATCATATGCGCTCTTCAGATGGCAATGTGAAGACACGTAATGGTATGGTCTATCTCAATTCTACGTATTTTCCAACGGAAGAAATTGCGATCATGAATGAAGATCTACCACCTACCTATCCCAGTAATGTGGATGGATTAGAGGATGTTCGTCTATTTACCTTCAAGGGGCAACTCTACTTCTCTGCTTCGTCTAAGAATCTGACACCCACAGGCAATATTGTGATTGCCATCGGCGAATACCGCCCAGATGACCATTTGATGACAAACATTCGCGTGATTCAACCACCTCATCCCACCGAATGCGAGAAGAATTGGATCGCGATTCCTGAGACCTCTCTTGGAAAAGTGGGAGCTGCCAAAGATAGAATGAACTTTATTTATGGCTGGAATCCATTAGAAATTGGCGCCATCAATGATAATAACCAGCTGATTATTCATACTAAGTTTTCTACTCCTACCATTTTTAGCCGTTTCCGTGGTTCCTCACCATTGTGTGAGTTTGATGGTAAGTTGTGGTGCGTATGTCATTATGTGAAATACAGTACCCCACGTGTCTACTACCACTCAGTTGTTCAATTTAATCGAGAAACCATGAAGCCTGAACAGTATTCTCCTCCATTCGTGTTTCGTCGTACTGCCATTGAGTATTGTCTCGGATTTCATATTCGTGATGGCTCTTTCTGCTTTTTCTTTTCCGAGAACGATACGGATCCAGGATTTATCACCATTCCTCATCGTAGCATGAAATTTCTACCAATTGCGTGATGTAGTGATGATTTTTAATCCAGTTCATAGGTAGAAATATGTCGTCTCACACGGTTGCTCCTGCGATTGTCACACCCAATGTTGTGATTCCTTCTCTTCCCCATGGTGCTACACCCGTCGTACCTTATCTTGGATTTGTAGCGGATACCATGATCACTTGTAAGGTGAATGGAACCGAAACCACTGTTGCGGTTCAGAACTTGAAGCCTGGTATGCTCGTTAAAACCGCTTCTGGTATGTTTCGCCCGGTGGAAAAGATTGGAACTCGTTCTCTTTCTAATCCTGGTACAAGTGACCGTCTTGCCAATCGTCTTTACACACTGCAAAAGGCACATTACCCCGCTTTGACTCAGGATTTGACCATCACGGGCAATCGTTCCGTTTTGATTTCTAGCGCAACCGATGCCCAAAAACGCCAGATGATTGCGGTACATGGTCGCATTATGGTAGCGGATAAGAAGTTTATTCTTCCCTCTGCGGCAGATGCGAACGCAACTCCTCATACGACTGCGGGTGATGTTACGCTATATGATTTTTCACTCGTCAGTGCGATGAAAACATTGAACTATGGCGTTTATGCGAATGGTTTATTGGTTGATTGCTCTTCCTCCGTTCGTATGATGAATAAGGCGTACACTTTATTACATTAAGTGACCTAAACTCGTTAGGGTACAAAGTAATAGTATGGTAAAACAAGAAAAGACGAAAGAAGAACGTCTCAAAGAGGGACTTAGCTTGCTGAGTCAATTAAAAGAAGGCGGAGTTCGTGGAAATTCACTTGGATTTCTTGTTTTAAAAAAACAAGTAAGTGAATGGGTCGAAACGGGTGAATCGTGGGAAGGAACCATTCCCTTTACGGAATACGGGCGCGAGGCCATTGTATCCTTTCCAAAATACAACAACAAGGCAGCTGGATTGAATTTTAAGGTGGTAAAATAATATCTGATAAGTTATATTCTACAATTTATCAGCTAGTACTAGATGGGTAATTCTGCCAGTATTTATATATCGGTATCGTCGATGAGTCCGACACAACTTCAAATCACAGTGGGGGGTGAATCTGGAAATGTATCCAGTCGATTTCAACTTGCCATTGTAAATAACAACACATCAATTACCTATACCAGTCCAAACTTGCTCGACGGAGGAGCCTATAGTCCACCTGCTGCTGTTTATACGGTGGATCTATCTGACTTTGTAAATGGTTCTACACCCTTTGCGTATACATTAGGAGATTCCTGTACCTTAGAGGGAATTGCCCTTGATAACAACGATCAGCTTTCTACCACACCATTTACTGCCTCCTATTTTGGTCCATTGTGCCCGATTCTCTATTATTCCACACAAGCCGATGCGGTTTCAGCCGGTCTTAACTACCTCGCTTATTCTACTAATGGATACACCGTTCAAACAGAAGGTGGAATATCTAATTGGAAACTTGCCTCCTCCAGTAATGGTTCTTCCAGTCAAATTGGTACCTACACCACCGGCTCCACACTGAACTCGGATGGTATGTATTATCTCTATCCTGCGGGTCCATGCTTCTTAGAAGGCTCATTGATCCGATGCTTAATCGATGGACAAGAAAAAGATGTACCTGTTGAACAATTACGTAAAGGAACCCTTGTTAAAACAGAACTGGATGGATACAAACCGATCGCATTGATCGGTCATTCTTCGTTTCACCATTTGGCATTTGAAGACCGGATCCAAAATCAACTCTATGTCTGCTCCACGGATCTCTTTTCGGAACTCACCTCCGATCTGGTTCTCACTGGCGCGCACTCGATCTTGGTTCCCAATTTAACAGATCGTCAACGTCATGATACACAACAAGAAATGGGAACCATTTATGTTACAGGACAAAAATATCGCCTCATGGCCTACTTACATGATCGTGCGAAGCCTTATCCGATTGCGGGAAACTATACTGTATGGCACTTTGCGTTAGAGAATCCTGATATTTATATGAATTATGGCGTTTATGCGAATGGTGGTCTACTCGTAGAATCCACATCGATTCGATTTTTACGTGATTTATCCAATATGACATTACTATAATTCCAGATCGATCATAACTGGTACATGATCCGATCCGAAATACTCTCCCAAAATGTCTGCTCTCCGGATCCGATCGCCTGATTTGTTGGAAACCAGAATGTGATCGATCCTCCATCCGACATTCCGAGCTCTTGAGTTTGCAAAGTTGGAGAAATACGAATATGCAACTTGTTCTGGATTCCGAAATCGAAAGGAATCCAAAAAGCCCGATCCGATCATCTTTTGAAACTCCGATCGCTCTTGATCCGAAAATCCAGGAGACTTCCGATTGGCTTTCGGATTATGAATGTCGATCTCATTCGGAGCACAATTCAGATCTCCACAGAGGATGACCGGAAGATCAAACTCTCTCTGGATTTCGATCATGTACAATCGGAGGGTTTCTTCCCAAACAATTCGTTCTTGGATTCGAGCCAATTCAGGTTGAGCATTCGGAGTGTATACCGTGATCACGATCTGTTTTGGGTACTTTGCGATCACGATTCGTCCCTCCTGAATAAACTCTTGTGTACCGTATTCTCCAATCACCTCTTCCGGATACCGGGAGAAGTCCGTTTCAACCCATTCAGGTTGTTCTTTGGTAAGGAGAGCTACTCCGCTATAACCCTTCTTGCTCTTGGAAAGATTCGTATAGATGTGGGGATAATATGAACGAAGAAAGGCCAGATCGCCTACGTTCTGCGTCTTGAGTTCTTGGAAACACAAGATGTCAGGTTGTTGTTCTTCGATCAGTTTGGTTAATACATTATTGGTGGGTCCTCCAATTTTTTCACCCGTTTTCAGCTTACTTGTCATGGACTTTATACCGTTAATGTTAAAGCTAATGATGCGCATGGATTATGAAGTGTTATGTCTGTATTTTACTACATTTGGTTTATGTTTCAATTTTTTTATTACGTGAATGGATATTATATTTTGATATAGTAAAAGATGTCAGTCAACTGGGGAAATCAACAAATATTACCGTTTAATAAACGAGAAAAATCAACTCGGGTAAGCGAGCGTGCCAAAACAAATGTAATGAATGTCCCTCTCGATCCTGTTACACCCCCTGTCTCCGACATGTTATATGTAACCCACAATGGAAATATGTATCCTGTTGAGGTAAAAAATAATGTACCTAAAGTAAATGGTGGAACACGTAAACACAAAACAAAGAAACGAAAAACAAGAAAACACTAAATAGAATGGCACATGTTCGATTTCAAAATGAGTCCGAATATCTAGCACCTCGCTCCCCTATGTTTAACAAAGCCCGCCGTGAAAATCAACAAATGCTTCAAGAATTGGCCACTTATCGCCGTGAAGTAGAAGCCAACACCAATTCAAATTCTGTAAAACGCCTCACTCGTAAGAGAAATATGACCTGGTCGCCCACCACTGCCAAAGAGAGAGCCAATGAGCTTGCCCTTGAAATGGGATATGGGTCTGTAATTTCTCGCATAAAGAAAACAAAACGAGGCAAAAAACGTACCGCCAAAAGAAAGACCCATGCTCACAAACATCTTCATTAATACGCAAACATCATTCCCGCTCTTCCACCATATACACGTAACATATTATAGGTTTCCGCATAAACGTATACTGTGAAACGACCTACATTTAGACCTGCTGTATTTCCATAGGGTGTACGAAATTGTAAAATCAAATCACGATGGGTAATCTTATCCAGATTTGCCTCACCATTTGGTCTCGAAAAAGGTGTAAATCCATTCTGAATCGCAAGTGGTATATTATAATAATATCGATTCACCCATGGCGATTTTCGTTGCTCATACGATGGAACAATGGATCGAAATAATGCGGGTGCCTCCGTTCGATATCTCACCAGCGACCCTTGATAACTTAGTTCATACCCTGAAATCGGCTCAGAATCTGATAACTGAAATGCGGGCCTCATGTATTCCGTAGGACGATTCGCATACAGACCTACCGCATCAGGCCACCATGGATATTGTGTGTTTGTAGGTGTTGTATTGATTGTTCCTGTCATGTCTCGTGTGGCCAAAAAATGAGCGTTATACGAGGATGCCATATATGGATTACACATGAAATAGAGATCACGTGTTGGATTCGGAATGTCCAAACGGATTCTAGCATTTAATAATCCTTGTGTATCAAACGGATTGGTCAGATAATGCTGTACAACGGGTACTTGAAGATCCGCCAATCGAAAACGATTGGCTTCATTTTGATCCAAATAGACATACTCTGCCATGATATGACAATCTCCTAATGGAAGTGCTAAGGGCATCTGAATGGTTCCAAACGTGTTAGCGAGTGGTGTTTGATTAGGATTCTGGTTCGGATCCTGGGCATAAAACGTAGAACCCAGAAGTGGTGTAAGTGATGTTCCATCCGCATTGGATGTATTTGGAACATGGGTCGGTGTATAATATAACCCATTTAGGGCACGAAACGTGATGCCTACACGAACATCATCCATTGACATCGCATCGATTGGCAACGCGCAACCTGTATCTCCACGTGTAAACCAAAATGGAAGTGGTACTACCACTGTTTCTTGATAGGGTGGTGGAAGAGGTGTACGATTTGTGATTGCGGTTGAAATCGCATTCAATGATGCGGTTCTCGCATTTCCCTGTGGCCAACCAATGCTGGTTTCTGTAAATCCTGAATCTTTTCGTTTAATCAACTCATTCATCACAGGGACTTTTTCTAGCGGTGTGTGAAACTCATCAAGGATTTCTAATAGCCGACTATCGAGTGTTTCGACACGACTCGCCGCAATATCCAGGGTGAGTTGTTGAACCAATGCGTGTCCTAATGAGTTTGTCCATCCAAATTGTGGAAATGCGGGTTGGCCACCATTTGCAGCAATTGCTTGGGCTTGTGTGGTATAAATATCTGGCATCGTGGCCACTAAATACAATCGTGTCACCAGATGACCTTTTCTCAAAATCCGAAAGAATCCCGTATTGCCAAATGTTGGTGTGTTTTCGAAATCGAGACGTTCCCAACGAGTTGTAAATCGACCTGCTTTGTTCCATATTTTTTGAAAAGGATACAATGTTGATTTAAATGATAATCGTTCATCCTGGATTCCTGAGGCAATCACTTTTAAGAGACTGGCCACCATTCTTCTTACTCCTCCGATATTCGGCTTTATGCGTTCGATTTAAAGATAGAAACACTATGTTCTAGTAATCATGTTGGTAACATGTTACTACGACATTTATGGACGACCCGAAAAATTCATGGACTATCTCTATTTGTTTTACGATCTAGGAATCAGTGGCATTCCGATCACATTATTTACCGATCCAAGTTTGGTGTATAAATTTCGGATCTTTCCCTCCACCGTGACCGTGATCGGAATGCCACTCACAGAGTTTGAATTGTATCGTATGGGAATGGCATATCAGCGTGATCTGCCTTCTGCCCGATCTCCTGAGAAAGACACCAAAGAATTCTTTTCCCTCATGAATACGAAAATCGAATTTGTAAAGAAAGCGGCAGAACGTTGGCCCGAAATCGAAACATTTAGTTGGATCGATTTTGGAATCCTAAAAATTGTACGTCAATCGGAACGATTTCTTCAGAAATTAGCCGAGATCAATGATCTACGTTTTACCAAAATGGTGATCCCTGGATGTTGGTCGATCGGTCAACTCTTTACCGTGGAATCGATCCATTGGCGATTCTGTGGCGGATTTTTTATCACTCCTCGCAGTTACATTGATCGATTTTATGAACATTCTTATGGAGTGATGCGCGATTTTTGCACCATGGATTTTTATAAATTAACATGGGAAACCAATGTATGGTCCACGATTGAATTCTGTGCGGAACATCAGAATATCATGTGGTATTTTGCGGATCATGATGATACCATTGTACTAAATATTGATTATGTATTGGATCATGTTGTACAAAAAGATCCTGAACCCTTAGTCGGTGAACATTCGGTTACAGATACCGTTCTCGAACCGTAACCAGTTATAATAAATCGCATATACAAATACTTCCCATCCACCAACTGTTACAGAATCAAATTGACACGACGGATTGCTAAGGGTCGTTAGATCCATGGCCATCGGTTGATTCACTCGTAGCATTAATGTAATGGATGTTGCGCGACTCATATTCGCGGATCCACTTGGCTGATGGGCTTCAGGATCCTCTGAAAACGAATAGCCATACATATGTGACTGATAAGCGGTAATTCCTCCACTATGTTTGGAAGCAATATGATGACGAAACCAATCACCATCCGCCGTGATGACTTCGGATCCATTGATTCGGATTGTAGCTGTTTGAAGCCATGGAGGATAGACTGTTGTTGGATTGGATTCGAGTCCAATGGATGGCGTAAAATTCGTCCATTCATTATTGACTCGTACCGCCTTTCTACGAAAAGCCCAACGAAGTTCCACTACAGGATGATTTAGTTCTAATGGTAATTGAATATCAACTGTATCCGTATTTCCATTTGCTTTACTGACGAGGTACTTTAATGGTTCTTCAAATGAAAAATTCTGAACCAGTTTTACCATTTGTTCAAATGGCTTTCTAAGAAATTTATCTCGTAGCGTTCCTGTTGTAAGGGCGGTTGCGGTAACCAAACGTACATCACGAAACGATGGTGGCTGAGAAATGGTATTCGCCGTTATGGTTGTAACACCATCTGCTGTTAATAGAAAGGGAACGGATTGAGATAACGGGGTATCCATTGTAGTTGTACGATACCCAATCGATCGCCGAATCACTTGATCAAATGATCGAAACTTAATATCGACACGAACTTGACCCTCATTACATGATAATAATGGAAATACTTCTTTGAGTTTGGTTCGAAGAAAAAAGAAGGGTAGAATACAAAAGATCGTCCCATCTTCCGTTGGATAAGGACGAGATGGACGAAATGCGGTTTGCTGAACAACCGATGGATCCAAATAGGAATGGGGGATCGATCCGAACGCATCGGCTTGAATTCCAAAACGTATATTTTGATCATGATCCAATACAAAATGGGTATGAATAAATTCTCCCGTGATCCGTTCAATGGTTTGATCGCTTGCAATAAAATCAGCATATTCGATCAAACCTGTTCCTAGACCATTCATATAGGTCCAGTATTGTCGAAGTTGAGTTGAATCCGTTGTGATCGTAGCATTTGTTAATTGAGAAATGATCGAATTATCATACCAACTTCCTAGTTTGATCTGAAGCATGACAGATTGTAATAGATCACCTGCCGGTAATGATCCAAGCTCAAACGTAAACTTCTGTCCCCATTCGGCAGGACCACGCTGGGGAAACTCTTGAATACTGAGCGTAGTGGGATAGACCGTTTGGGTATGAGGCGGAATCGTTTCATCGTTAGAAAGAATCTGGGATGAGGAGCTCTTTCCAGCATGAAACCATGAATTGTTGGTATTGATCGGAAAATAGGTATTGTCTTGTGCGTCTCGATCAGTTAGATCCAAGATGGTCGTAATGTCACCTCTTGGTCGAAAATAGTCCTGTGAAGACATCTACTACCTATTCGGTTGATTGTTTAGATCCACGCTAAAAAAATTGAAGTATTGATATAAAATCATTAGGAGCCAACCATGACTGAACTATATATTGACGTTTCCAGACTTCCCACGATTCCTGAAAAGAATTCGTGGGAAACCTTCATGACAAACGTAGATCATCAATACGATAACTGGAAAATAGAATGTCGTGCTTATTGGCGTGATTATCGTAATTGGATTATCTTTATATTGGTCATTCTTGCGATTGGAATTATACTTACTGTAACACTTGTTCTTTCACCATCTGCTCCATCCTATCCATGTCTTTCTTATCAATCTAATACACCTGCTTCATCGGTATCTGTCGCATGCCTCCAATATGTTTGGAATACAAATTGTAAAAATCCTTATACTTTCCCATCAGGGTATACGGGATGGTGGAATCGCTCTCCTCAAGGAACGACAATGATACCGTGTAATGGAAGATCACAATGCGGGGTTGGTTCTTATGAAAACATTCTCATTTATATGTCATTTTGCCAAATTGGAATCAATCAGTGATTTATTTATCTTTTTATTTTTGTAAAGAAGAAGTATAGAATCAATGGCCACGTGGAACAGTGTTACAACCGTTGCCACAGGCTATGCGTACAGTTACCCTACGCAGTCGGTATCATCTGATACCACTGGTATGAATTTGGCTGCCATTTATAATACTGCTAGTTCGGTTGGTATTATCTATTCGCGTGATGGAGGAACAACATGGACCGCTTCCACTGGAACTCCTACAAGTGGAATGATTAGTGCTATTGTCAGTGATTCTACTGGTCAATACGTGGTATTTACTTATGCTACTGATAATTTTTCTACTAATACAGGTGGTGTCTACCGTTCTACCAATTATGGTGCTAGTTTTTCACAACTATCTGCTATTGGTTCCTATGCGTTTGATTATGTATCATGTAGTGCGGATGGCCAGGTGATATATGTGGATCAACCTCGTTCCAATCAATTAATGTTATCCACTGATGGAGGATCTACATGGACACTAACTACTACTGCGAGTAGTAGTAATACAAATGGTTGCTGTAGCGCAAATGGAGCCTATTTCTATCAAAAAATTGGAACAAATGTGATCGCGGCTGGTACAGGTACTGGCGCATCATGGTCTAATATTACTACACCTAGTGATGTATTTCAAGTGGCATGCGATTCTACTGGTCAGATTATTGTATATTCATCATTGACAAATGGTGTTTATCGTTCTACGGATGGTGGTTCTACCTGGAATATCATGAGTGCTCCTACCAACTTAGGTCAAACCTATCTATCGATCGCATGTGATTCTACTGGTCAAGTGATTCTAGCAGGTGATGATACAAATCATTATTCATATTTTACAATTGATGCGGGTGTATCATGGAATCAACTCAACATTGGACCGACTTTTTCTCTTCTCGTTACATCAAATGGACATAAATTATTTAGTTCTGATGCCTATAGCTTGTTTTCGACTCTTGCTCAATCGGTTCCTATCGTTCCAACTCTTACTTCCGTTACATATGTAAGTAGCTCCAGTGTTAGTTTAAATTTTACATTGGGATCAAATGAAAATTCTAGCTTAACGGATATTCAATATGCGACAAGTTATGATAGTTATGGCAGTTGGACCAGTCTTGGATTGACTGCTCCATTGGAAGGATATACCTCTGCTACTATTTCTGGATTAGCATTTAACCCCGTCGGCAGTTCATTTGAAATACGTGCTGTCAATTCAGTAGGATCTTCTGCCAATTCTAACTCTGTTTTATTAGATGTTTCTCCTGATGCGCCTACGATTACAAGTGTAGTCTATATTGATGGTTCAAGTGTAACCATTCATTTCACACTTGGATCCAATGGTGGTACTTCATTAACCGATTTACAATATGCGACAAGTTATGATGGTTATGCCACTTGGACCTCTCTTGGATTACCTACACCATTGGAACCCTATAATGCCGCTACCATTACTGGATTGGCATTCAATCCGAACAATGTTTCTTTCAAAATGCGCGCAGTAAACAGTGTATCCAATTCATCTGCCTCCAATTCCGCACCGGTACAAAATGTTCCTGATGCTCCTACCATTACCAGCAACCCAGGAGCAATCGATGGTTCCACTGTACAAATTAGCTTTAGTCTAGGATCAAATCATAATTCGGTATTAACCGATATTCAATATGCCTCAAGTCAAGATGGATATGCGACCTGGTCATCTGTTGGTCTATCTGCTCCATTGGAAGGATATACCAGTGTTACCATTAGTGGATTATCATTTAATCCGAATGAAGTTACATTTGAATTACGTGCGGTTAATTCGGTTGGTTCGTCTCCTGCTTCTAACGCATTGATCGCAGGTCTTGTACCAGATCAATGTACATGGACCTCTTCGCCGATCGTGACTGATAATTCTACAATCAATGTTACGTTCACATTAGGATACAATGAAGGTTCGTCTCTTACCGATATTCAATATGCTCGTTCCATTGATGGATATACCACATGGACCTCTCTCGGATTGACACCACCACTGGAAGGATATACCTCTGCTACCATTACTGGATTATCATTACCACCTTATGGATATTTTGAACTTCGTAGTGTTAATATGTATGGTGGTTCTATTCCGTCCTCTCCTACCTTGGCAAGCAGTAATAGTCCTGCTCTCTCCTCTACCAACTGGTTAACTCTATCTGGATCCCAATTTTATGCGGCATCATGTGATTCCACAGGTCAGTATATTGCGGGTATTACCAATTCGGGTACATTTGTTGCGTCGGTTGATTATGGTCAAACCTTTCAGGTAGGTACCAATAGTCCCACCACCTTTCAATCCTTTACCATGGGTGTGACACCTTCTGGTCAGATTATCTATATTTGTGGTATTGATTCGAATCTCTACAAATCAACTGATTATGGTGTGACCTTTACCATGTTAACTGGAGGATATGCGAATCAATATGATTCGATTGTATGTAGCTCAGATGGAAATTACGTATTTACTATGGCCAGTATGGCTGGCTCACCTGTGATTGTCTCATCGGATGGAGGTTCTACCTGGAATCTCAATGGTGGAATGTCAGTTTATTGGTCAAGCGTGTGCTGTAGCTCCAATGCTCAATACGTATATGCTACTGGAGTAGATACGAATACAAATGCACAAGTATTATATAAATCATCGGATCATGGTAGTACTTGGTCACATCTTACTAGTCTTCAAATCAATCCATTAACAACACTGAATAGCATAGCATGTGATTCCACGGGTCAAAACGTAGTAATTGCGGCAGGATATGATGGTATTTATCGCTCAACAAACTATGGTGCGTCATGGTCCGTTATTAACTCAGGAGCATTTGGTGTAAATTGGATTCGTATTGCGAGCGATGCGTCTGGTACAAATCTAATTGCCAGTGAAAATAGCAATAATTCCATTTATAATTCAAGTGATTCAGGTCTAACATGGACGGCAGAATACATGGGACTTTCCCAACCTAACATGGTGGCGATTGATTCATCGGGTACATATCGTCTCTGTGGATTTAATGGTGGTATTACTGTTATCAATCAATTTGCCTCAAGTGTTACTAGCTCATGGGTCTTGAGAAATGATTATTATTTTACAACCATTAAAATGTCGTTAATTGGTCAATCAAACCAATATATGATCGCAGTTAAATACAATCCAGAAGCATACAATCAGGTCTCCGTTTCAAACAATGGTGGTGTATCATGGACATCCTCCTTTCCACCTGATGGAGGAAATACAACAGGTGTTGCATGCTCCTTCAAAGGAGATATTATGTATTATGTAAGTGATATTGGATTTGTGTATCAATCCACAGACTATGGAAATTCATTTACGCTTATCAGTGAAATTGGTGGCTCACTAACAGGAATCGCATGTGATTCTACAGGAACCAATGTATACATTACCGATACATCTGGAGATTTTCTTCAGTCGGCAAATTCAGGAGCTACCTTTAATCAAACCTATAATACATATTCTAACTATGGCGGTTCTATGGTACATCTTGTATGTAGTCAAAATGGTCAATATGCCTTTTCCACCAATAGTAACAATCCAACAGAATATTATGTCTTTAATAACTTTGGAACAAATTTGGTGACAATGGGACAGATTTTAGATAGTGGTAGCAATCCACAATACATTACATCTCTCGCATGTAGCGGTACAGGTCAGTTTATATATGCTGGTACACTCAATGGTCTGTATGTCTCAACCGATTATGGATCTACATGGAACATTACAAGCATGACAAATAATATTTCATTTGTTGCAATGGACCAGCTAGGAAATCGCTTACTTGTAATTGTAGATAATCAGAGTGTATATCAATCATTAGATGCGGGTGTAACATGGACACTCATTACTATTCCTGGTTCAATCTTGGTAGGTGGAGATGGTGTACCTGGAATCTCGATGGGACCTGAAGGAATCAACTATATTGTATCGGCTTCTAACCCAGGAACATACTTCCTTCAGCAAGGTTCTGCGGATCAATCTGTACCCGCTGCTCCTACTATGTCTTCGAACCCCTATCGTAATGATAGTTCATCCGTTATTTTATCTTTCTATTTGGGATTTAATGGAAGTTCACCTTTAACCGATATTCAATACGCAACCACTCATAATGGTTATGCTACATGGACTTCACTTGGACTAACGGGTACATTAGAAGGATATACAAGCGCGACTGTTTCTGGATTAGGATTTGATCCAGCAGGTGTTACCTTTAAAATCCGTGCGGTCAATGCCGTTGGCCCATCCAGTGCGTCCAATGGACTCATTACACCCACCGTTCCTGATGCGCCTACCTTCTTATCTTGTTTAGTCGTGGATAGTGCCACCATAACAATTGCCTTTACACTAGGTTCTAATGGTAATTCTTCATTAACGGATCTCCAATATGCGAGTTCATATGATAGTTATGCCACATGGACATCCATGGGTTTGAGTACACCTCTTGAAGGATATAGTAGTGCTACCATTGGTGGACTCGCATTTAATCCATCAGGTGTCTATTTTGAAATCCGCGCGGTCAATGCGATTGGTAACTCGTCCGCCTCAAGTGCGGTAGAAGCAAGTAATGTTCCAGGTGCGCCTTACATTACTGACAGTTATCTTGTCATTGTCGATAGTTCTACCATTCAGTTTGATTTCACATTGGGATCAACCGGTGGATTATCATTAACCGACATTCAATACGCCTCTTCTGCGGATAGCTATGCCACCTGGACTTCGTTTGGATTGTCTGCTCCATTTGAAGGATATACCAGTGCGTCTATTTATGAATTATCATCTATTCCTTATGGCGTATATTATGAAATTCGAGCAGTTAATGCGGATGGTGCGTCTAGTGCTTCGAATGCCGTCATGGTTCCTAATGTTCCTGATGCTCCTACTCTTAACAGCAGTTGCGTCGCTGTTAATTCAACTACCGTTACCTTATCATTTACGTTGGGTTCGAATAATGGTTATACTTTGACCGATATTCAATATGCTCGTTCCTTGGATGGATTTACGACCTGGACCTCTCTTGGACTAACTTCACCACTAGAAGGATATACCAGTGCCACCATTACTGGATTATCTACTCCTCCTTATGGATATTTTGAAATCCGTTCAGTAAATGCTCTTGGTAGTTCGTCTGGATCCAATCAGCAAGTAGCTATTAGCCCTGCGCCTGATTTTTCTGCTACCATGTGGCTTACCTTGAGCGATCGATATTTTATAGCAGCCAGTTGTAGTCCAAATGGACAACGCATTGTGGCAGTAGATGCGGATAATCAGGTGTATGCGTCATCCGACTATGGCCAAACCTTCCAGAATCCCTCTGGTTTACCATCTGGTGTTGGTAGTACCTATTATATCGGTACAGCCTCAAATGGACAAACGGTGTATGTATGCGGTAATAATGAACAGCTCTATCGCTCCGTTGACAGTGGTGTAACCTTTTCGGTTGTGTCCAGTATGACCATTGCGAATATCTATGATAATATTGTATGTAGTTCGAATGGTACCTATATCTTCATGGCATCCGCGATTAGTTCTCAAATTGTCTTTTCAAATGATAGCGGTACGACATGGAACGCAAATGGCCCCACTCTTACTTGGTATTCATTGACCTGTAGCTCGAATGGACAATATGTATATGGCGTTGGTTACGATGGAAGTACAACAATGGTCTATGTCTCAACCGATTATGGCAATTCATGGGACTCCTTTTCGACATTCACTACTAGCCCTGACTCATTGAGTACTGTTGCATGTGATTCATCAGGACAATATATTACTTGCGCGGCAGGATATGATGGAATTTATCGTTCTACGGATTATGGTTCGACTTGGAATCCGATTTACCCCGCGTATGGCCTCAATTGGATCAATCTTGTCAGTGATGCCTCAGGTATGAATTTACTCGCAACAGAAAACATCTATAACTGTATTTACACCTCAAGCGATGGTGGTGCGTCATGGTCTGTAGAGAATATGCTTCTTTCCTCACCCTATATGGCAGCCATTTCACGTGATGGAGATTTTCAAATTGTGGGTGCGTACAATCAAATGACAGTGATTAATCGCTTCTCCACTCAAGTGATAAGTCCATGGTCGTTGAATAATGGAAACTGGTATACACAGGTAGCTACTTCCTCTAACAATCAATATATGATTGCTCTACAATATGAACCTGTTATTAATAATAAATATGCGGTCTCTACCAATGGTGGTTCTTCTTGGACATCTTATGCTTCTCCCAATTCAGACTATCAAGTTCAACAAGTGGGAATATCACTTACTGGACAAGTCATGTATTATACCGATTATTATGCGATTTATCGATCCAGCAACTATGGCGCGTCATTTTCACAATTGATGTCGGCGCCTCCCTATATACAAACCTTCGCATGTGATGCTACTGGTACTTATTTATTTATTGGTTCTGAGAATGATAGTATTTATGTATCAAATGATTCTGGTACTACCTTTACACTTGCGTATAATCAAGAGGTTTCAGGAATTCATTACATCATTTGTAGCGCATCAGGTCAATATGTCTATGCGGTCGATTATTACAATCCATCCAATCTCATTATTTCCACAAACTATGGTGTATCGTTTACATCCTCTACAATGCCCGCCTCTATTAATGGATTGGTTTGTGATCAATCTGGACAAAAACTATTGGCCACATCCAGTTCAGGTGTATATAGCTCCGTTGATTATGGTGCATCATGGTATGTTACACAATTAACAGATCCTACAGGACAGATTACAATGGATGCGTTTGGAAATCGTGTAATTGTATATAATTATGATGCTGCTTTATTCTATCAATCACTTGACGCAGGAACCACATGGACTCCCATTACATCATTGATTGGTGATACAACCAGAAATGGTCCTAGTGCAAACGGATGTTCGATTAGTTCTGATGGAACAACCGTCTTCCTTTCTACACAAAATCCTGGTACCTATTCGTTAACCATTGGTTCTCCTGATACAAGTCCCAACTGGACCGCCATTACTGGTTCCTATTTCCCTCAGATTGTCTATAGCTCCAATAATCAGAACGTGATTGCCTTATCCGCTCTAGAAAATCTTATGAAATATTCATCCGATGGCGGTTCAACATGGAATTATGCTAATAATTTTGGATCAGTTGTCCTTGTAGGTTCTAGTCCTTCTGCTCAATATGTTATTGCTTCGACCGATCAAGGCCAATCGTACCTTTCTACTGATTATGGACATACCTATACACTCATGGGTAATTCACCCACAGGTCTATATTGGAATGGTTCTGCGATTGATGCTACTGGTTCTAAGATACTTCTTCTTGGAAATGATGGTTATTCTACAAGCTATTTGTACTATTCGAGTGATTCGGGTGCGACATGGACCAATATTTATGAGATCGGTGGTTATCTGTGGTCTCTTGCTGCCAGTAGTGATTTTGGAAACTTGTATATGACCGCATTTAACTATGTCATTCTTACCTCCACCGATGGAGGACATACATGGAATCCTGTTACAACCTTTACTACCTATAATGTTGAACAAGTCGCATGCGATTGGACAGGACGCTATGTTGTGGTTGCCAGCTCATCCGATGGTGTGTATCGTTCAACCGATTATGGTGTCACGTGGACCAAGACGAATGCTCCTTCCAATCCTCCTGATGGACCCGCCTTTATATTAATCGCAAGTAATTCAACCGGTAATCATTTGATATCAACTGATTTTTCAAACTCAGTTACGTATATATCGGTGGATGCTGGTACAACGTGGTCCATCCAACCCACGCCTGCCGGTTTTATAGGTATGGCGCCATCAGGTGTTTCCATTAGTCCCGATGGAACCCGATTTGTCACCTGTCTAGCGGGACCTGGAACCTTCTTTGAAACCTATGGTTCTCCTAGTTTGCCAACTGTCCCTTGCTTCCTCGAAGGAACTCAGATCTTGTGTCAAGTGAACGGTGTCGATACCTACGTACCCATTGAAACCATTCGTCCTGGCATGCTCGTCAAGACGTCCATGAATGGATACAAGGCCGTGAAATTGATTGGTTACCGTGCCATGGAGAATCCTGGCACTTCTACACGTGACAAGAATAGCTTGTACCTCTGTACCAAGGCCAATTATCCTGAACTCACCGCGGATCTGACCTTGACGGGTTGCCATGCGATTTTGGTGAATCAAATCACCGAGACCCAGCGCACAGGAATCATTTCTACACTCGAACGCATCTTTGTCACAGATCGCAAGTATCGCTTACCTGCCTGTGTTGATGAACGCGCTTCTGTTGTTCCCACCGCAGGAACCTTTACGGTTTGGCACTTCGCGTTGGAGAACAACGATGTCAAGATGAACTATGGTGTCTATGCTCAGGGCCTTCTTGTTGAAACTTCACCATTATGGCATATGAACAACAAGAATTATACACTGGTCCAATGAGCTTTGAGCTTTTTAGGAAAAAGCTCGCAAAAAAACAATTAGCTTTTTAAGGCGGAGCGCGGTGTGACCAAAGGCCACCTAGGAAAAAGCTCGCAAAAAACAATGAGCTTTTAAAGCGGAACACAGTATGGCCATATAGGAAAACGCGGTGTACCCACGTAGGAAAATGCTCGTAAAAATTGAAGTATCTTCTCGAAAAAAAGAGAGCGCACCCGATATGACCACTCCCCTTCTTCTATTGGAATATTTCCCCCCCCTTGCTCCCGATTATTCCTATGGAGTTCTTCCTGACCATCTTAAACACATCTCCCTGCCAATCGATGCCATTAGTAAAATGGAAGGTTGTCAATGGTCCGATAATGGAATACGATGTGGAAAGAAATGGTTTCGTTCCTATATCTATTATTGCGAAGCACACAAAGATATTCCTGATATCAAACGATATGAACCCATTACCTCTTGTCGAAAACGTAAATAACGACATCATCCTATTTTTAAATGATTCTACCCTATACTACGCATGTGTACGGTAGAAGCATTTTATACAACATATAGATAGAACAAATGTCTGTTCATCCACGTGTAACTTCCCCCACGTGGACTCTCGTATCGGGCCTGTATCTTCAACAGGTATCGATTGATCCGACCAATCAGTTTCAAGTGGCCATTCAGTACAATGATTCGTCACCTCGAACCGTTGTCTATTCTCGTGATTTTGGTGCGACCTGGTCCACTTCCACAGGCATCACAGGAAATCCGGCTTCCATTTCCAGTAATGGACAAGATGTACTGGTTGGTACCACAGGTGGTGCTTATAATCTGTATTTTTCGAATGACTATGGTACATCATTTAATGCCATTGCGAGTTATGGCGCCCCTCAATCTTTTTGGACGTTTGTTGGACTAGGTCAACAGTCGAGTTATTATATGGTGGCATGCGATCATGATCCCAATACGGATACTGCCCACATTTATTATAGTAATGATGAAGGCAATTCATGGTCTACTCTTGCAACCTACAGCAATACCTATATTACATCAGGAGCATGGTCCAATACAGATGGTATGGTATCTATGTATTTTGTAGCCTATAGTACCATTTCTCCGTATTACTCTGAACTGTTGATTACAACCAATACAGGCAGTTCATGGACTACCTTGCCCGATATGTCTGCATACAACATTCAAGGCGTGGCATGTGATCAGACCGGTCAATATGTTGTCATTTCTGTTTCACAAAACGGTGTCTATCGTTCGACCAATTATGGCGCCAGCTGGACCCAAACGACCGCACCCAGTTTCCCACCCTCGGGTCCGAACATGGGTCCCATTGCATGCGACAACTCTGGCAATCAGATCGTGGTAATGGACATGAGCGTTCCTGTTCTCTATGCTTCTTCTGATGCGGGTGTCAGTTGGGTTCTTCAAAATACACCCAATAGCAATACCGCGACCGATATTTTTAGTGTATATGTAAGTCCTGATGGAAGTTATCGCGCAGCATCCTTTTTGGGAGTCGGACTGTTTTCCAATG
>Ga0164297_10001440_pt1 | contig 25324 bp, 24 predicted proteins | sample GEODES058metaG_FD_113539 | JGI IMG/M metagenome (GOLD analysis project Ga0164297, IMG submission 113539) | Dystrophic lake water microbial communities from Trout Bog Lake, Wisconsin, USA - GEODES058 metaG | ecosystem: Environmental > Aquatic > Freshwater > Lake | place: USA: Trout Bog Lake... | reverse complement strand
CTTGAATAGGTTTTATTATGCTCTCAAAGGTTAAATTGAGCAAATGAAAGCCATTTAGATAATAGGTAATTATGCCCACGGCCTTCTAAGCCGTAGGTCGCACGTTCGAATCGTGCTGGGCAGACCAAAACTGTAAAGTATGTCTTAGGTCATAAACCTATTATGCTGAAAGACTAATCTAAAAGTGCTTTTTGAAAATCTTCTGCTGATACTTCAGCTTGGCGTAGTAAGCCGTTGACTGTGCCAACTTTTACTTCTTTGTGGTTTGGTACAACACAACCTTTTCCACCACGTTTCATCATAATATGGCTACCGGATTGTCTTGCTACTTGAAAGCCTAATTTTTCTAAGGCACGAATGATATCTTTGCCAGAGAGGCCTGGAAATTTAGGCATGTGCTAAGTCAAAAGTTGTTACTAATGGATGAACATTGAAGGTCATTGGGAACTCCTCTAAATAAAGAGAGGTGGCTTCTTTTAAATTAGCAATTGCCTCATCAACAGTTTCACCTTGAGTAGTTGTGCCTGTTTCAGGATTTAAGGCAACATAACCCCCTTCTTCAGCAGGACTTAATATAGCGGTTAGTAGCATGAGATACTCCTCTTCTTAATGAGTTTATTATGCACTCAAAGATTGAATTGAGCAAATGATAGCCTTTTAGATAATAGGTAATTATCCCCACGGTATAAGAAGCCCAAGTTCCCACGTTCGAATCGTGCTGGGCAGACCAAATTAGGATTTCAAAAACCATAAACCTACAATTATTAATTGAATGGTTTTAAAATCAATAGCATAGACAAATAAACTATCTAGGAAATGCAATGGCAAGTTTAATCACAATTGATCCTGCAGTTTGTCATGGAAAGCCTTGTATTCGAGGCATGAGATATCCTGTCGAAGGTATTCTCGAATGGTTAGCAAGTAGCATGACAATTGAGGATATCTTAGGTGACTATGAGGATCTTCAGCGTGAAGATATTTTGGCTGCTTTGGCCTATGCTGCTCGCTTAACTCGTATTAAAAGAGTTGAACGCATCGCTGCATGAAATTTATAAAAAAATCTCACGTCAGACATGGAGTTAACTGAATTTGCAGTCTCCCAAGGTTGAATCGTTATCAGTAAAGACGATGACTTTGTGCAGGCTTATTTGATCAACGGAGAGCCATCTTTGTTACTCATTTCAACGGGAAATATTAGCAACCTCGCACTTGAAGTCTTGATTAAATCAAATCTACAGTTAATATCAGATGCTTTTTTACAAAGTCGTTTCGTAGAACTAACTTTCAACTCGATAGTTATTCACGAGTAAAGTTTGGGTTTGCGGCAAGACAAGCCCAAGTTCGCACGTTCAAATCGTGCTGGGCAGACCACTAAGCCAATGGTATGACCCGGTCACATTGTTAACACTTCTTTACTCTTTAAATCCTTAAAGTTACAAGTTCTTTTCAGTTAGTTTAATAAGGTTCAAACCAACTAGTTTAAAATAAGGTTGATGAGAAAAATTCCATATGCCGACTGATAAACTTTACCTAACTCCTTTAGAGAATGCACTTGCAAGACTTCAAGAGGGCTATGCACGCTATCGAAAAGATATTAAAGATAGCCAAATTCGGGATGGATTAATTCAAAGATTTGAGTTTACTTATGAAATAAGCCATAAGATGCTAAAACGTTTTCTTGAAAGAACTGCACCCAATCCTGAGCAGTTTGACGCAATGTCGTTTGCTGATTTGATCCGAAGTGGCAATGAGCAATCCTTACTTTTAAGTGATTGGAGTAAATGGAAGATATTTCGAGAAATGCGAGCAAAATCAAGTCATACTTTCGATGAAGGTGTTGCCCTAGAAGTTATAACTGTAATCGAAGACTTTATTAGAGAAGCAACAGTCCTTTTAGAACAACTTCAAAAGAGAAATGTCTAAAATATATCCACCGATCGAAGTTAGTTCTTCAGAGTGGAAAATTATTGAAGAAATTTTAATCACATTTGCCCCTAATCAAGAAGTGTTAGCCTTTGGCTCACGAGCAAAGTTTTTAGCAAAGCCATATTCCGATTTAGATCTTGCTTTAAAAGGTGAAATGCCTTTAAATTTGAGTTCAGTCGTCGATCTTAAAGAAGCTTTTTCTAATTCAGACCTTACATTCAAAGTTGACATAGTCCAGTGGGAAAATATTTCCGAGGCTTTTCGAGAAATCATCAGTAAAAATAGTGTTTTGATTAAAAAATCCCGATAAGGGTCTGTACCGGGCAAACACTTTACACTTTTCCGATCACATCCCGATTACTTTGGGACCAAAAGGATTCTCGATAGCACTCACTTTTGAGATCAGTTCAATCAGTTATTTTCTATTTTTTCTCATTGCGTTTGCTTCGAACTTTTACCTATTTTTAGAAAAATTTCTTGATATTACAAAATTAAAACTCATCTAAAGCGTTAATTTGTCTATGCTAATATTGATTTCAATATTCTTATAAGAAAGCCCAACGCATGACAAGTATAAATTTTTTAAGATTTGAAAAATACAAAATAGCACTCACTCTAGCAGTGTCTCTGACTCTCATTTATCCTTCCTTTGCTAAAGAGCTTCCCACTACTGGAACAATTAGTACATCAATTGGTAAGCTGAGTATTAAAAATGGCTACCCAACAGAAAACACTTCACGCAAGATTTATGATGAGATTGATTCACAAAGAGCTGCACAAGCATACCTTTGGGCATTGCCTCTAATGGGAATGGTGCAGTGGCAATCCGAACAGAAAAATAAGTTTGGGGCTAGCAATTTAGATTACGTTGATTACTTAACATTTCAAGATAAGCTAGGGTTACTAACTGCAAATGCAACGACACCCTATGTAATGGGTTTTCCGAACTTAGATCAATCTGGACCTTTGGTGATGGAAGTACCTCAAGGAGCTACAGCGGGCGGAGTTACTGACTTTTGGCAAAGGCCTTTAACTGATTCAGGGCAAACAGGACCAGATAAAGGGCGCGGTGGAAAGTATTTGATCTTAGGGCCTAATGATCCAGACATAAAGCCTGAGGGATTTTATATTGTCCGCTCACCAACATCTAATGTATTTATTGGGCATAGAGCAGTAGATCCTGATCAAAAAAAAGCTTTAGAGGCAATTGCTGGTTTACGTTTGTATCCTTACAGTCAGCGTGATAATCCTCCTGAAACACGTCATATTTCTCCTGCTGGGCGCAAGTGGAGTGGAGTTCAGCCAAGGGGCTTAGCTTATTGGGAAGGGCTCTCAAGGGTAATCAATGAGGAGCCGGTCCTAGAGCGTGATCGAATGATGCTTGGTATGCTAAAGCCACTGGGTATTGAAAAAGGGAAGCCTTTTAATCCTACTGAAAGGCAAAAGAAAATCTTAATAGATGCATCGCAAGTGGGTGAAGTGATGGCTCGTACTATTGCGTTTGATAAACGTTTTGAGGGAGTTCGAATTTGGACTGGTAAGCAATGGGAAATGTCATTGTTTATGAAGGAGACTAATCAAGAAATTCCAAGCAGCACACAGCTTGATGAACGCGCATCTTGGTTCTATGAAGCCGTTGGCGTCTCTGAAGGAATGATGGGACGAACCGTTGGCGCTGGACAAGTCTATTTAGAAAGTACAAAAGATCATCAGGGCAAATGGCTAGATGGAACGAAGTCCTATGTTCTTCATGTACCGCCTAATGCTCCCGTAGTGCAATTTTGGTCAGTTACAGTATATGACAATGAAACACGCTGTTTTGTTGATACAGGAGTGCAACCTGATCGATCTTCGCGTGATGCAGTCACTAAAAATCCAGATGGATCTATCGATCTTTATTTTTCACAAACGCCGCCAAAAGGTAAGCCAGTGTCTAATTGGATAAAAACAATTCCAGGGAAGGGTTGGTTTGCTTATTTCAGACTTTATGGTCCAACCCAAGAGTTTTTCGATCGCACATGGGTATTGCCAGATATAGAATTGATGAGATAACTGTGACATCTTTAGTGAGAGTCTTCAAAGAGAGTTGAAGATTCTTACGTCAGTCTTTCTAACACAGAGACTTATTTTGGATTGTATTATTGACTAGCTTTCTAACTGTTATTCAGGGTTAAAACGACGGTGTTAAAGATTGAACTACTAATAGAATTTATGGTTATTCTTTCGGCTCCTATCTTTCATAATTTCTATCTTTGGAAATACAAAAAAGTGGATAAGAAAGAGCTGATTAAAAATATCAAGGTATTCTTTTTTCTTTACGCCATCCTCGGATTAGTTGCATCAGTACTGGTGTTTAAATAACAAGGACCTTTAGGATGGATACTTAATTTAAAACACCCATACTCAATAGGGTCGATTATTCAAGAAATCAAAGATCGTTATGTGGTGTAAGGACGCTGACAATACTGAATGTTATGAGGCTCCGTTGTTTTAAGAAATAAACTTGGCAATACTGATTAACTATAACTTGAAGCATTCGATTCAAATATTTTATTCTCACACGTAATTGAAATGTTCAGCTTTCTATATCAACTAGGGTTTCCCATACTAGTTTTAATCTGAGATAAGAGAAGAATGTGTAAAAGGCCTTTTATATGAATCTCACACAGCTCATTTATGTTAGTAAAGCAACCCAATTAATGGGGATGCTTTCTTTGACTCAAATTTTAGACAGCTCAGTAAGGTGGAATGAAGCTCACGAACTTACGGGAGTTTTGTTTTATGACAATGGACATTTTTGTCAATTATTAGAGGGTGACAAATATGAAATTTTGAGTGTCTGGGAGAGAATTAGTTCTGACCCAAGGCATCAGATTCTCAGGCGTCTTGAATTGAGCTCGATTGAGAAAAGAAGCTATCCTGACTGGAAGCTTCGATTTTATGGGGCAGAACAAATTGCCAAGCACTTCAAAGAAATGGCGAAGGTATTGGACGGAATGCCTAATCATGATAATGATTTATTGAGACTGATGAAAACAGTCTCATCAAATGAGCCCATTTGAAGCATGACGATCTAGTTAATTTCTTTTACCCTAAGCCTTTGTTTGGCGCTCTTCTGAAACAGTTGTCAGGGACTTTAAAAGAATAAGATTTGAACTAGATAATCTCTTTTCTTCAAAATAATAGATATTTATTTAACTTTGCCAGTAGAAATATCCATAATCATCTTGGTCAGCAAATACATTCGAGGCGCAATCGAATCAATTAATATGTACTCAGCATCATTGGAGTGCGCACCAAAACCTCTAGCGCCAAAACGCTCTAAAACTGCGTTTTGATTATTTAGACCAGCGAAGGCTGCATCTGTTCCACCCCCTTCAGCTTGAGTACTAAAACTTAAATCTAAGCCAAGGTCTTCTTGATAAATCTTCTTGGCATAATTTGCTACCACTAGCCCTGCAGGATTTGCTTGTAAAGGGGGGCGACGGCGTTCAAAGTTAAATTCAACTTTGGTCTCAGGAATGAGTTTATTGTTAATACGAGCAGTGACCTTGGGTTCAATACTATTAAAGTCGTCGACCCTTAACACACGAACGTCAGCATTTGCAGTTGCTTTAGCCGGAATAACATTTCGGTTGGTTCCGGCCTGAGAAATAGTCCAATTGAACTTCACACCGGTTGTAGGATCAGACAAATCACGCATTTGTAGGATTTGATGTGAAAGCTCATAAAGAGCATTACGGCCTTGTTCAGGGGCTGAACCAGCATGAGATGCTTTGCCAGTAACGGTTAAATTAACGGCTCCAATACCAGCTGTAACAAGGGAAATACGATCAAACGCAGCCAATGAGGATTCACAAGAAAAAGTCACATCATGTTCAGCGCCTAATTTTGTTAAGGTAGATCTTGATGCAGGTGAACTGATTTCTTCATCGCCATTGATAAGTACGGTGATCAATCCATAATCGTTAAAGTTATTGGCTTTCAAAACCTTAAGAGTATGCAGAATCATCGCAATACCTTGCTTATCATCTGCAATGCCAAGGCCATAAGCACGGTTACCATCAATTCTAAATTGTTGATCAGCCAACATACCGCGCAAGTAGACAGTATCCATATGCGCAATCAGTAAAATTTTCTTAGTGCCAGTTCCTCTGAATTGGGCGTGTACCATTCGACCAGGTCGAGTTGGAGTATCAAACATTTTGTAGGTATCTGGACCTGGCTCTATAAACTCCACCTTACCGCCTATGATCTTGAGATTTTCGGCGATAAGAGCAGAGATTTTGTCGAGACCCTCACGATCTCCGCTACCGGACTCAATCGATACCAAGGATTTGAGAGTGTCAAGATAAGGAGCAGCTTCTTTTTTAACTGCTGACATCACTGGCTCAGATGGAGCAGATAGAGCAAGAAGAGGAACACTAAGTAAAACTAAAATTAAGTTACGGGTTAGCGTATTCATGGGTTAACACAATATAGTTAATAATTGCTTCATGGTACTCTGATTTTTTTCAATCGTAAAACAACATATTTTGCCTGACCCTATGTAACATGTGCATTGATTTCATTTTTTCCTTTCCTTTCCTTAAACATAGTCGTATGCCCTAGCTAGAGCCCAGTCGTTTACTATAAAAACGATGTTCGGTTGAATAGGGGTCATAGCAAATTTCTCGGTACGTTTGCTAATAATCGTTAAACATTTCGCAACGGTTAATCCACTAAAGTTCAGAGTATGTCAAAATATTAGAAATTTACAATTTCTAGGGGTGATTATGAGCAAACTTTCGAATAATTTATGGTGGAGCTTGACGGGTTGGATAATAACTCTTGCTGGCTTAATGATTTATGTTCAAGGTTATAAGCCGATTTTATTTGGTATTGGAATTCTAATTGTGTTTTATCGGATTATCATTGCCTCTGCTGAAGAGTACGACACCAAAATAACACATTAATTATTTATAAAGTTATTTGATCTATTTTATTTTAAGAAGGCCGTTGAACCTTGGTTGGTGATGGCTTTGAATCCTTCAATTTTAGCCTTTGCAATTTTTTTCAAACTAGTTCAAATTTTCATGTAATTTTGCTTAATTTTTTTGATGAAAAGTTGATTTAAATAAAGATTTCGATTTTCAAAGGTTCATTGATTCAATACCATCCTGAAATACTTTACAAAAGTGTTCCATGGGCTTTTCAAAGTCCGGATGAGATTGAGTGAATGCATTCATGTCGAGTATTGATTTACTTACCCCTTGTATAACCCTATCAAATATGGAATTGACAGATGCTTTGGACAGACCGCACGCTTGTCTTCCAAATTGAATCAATTCCTGGTAAGACGGATACTGTTTTGATCCATTCAGCTCCAAGGCTAAAACGTCATGAGGCTGGTATGGTTTGGTTGACAGCATATCGTAAATCGGTGCAAGGCGTACGTCACTATCTGGGTGACTATAAAGTACACCAAAGTTTTTCAAATGCGCATCACCATTCCTAATGATGCATGCAAGTACCACAGCACCAAAATAATGAGACATCGAATCAGCCTGATGTTCAGGTGACACAAAAAGCTTAATGCGCTCAGCTAACTTTTCATAAGAAGATTCGTAACGACCGCTAGATCGCATTCCGCTGAGTACACAAAAATCTTCGAACCCCAAATAAGTTTGGTTAAATAGATCAAAACGCTCCACTACTAACATTTTGCGATTTTCTGATAATAGAACTTTCGCAGTTGGTAACCCCGCATATCGAGATGCGGCCATACAAAAAAATTCATTGGCTGCGAGTTCAGGATACTCACGTGAATCAAAGCTTTTGACAATATGCGTTGCACCTCGATGTTTAAGTCGGTTTAGTGGCTGTCCATTATCATCACGAATCAATACTTTTGGTTGCATACCTGAAATACCGGAATACTCGGCAAAACGGCCCAATAAATCATGAAATAAATCTTCAGCACCAGTATAAGACAGGAGATTGCTTACACTTTGTGTTGGTACTTCTTCAAGTTCGTTCCCCGTTTGGGCATAGCGTAACCTACCAATTTGGGATTTACCAACAATCTGTAATAAGGATAGAGCATCAAAATTTGGTATTACTTTTGAAAACATTCGTTCCAGCTTTTCTCTTAATGCTCCTTCTGGTAAATTCATTTCGAAGATTGGGTGTATCGTTCCCATTGAGTCGTAGGGAGCCCGTGCAACGGGCATCGATAATGACACTGCAAAATTCGATTTGCATTCCCGTTCGTAAGTAAATAAGAAGGTATCTTCTTCCATGTCGCTGCGAATAATATCCCCAGCTAACGTATTAGAAGCAAATACACTAATCTCGTTTTTTTGCATTGTTTTCTTTCCGTAACTCTTGCAGGGTTGGATATTTTCGGCGAGGAGAGACATTTATTTCAAGACCAAGCACTGCACACAACATCATTGTTTTGCGAAATCCTACCTCAGCAATTTTGCCAGTCTCTATCCCAGAAATCGTGGCTCGACTCATCCCTAGCGACTTACCCACTGCCTCCTGACTCAATCCTTTACTTTTACGGGCTTCTTTGATTAATGCACCAATTTCATTTAGTTCCATGCACTAAATATAATGCAAAATTAAATAATTATCAATAGTTGCATTGTATTTAATGCATTAGGGTTTTATTTTATAGCCTGATTTTTTGCTTTTGAATCACTAAATAAGCTGTCCCCACCTTATGGCCTGATTTAATACCTCTTGGTAGGAAGTCGTGACATCTAAATCTACTCCACGATCTAAATCTTTTTCTGTTAATCCTGGCCAGCGTCCCATTACCTTATTTTTTGGCAAGTTACTACCCATGACAAGCGCGAGACTACCATGACCATGGTCAGTCCCATTACTGCCATTACTTCTAAATCTTCTGCCAAACTCAGTGAGAACTACTAAAGTATAGTTTTGCTGTTGCGCTTGTAAGTCTTCATCAAAGGCTTTCAGAGCTTGGGTTAATTGACCAAGTACATTATTCATCCTAAAGGGTTGACCTTCATGCATATCCCACCCACCATGATCTACCCATGCATATTGAAGAGGTACATGGGCATTTAAGAGCCTTGCAATAGATCTAAGGCCTACACTTGGGTTATTGTTTGCATAGGGCGTTTTACCTTGAGATTCATAAGGTTTGATTTTTTTAAAATCAACATTGATTGAAGGATCAAGCGATTTTTGGATATTGAATAATAGGTTTAGGGTTTTTTGAATAGGTTCCGATGCAGGATGACTTTTATCAACTTTAGCTAGCTGAGAGAGAATTGCTAAATTGGGTAATCCACCAGGAAACTGAATACCATTTTGTAGATCGCGAATGGCTATGGCTGGAAGATTTCCTTGCATTGATCGGGGAAGATTTGATCCCCCAGCAAATAAAAATGAATCGGGATTCAATTTCCCAGAAGCAATGCGGGTCATCATTCCTAAGGAATCTGGCAAATGCTGAAGCTCACTGACTCCTCTTTCCATCATTTCTTGTGCTTCAAAGTGCGATCTTGTGCCATTAATGATGCCGGTTGCTGGCCATGGCACTAGTCTTCCTGAGAGCATTAGTTCAGACAGAGCACTTGCTTGTGGATGCCAAAATAATTTCGTGCCATCCAGTAATACTGGGTTTTCAGTTGGTGCAAATAAAAGCTGCGGTGATCTTGCTGCAATAAAATTGGGGTCCTCAAGTGGCGAGAGTATTCCTAACCCATCAGCACCACCTCGTAAAAAAACAATAATCAATGGGCCGGTTTGTTTTATCGATTGAATTTGGTCGGATTTTTCAGCTAAAGCATATTGATTGATCCCTCCCAGTAGAGCGGAGGATATTCCCAAGTGAGTAGTTGTATTGAGGAATTCTCGTCTGTTCATATGTACTCCTAAATGACTGTTTTCGGTAATACAACTTCGGTTTGAAAAGTCGGAGTACAGGCCAAAAGCCCAATCATTTTACGAACCACTTCAGGATTATTGGCTTTTTCATTCGGGCTAATTTTTCCAAACTTGAACATTTGATTCCTTAGGTCGGGACGTTCTTTTCCAAATAACTTTTTTTCCCAAAAGCCCAATAAAACTTGAAAAGATGCATTAGAGCCTATCTCTAAAAAGGGGTCAAATTCTCCCGTCTGCCACCAATTTTCAGCAAGGCCTTGAATCAGAGAAATCCTTTCTTTTACATAGCCTGGTGAAAGAATTTCAACCATGCTATCAGGTATCCCCTCAGGACTTGGCCAACTATATGGACTAAAGCCTGCTCCTTCGATACCCCTTAGAAATCCTTCATCATTAAATTTGAATGGTATGTTCGCAACAGAGATAAATTTACTCGCTAAACGAATGGGGGTCATGATTTTTTGTTTATCACTATCGGGGATTAAGGAAGCCTCTTTAACTAAATGATTAAAAATATTCTTAAGCTGATTAGCGTTTGATTTTTGGTTCAAAAAAAGTGCAGCGGTACTATCAACTAATTTTTTTGGAGGTACGTCATTAATAAACCGCCTTACTAATTTTTCAGCAATGTGATGGGCTGTTGCAGAGTGGAAAGCACAGATATCCAATACTTTTCTACCATCTACCATTGAGCCGGAGTAGGAAGGGAGTTCTATGCCAAGAACTCTTTTTTGATAGTTGTCATGCCGTAACTCCACATAAGTAAAGTCACCTGTCTCTGGAAGCTTTTTATTATTTCCAATATTTGAGCCGTCATTTACAGTCCAGCCAGTAAAAGCTCTTGCAGCCTCGTAGACATCCTCATCAATATAGCCTGTGGCGCTACCTTCTAATGCCCCAGGAACTTTTTTCCAATCAGAATAGATGCTATTGAGATAGGCCTGCTTACCAAAGGTATGCAGTTCAAATAGTTCCCTTGCAAAATTTTCATTGGCACTACCAGCCCTAGACGAACGATTATTTAAGTAATACAACATGGCAGGATGGGAAGCGACAGCCTCTAGCATTTCGCGAAAGTTTCCCCAGCAAAATTTACGGATCACCTGTTCCTCCCAGTGAGGTGAAAACGCACCAACGTTTAGATCATTACCAAAGATAGAAAAATGATCTCTCCAAAAACTAATCCAGGTCTCTTCCCATGGTTTTGGGGTGATGATATTACGCATGATGATGCTGACTACTAGCTCTTGACGTGGACGACTTCTCTCCGGGTTCGGAATTGTGTCATTTCCCCCTGTATACGTAAATAAAGTTTGTAAATCTGCATTTAATAAAGTGAGAGGGCGTTTCTCATCGACAGCGGGGTAGTCTCTCCCATCTCGAAATTTGCCCGCTTTGTATTTCACCTTAATGAAGGTTTCACTTGGGTTAAACGATATTTTCACATTATTTTCCATTGCTCAATATTAAATCTTAAATCTTAAATTCTGTTAAAAATCCTTGAGATTGGATTGATTTTTCCTATTTTTTGAATTGAATAAATAAACTGAATCACCATACATAAGATTTGACTTCTTGATAGGGAGATTACGGATTGCTTTTAGTGAAAAAGAAATTTAAGGTGAGTAAGTTGTATCAAAATTAATAATCTTAAAAAAATAAAATATGAAAACTCTAGTTTATGGAGCGGGGGCAATCGGTAGTTGGTTAACTGCCGAGTTAACCAAGGCTAATCAAGATGTATGTGTTTTAGCAAGGGGTGAAAACCTTCAGAATTTACAAGCCAATGGTGTGACCTACGGTGAAATGGGTGGTGAGCAGTTTCAGGTACCTATTCGTTGCATTTCGCCAGAGTCGAATGAAAAAAACTTCGAAACTATTTTTGTTACGCTGAAGTCAATGCAAATCGCGGCTGCAGCCGAGGATATCGTCGCTAGACTGGCACCGGGTGGTTCAATTGTGATGATCCAAAATGGCTTACCCTGGTGGTACTTCAGTGGCATTGACTCCCCGTGGAGTGGTAGAAGCCTCGAAACTTTAGATCCAGACGGTTCTCTTACAAAAAATATTCCAATTGAGGCGATTGTCGGGGCAGTCATTTTCAGACCTGTAATTAAGGTCGGTCCTACTCATTATGTTCTGCCCAAAGTTCCTAAGTCATGGTTATCGATTGGTGAGGTGGATAATCAAATTCGACCTAGGCTATTTGAAATTGAAAAACTCGTAACTTCTACCGGATTTGGTGTTCAAGTGGTTGAAGATATTCGAAAAGCGAAATGGCAAAAATTACTCAGAAACATTGTTTGGAACACGCTTTGCACAATTGGACAGTCTCCTCCTGGTCGGTATGAGGCGCACCCCTATGGTTCGGAAGTCGTTCATTTGATCATGCATGAGAGCTTGGCAATCGCCAATCAACTAGGGATTCATCTTGAAATAAATCCTGCGAGCGAATTGCTAAGTGCCAAGGGAGATTTTCGTAATAATCCATCCATGCTTCAAGATATTAGAGCAGGTCGACCACTTGAGAGCGCTGCGATCATCAAAGTAGTAATTGAAATGGGTGAAATTTTAAATATTCCCACACCCACTTTGCGCATGATTTGTTTGTTTTTAGATGTATTAGATCAAACAGCACAGGCAGAGGGTGGATGTATTCGGGTGGTAGGTAAATAATCTTTTATAAATTTAAAGAGAAATAATGATGAAATTAATGAAACGGTTTCTGACAATATTCACTGTAATTTGTTTTGGGTTTGGTTTGAATGTATGTCTGCAGGCACAAGAGTATCCAAATCGGCCCATTAAAATTGTGATCCCTTATCCTCCTGGAGGACCTTCTGATATTGTGGGTCGTCTACTTGGTCAAGCTCTGAGTGAAAGTTTAGGAAAACCAGTCATTATTGAGAGTAAAGCTGGTGCTGCAGCAAATATTGGTACGCAATATGTTGCTAGGTCTAATCCCGATGGTTATACACTTTTGTTGGTGAGTAGTAATCTCGTGATCAATCCTAACTTGTACGCCAATCCAGGTTATGACGTCATCAAAGATTTTGCTCCAATTATCATGCCAGCTGGTTCACCAAATTTGATTGTGGTTCACCCAAGTTTTCCTGCTAAAAATATTCAAGAATTTTTAGCTTTAATCAAAGCAAATCCTGGTAAATATGACTTTGCAAGTCCTGGTGGTGGTTCTGGCCCACATCTGAGTGCAGAGTTGCTTAAATTGAAGTTAAATTTGAATATGCCACATATCCCATTTAATGGAGGTGGACCTGCACTTCAAGCAGTTTTAGGTAATCAAGTGCCAATTGCTTTTTCTACTTTGCCGCCAGCGATGGCCCAGGTCAAGGCGGGAAAATTAGTTGGAATCGCCTTTACCAGTAGCGCAAGATCACCAGCTCTACCGGAAATCCCAACTTTGGTTGAGTCTGGAGTCGCTGAAGTAGAAGGGGAGACCTTACAATTCATCGTTGCTCCTGCTGGAACGCCAACTGCCATTATTCAGAAACTGAATTTAGAATTTAATAAGGCACTTTCGAATCCGGAATTGCAAGCGAAGTTGATTAGCGCAGGTTATTTTGTATATAACAATTCCCCAGAACAAACTGCCCAGAAAATACGAATGGAGCTTGATAAGTGGGGAACGGTAATTAAGGCAGGAAAGATTAAACCTGACTAATTTTGGGCTTCTTAGTTGGATAATCAGTCCGCTTAAACCTGTGGTTAGCTGTATTTGACTAAGCGATTATTAGAAGTTAGAGTTTTAATCAGGTGGTTTTAATAAAACTGATGGGGATATTCCCTACTAGGCGATTGAAAATAAAATGGTTATCTTAGAGTTTAGATCTCAAATTTAGCCAATTGACAAATAGTAATTGAAACTCTAGGCGAGATGAATTACATAATAAGGGAGAACTGAAATGAAAAAATTATTAATCTCATGCCTATTAATTGGCATTGCAGGTTTAGCTATTGCTCAACAAGCAGGATTTAAAAGAACGCTCTTACAAACACAAGATTTAAGTGTTTCAGAAAAAGTAGTCGTACAAGCGGTAGCTGAATTTGAACCAGGTGTTGCTGCTGGTCGCCATACTCATCCCGGAGAGGAGATGGGATACGTCTTAGAAGGCCAAATAGAGATTAAAATTGATGGTCAGCCTTCAAAAATTGTTCAAGCGGGTCAAACCTTTTTTATTCCTAACGGATTAGTTCATGACGGCATCAATACAAGCTCAGGCAAACTGAAGGTGTTAGCTACTTATGTTGTTGATAAGGGTAAGCCAGTTGCAACTCCAGCTAAGTAGTTTTTCATTGGAAAAAAGTCTTTAAGTGTTCAGATTCAGGTACTTTAGTTCCCACTGATGTACCTTATTGTTCCAAGCTAGAGCATTTACTTGAAATTTGGCCAAACAATGGCATATGATGAAGTAATGTCTACAAATTCCATTTAATCAAATAATGAAGCCGTTTAACAAATTTACCTTACTCAGCTTTTTCATTGTTATTGAATTATTTGGTTCTATTTGTATTCGAGCAAAGGAAATTGATCAGAGCCCACCTTCTATCGAAGAGAAGCAAAGTCTGGTCATTCCCTTTCAAAGTGATGAAGGCCTGCAAAGACTGATTCGATCCTCAGCTAAGTCAGATTTTGCATTACTAGCAAATCAATTTGAAGCGCAATCTAATAGAGCGTTTTGTGGACCAACTACTGCTGCAATTATTCTGAATAGTGTCTTTGCAAAGAGCTCTTCTCTCCCACGAGATAATAGCCGTATTCAAGCAGTTGACTTAAAAAATCTGAATCCAGGATTTGATCTAACTGTTGCTCGTTTTACCCAAGAAATAGTGATTCAAAAAGGCCAAAAAACTCGTGCTCAAATCTTGGGCGAACCCATGTTAATCAATGGCAAAATGATGCGTGATGGTGGATATCAATTGCGTCAATTTGATGAGATGCTTCGAGCGAACCAACTCAAGACAAAATTAATAGTAGTTGATAACCAAATGGAGCTTAATGAGGTTCGACAAGATTTTATTAAAAATCTGCAGACGTCTGGTGATTATTTAGTGGTTAATTATCGACGTGAAGAAGTAGGACAATCTGGCGGTGCTCATATTTCTCCGATAGGCGCTTATGATGCAGCTTCAGATTCGGTGTTAATTTTAGATGTTAATCCAGCTGCTCATAGTTGGGTATGGATACCATTGTCTTCATTATTTAAAGCCATGAAAACCTTTGATAAAGTCGAAAATAGAGGTTACGTCCTAATTGAGGCACAGTAAATCATTACTAGGACTGGAATATAAGTTTAAAAATGAAAGAACCTTCTTTGTTTTCAATACGGTCGAGAGTTTTTGTGACTCTAATCACTTTTAGCCTTTATTTCTCTCCTCTTTCTGCTCAGGTTAATAGCTCACAAACCTTTATTCCAGAACCAGAGATGTTTTCTGGGATTGTTGATAAGAAAATAGTTTCTAGTAAATCAATGATGGTGGTTACAGCAAATGCTTATGCCTCTGAAGCTGCTTATGGGATATTAAAAAATGGTGGTAACGCAGTTGATGCCGCAATTGCAGCTTCAATCATGCTTACACTTACCGAACCAAATGCTACCGGTATTGGCGGTGGTGGATTTTTAGTACATTACGACGCCAATAATCAACAAATCAAAACGTATGATGGTCGAGAAACGGCACCTGCATTAGCAAACCCTGAACGTTTTCTTTTGGCAAGTGGTTTACCAATGATGTTTGAAGATGCAATAACAAGTGGTAAATCTGTTGGCACGCCAGGAATTTTAAAGATGCTTGAACAGGTACATCAAGCTCATGGAAAGTTGTCTTGGAAAAAAGTCTTAGAACCCACAATTAGGCAAGCTTTAAAAGGTTTTGTTGTATCCGATCGTTTACACATCTTAATTGACAAAGATCCATACTTAAAGAAGAATCCTGAAGCACGAAAATATTTTTATGATGAGAAGGGTCAAGCCCTTCAAGTAGGAACTCTGCTTAAGAATCCAGTATTGGCTAAGGTTCTTTCGGAAATCGCAGAGCACGGTAGTCGGGCTTTTTACGAAGGATGGATCGCAAAAGATATTGTGCAAGCTGTTCAAATGACTGATCGACCTGGAGACTTAAGTGAACAAGATCTCTTGGCATATCAATCTAAGGAACGAGGCGTCCTCTGTAACAGCTACCGGAGTTTCAATATTTGCGGGATGCCACCACCATCCTCTGGCACATTGGCAATTTTACAAATGCTCGGTATTTTAGAATCTTTTCCAATGTCAGACTATCCTGTAAACACTTGGCAAGCAGTCCATTTATTTTCTGAAGCGGGGCGATTGGCGTTTGCAGATCGTGATGAATATATTACAGATCCAGACTTTGTTGTGCCACCAATTCATGGCATGTTAGATGCTAATTATCTAAACAAAAGAAGAGAAACTATTCGTTGGGATCAATCTTTAAAGAAGGCTTTGCCTGGAAAGCCAGAGGGGGTTGTTGCGGAGTATTATCCTGATAGTTATTCAGAGCCGGCTGGTACTAGCCATATTTCCGTCATTGATTCATTAGGTAACGCAGTATCTTTAACCAATACCATTGAATCCCAATTCGGTTCGCGCATTATGGTGGATGGATTTTTGCTAAATAATCAATTAACGGATTTTTCATTAGTTCCGGCGGTGGATGGCAAAAAGGTAGTTAATCGTGTTGAAGCAAATAAACGCCCAAGAAGTTCCATGGCACCATTATTAGTATTCAATCAAAAGGGTGATCTCATTATGAATTTAGGCTCTGCAGGTGGTAGTGGCATTATTAATTATGTTGCCAAAACACTAGTTGCCTATATCGATTGGCAGATGAATATACAAGAGGCGATTAGTTTGCCAAATTTTGGTAGTCGTAATCGCGAAACCGAATTGGAGCAATCAGGAAATTGGAGTCCGATGATTAAAGACTTAAAAGATCGAGGCCATCTGATTCGCTACTTTGATTCCCCAAGTGGCTTGCATGGAATTACTAGAGGGCCAAAATTAAGTGAGGGTAGGAATTTTCAAAAAAATTTAAAGTTAGGTGATTCAATTGATTGGGAACTTTTTGGAGGTGCCGACCCAAGGCGTGAAGGTGTTGTTCTAGGGAATTAGTGTTGAAATTTTCAAACGTTCAATAACTTCCTGAGATGCTTTGAAATCTATTTCCATTGCCAGTAAACATTCTTAATTTATAAAGTACTCTGAAACCAATAAATTAAACAGAATATTTAAAGTGAGTTTATAAAGTTTAATAAAACTAAAGTTATATGTCATTTTTGTTAATTTTCAAAATTAAATAAGTCTGTTTGGTTACAATACACATTTACGATCAAATTAGGTAGAAAGTCTTTTATGTTTTTTAGCAAATTATTACCGAAAAATGATGTTTTTTATAAATTGTTTAATCAACATGCGGAATACATTTTAAATACTGCACAGGGTTTAAAAGATTTAATTGATAACTACAGTGATGTTAGTGCTCGAGGAAGACATATTGCTACGATCGATAACGCTGAGCATGGGGCTGATCGGGTAACAAAAGAAGTGAATCTTCTAATACATAAAACTTTTGTAACGCCAATCGATAGAGAACAAATTCATGCTTTGATCAATAAAATGGATGATATTGCAGACTCTGTTCAAGACACTGCCGAGGTATTGATCTTATATAACGTTACTAAAGTGAATGCAGATATTGTAAGATTAACTGATCTTTCTTTAAAGGCTTGCGAGAGAGTTAAATATGCGGTGTCCCTGTTGCCGGATACAGGTAAGACGTCTACCGCTAGCGCGATCCTGAAAACATGCGAAGAAATTGATATTCTAGAGTCGGATTCTGATCGAATTATGCGTTCAGCCATGAGTTCTCTCTTTCAAGACGAAGAAGATGTAAAAAACTTAATCAAGTTAAAAGCTATTTACGAGTTACTTGAGACCATCACAGATATGTGCGAGGATGTCGCAAATATTATTGAAAGCATTGTTTTGGAAAATTCATAATGGTTCAAGATTCATTGTGGGTGATTGGGCTATTAATATTTTTGGCTTTAGCGTTTGATTTTATGAATGGTTTTCATGATGCTGCCAATTCGATTGCAACGATCGTTTCGACTGGAGTACTGAGGCCAAATCATGCAGTAGCATTTGCTGCCTTTTTTAATTTATTTGCACTTGTTATCTTTCCATTGACAGTGGCTGCTACGATTGGTAAGGGTATTATTGCGCCAAGTATTGTTGATATGCATGTGATTTTCGGTGCCCTCGTCGGTGCTATTGCATGGAATTTTATTACTTGGTTATATGGTATCCCTTCTAGTTCTTCGCATGCATTAATTGGTGGGTTAATTGGGGCTGCTTTGCCAAAAGCTGGTCTGAGTGCATTAGTCTGGGCAGGCATACTAAAAACAATCGCTTTTATTTTTATATCACCCATATTAGGTTTCTTTTTAGGCTCCATTATCATGGTGATCGTAGCCCAAATTTTTAAAAAGAAATCTTTGGCGTTTACTGACAAATTATTTCGTAACTTACAACTAATCTCTTCAGCAGCATACAGTATTGGTCATGGTGGTAATGACTCTCAAAAAACAATCGGTATCATTTGGCTGATCCTAATTTCTGGCGGTTATTTATCATCGGCAAGTACCTCGCCAGGATATTTGGTTATTTTGTCATGCTATCTTGCTATTGCATGTGGAACTTTATTTGGGGGGTGGCGTATTGTTAGAACGATGGGTGGGCGGTTGACGAAATTAAAGCCAGTAGGGGGGTTTTGTGCCGAAACGGGTGGGGCCATTACACTATTTATAGCATCTAGTTTTGGTATCCCAGTCTCTACTACACACACTATTACTGGAGCGATTATTGGGGTGGGTTCAACTCAGCATATTAGTGGGGTCCGTTGGGGATTGGCCCAAAATATTATTTGGGCTTGGGTAATCACAATACCTGCTACAGCATTTATTGCATTATTGAGTTATTACTTTAGCCAGTTACTCTTTTAAACGGATTTTTCCAAACTTTAAATCTTTACTTGAGAACTCTAAAGTCTCTAGCGTAGAACTCACTAATTAAAAAATTACCCTAATATTTTGGGTAAATACTATTTGGAAACTTACATCGTCTTCAATTCAGTTATTTTTAAACTTCTAAGATAATCCATCTAAGATAGTGTTGGCTAATCAATTGAGTTACACCTAAAACTAATATTTTAGAACCCTAAGTGTTTGAAGTATTCTCCAAAAAGAATAAATTGAGTAAACTTGACGCTGTGATTCAATTTGATGAACTACAGAATTAATTATTTTTAAAATACGGAGAAATGCATGGATGCTTACAAATCTGAAGTACGTGATGGAATGATTGTCGAGTGGGACGTTCCAATTCAGATGGATGATGGATTAGTTCTGAGGGCGGATATTTTTAGACCTACTAAAAAAGGTAAATATCCTGCAATCTTGACTTATGGCCCTTACGGAAAAGGCTTATCTTTCCAAGAGGGTTACAGAACGGCTTGGGAATCAATGGAAAAAAACAATCCAGACGTGCTAGCAGGCTCTTCTAATTTATACCAAAACTGGGAAACAGTCGATCCTGAAAAATGGGTATCCGATGGATACATTTGTATTCGAATTGACTCTAGAGGTGCTGGACGTTCCCCAGGCTTCATGGATCACAATAATGCCCGTGAAACAAAAGATATTCATTTATGTATTGATTGGGTTGCAAAACAAGCATGGTCAAACACTAATGTGGGTATGAACGGTATTTCTTATTTTGCTAGTAATCAATGGCGTGCTGCTGCATCAAAGCCTAAAAATTTAAAAGCGATTTGCGTGTGGGAAGGCTGGAATGATGCTTACCGTGAATCCCATCGTCATGGTGGAATTGCCTGTACCTTCAGAAAAAACTGGATGGAGATTCAAGTTAAAACTGTTCAACACGGAGTTGGTGACAACGGTAAACGGAGTCGTGTCACAGGTGAAACAGTTTGTGGCCCAGTTACATTATCTGCTGAAGAATTAGCTAAGAACGTTGAAAATATTTGGCAACGGGTACTTGATCAAGAGTTAAATTGTGATTGGTATCAAGAAAGAACCGCAGATCTCTCTAAAGTAACTGTCCCACTTTTATCTGCAGGTAACTGGGGCGGTCAAGGACTCCATGGTCGTGGCAATATTGAAGGCTTTGTGAGAAGCGCATCTAAAAATAAATGGATGGAAATACATGGAGATTCCCATTGGGCTCCTTTTTATACTGATTATGGACGTTTGTTGCAGAAAAAATTCTTTGATCATTTCTTAAAAGGTAAAAAGAATGGTTGGGAAAAGACAGCCCCAATCACACTTCAAGTTAGAAGTCCCGGTGAGAAATTTGTTAAACGTGCTGAGTATGAATGGCCTTTAGCTAGAACTGTTTGGACACGCCTCCATTTAGATACGGCTTCAATGAGTTTTAAACAAGACCCGATTAAAGAAAAACAATCGGTTACTTACGATACAACTGGCGCTGGCGTGACCTTTTCATTCCCACCGCAACAGCAAGAAGTAGAAATTACGGGTCCTATCGCACTGAAGCTTTTTGTTTCTTCAAAAACGAATGATGCCGATATTTTCGCGGTGGTTAGAGTATTTGACCCCGAGAATAAAGAAGTTACCTTCCAAGGGGCGATGGATCCGCATACACCGATTGCTCAAGGTTGGTTACGTGCCTCGCATCGTAAGTTAGATAAGAAAAAGAGTCTGCCGTATCGTCCATGGCATCAACATGATGAAAAGCAACCTCTCGTTCCCGGTGAGATCTATCAATTAGATGTCGAAATCTGGCCAACTTGTATTGTGGTACCAAAAGGCTATCGTATCGCTCTTACTATACTAGGTAGAGACTATGAACATGATGGCGAAGCTGGATTTTTGTCAAATACAAAAAATCCATTGCGCGGTTGCGGACCATTCTTGCATGATGATGAAACTGATCGTCCACCAGCAGTCTTTAATACTGAGGTGACATTGCATATGGGACCAAAACATCAGTCTTATTTGTTGTTGCCAGTGATTCCTAAAAAGAAGTAACTTTAGAGTTTTGCTGACTTAAACACTGATTGATGATTGCTCTCATTTGAGTAATCGTCTCTGAAGGGGTTAGACCAATCGGTCCGATCCCTTTTTTTACAAGTAGATCAGCTGCTAATGCATGCGTGTTAACAGCGATACATGTCGATTCCCATAGATTGAGGTGATGACGAACGCCTTGAGCAGCGATTGCCGCATGCTACCCGTCAAAATATCGCCCATTCCTCCAGTAGCCATTCCCGGGTTTCCTGCACGACAAACTACAGGTTCATGATCTGGTGAAGATATAAGTGTATTTTGTCCTTTGAGTACTATGATCGACCCAGTTAATTCAACTAGCTCCCTGATAGTTTCAATCCGATCTGCTTGAATTACTGTTGTATTGGTTTTTAGAAGTCTAGCGGCTTCGCCTGGATGGGGGGGTAAGACTGATCTATTGGGATAAGCTTGATTGCGTTTTTTTAATTGTGAAAGCAACTGTTTTGAATTAGCAATTAGATTCAATGCATCGGCATCGATGACTAGAGGGATTTCAGGATAAGCGAGGACATTTTTCAAATACGATCTGGCCAAGTCAGTTTGACCAAGCCCAGGTCCAATGGCAATAGCGTCAGGTTTTAAATCTTGTAAATGGTTAGCATCAGCTAAACTTGCCTGACTAATCATGATTTCAGGGTGATTAAAATGCACGAGTGGTGACTTTTTATCTAATATCCTAAGCATTGTCCAACCAGCACCTAAATAAAGACATGCTTGACCGGCCAGAAAAAGTGCTCCTGCCATACCTGTTTGACCGCCAATCAAAATTGCTTTGCCAGCATCACCTTTATGCTCTGATGGAGAACGATGTAAACGATGAATTAGTTTAGCGATTTCAATTTGTTGCAAGGGAATGAGATTCTTCATTTTTTCCAAAGTAAATTAAAAATAAACAAGGTATTTTTTTGGTGCAAATCTTCATATTTACGCTGAAACATCTATGTACTATGGTACATCTTATGGCTCAACAGAATAGCGCCATAAAATTATTGTTAACTATCAGTTAAAAAGCGATATAAACCCCATTATGAATAAAGTTAGTGAATTTTATCGTGCCGAAATCGATAGATTGAGAGCAGTGGCTGTTCTCAGTGTCATTGCTTATCACGCTTTTCCTGAATTTTTTCCTGTTGGATTTCTCGGGGTTGATATTTTCTTTGTTATTTCAGGTTTTTTAATTACTTCTTTGATTGCCAGTGGCTTAAGTAAAAGTAAATTTAATCTCCTACTTTTTTATAGTAGACGCATCAAGCGTTTATTTCCGGCTCTTATTTTAGTCATCATTGCTTGCTTTGCATTTAGTTGGTTTGCACTCTATTCAAAAGAGTTTGCGTCGCTTGGAAATCATATTTTTGCGGCGGTTGGATTTTTCTTAAATTTTGTTTTATGGCAAGAAAGTGGCTATTTTGATACCCAGTCAATGCTCAAACCCTTACTTCATTTATGGTCGCTATCGGTAGAAATTCAATTCTATATTTTTTGGCCATTAATCCTTTTACTCACTTATCAATTCAAATTCAATGTTTTTAAAGTGACGATGATCGTATTCTGTATTTCATTGCTGCTCAATCTTCTCTTTATAGAAAAAGATGCAATTGGCGCCTTTTATCTTTCATTTAATCGCTTTTGGGAATTTCAAATAGGGGCAATGTGCGCACTGTTTATTCAACAATATTCCTCGTTTTATGAACGATTAAGTTCTAAGTATTCAAACTATTTCATTTTATTTAGTTTTACCATTTTTTTACTGATAGCTTTCATGACTCCTAGTTTTCAAACTCACTCAGTCTTGTTAGTACTTTTATGTACTTTTGCTTCCTTAAGTATTATTTTATTCAGCCAAAATTCGTTGATAGCGAAAAAAGTTTTAGGCAACCCCGTAATGGTAGGCATAGGCATCATTAGTTATCCCCTATACCTTTGGCATTGGCCTTTAATCTCCTTTGGACAAATTGTGACGAACGGGAGGCTCACCCCTTTTTATAAGTTTTTACTTCTTTTCGCTGCAGTTGTTTTAGCCTATCTTACGTATCGATTTTTAGAACGTTACGTTCGATATGGATCAAAAAATATTACTTTGATTCTCCTGATTAGTTTGATTTTTGTTGCTAGTCAAGGTTGGAGTGTGTATACCAGAGATGGATTAAATTTCAGAGAGAAACATATCAAAGATTCTTTTGGTGGTCGTCCACCTCAAGTGGATCAGGCTTGTCTTAAACAGTTTGAAAAGTATGCCCCTAAATTTTGTCGGGCGTCTGATAATGAACATCCTGTTGAAGTTCTGTTGATTGGAGATAGTATTGCTCACAATAATTATGAAGGTTTAGCAGCTAGTTATACGTTAGAAGGAAAACCTTTTGCGATGATTGGATGGCCAGGGCAAAAGCCTTTCATTCTAGGTTCCGCCGACAAGCCAGAAAATGAATCCTCGGAATTGATGCATCAATTAATCCTAGGAATACAAAAAGATCCAAATATCAAAACGGTTATTTTGGCAATGAGGACGTCCAACATCGCTGATCCAACCCTTTTATTAATGCAACTTCAACAAACCATATTTGAATTAAGAGCTCATGGCAAAGAACTCATTTTTATTTATTCACCTCCTGAAATTAATTTTGATCCAATTGAGTGTGTTGGAATGCCCCCATTCCGACCGGTATTAAGAGAAAGCTGTTCGTTAGCAGTAAAGGATATTCCCCCACAGTTTTTTCAGTTAAGAAGCCAATTGAATGAAATGTTGAATGCGAATCAGGTACGATCTTTTGATCCTTATCCGATGATTTGTCAAAACAATCACTGCCCTGTGAAATTCGATGATGGTAATTTACTGTATCGTGAAAGAGGGTACTTAACTACATCTGGTTCTATTCAGGTTTTTAAAGACTTCCAAGACCAGATTGTTCAAGACAAGAATCCAAAAATGTAATTGAATGACGTACCTCCAAATTATTAGACTTTTGATGAAGGGATCACATTCCCACTCCTAACGCATCTTGAAACATCATGGTGCATTTTTTCATCCTCTGTTAGGATTGAACTTTAGAATCATTCTAGGAGGGTTTATGAAAACTAATCAATTTATATGTTCTGTTGGAATTTTGGCACTGGCATTATTTTCCCAGTTAACCGGTGCTCAAGGAACTGATTATCCAAATCGCTCAATCACACTAATTACACCTTTCCCAGCTGGTGGTTCAACGGATATTGTTGCTAGGATTATTGCCAAGTCGCTCTCAACTCAACTCGGGCAAAGTGTGGTGGTTGATAATCGCCCGGGAGCTGGCGGAAATATTGGCTGTGATCTAGTCGCCAAAGCAAAGTCGGACGGTTACACCATATTAATTACCTCATCCAGTACACATGCTATTGGCGCAGCCCTCGGCAAAAAAGTGCCCTTTGACTATGATGCGGACTTCACCCCCATTATTCATGCAGCGACATCGCCCCATGTATTTTTGGTAACCAAACAAATTGGCGTCAAAAATTTACCAGAGTTTATCGCTTATGCTAAGGCTCATCCTGATGGGTTAAATTACTCTTCTGCAGGTACTGGCACCATTATGCATTTAACGGGTGAGATGTTTAATGCTGACACAGGAACCCACATGATGCATATTCCTTATAAAGGATCAAGCTTGTCGATGCCTGATTTAATCTCAGGAAAAGTACAAGTCTTGTTTGATGCGCTTGTTTCAGCATTACCCAGTATTCAGGATGGCAAGTTAACTGTCTTAGCTGTCACAAGCCGCAAGAGAACACCGTTGTTACCCAATGTGCCAACACTGATGGAAATTGGTGGTGCCTATAATTTAGGGAACTTTGTCTCTGAAAATATTTGGGGATTTTATGGTCCGAAAAATTTACCACCACAAATATTAGAAAAGTTAAATGTGGCATTGAACAAGACCTTAAAAGATCCTGAAGTGATTAAGCAATTGGTAAGTAATGGTGCTGAGGTTGGTGGTGGTTCTGCTACACAATTCAAAGACCAAATGCTTTCTGATCGTGCCAAGTGGGCTAAAATTATCAAAGACCAACGTATCGAAGCCGATTAAAACTTAGAAAGCCGCTTATGAATTTTCAGTGGAACGCCCATTATCCTTCTACTCGTATCCCCGTATTTGCCAGAAATGTAGCGACAACTTCGCATCCTCTCGCCTCCCAAGCCGGCTTAAAGATGATGCAATTAGGTGGTAATGCGGTAGATGCGTCGATTGCCATGGCAGCCATGTTAATGGTGGTTGAACCCGTCTCCAATGGTTTAGGTAGTGATATGTTCGCTATTATTTGGGATGGCCAGCAGTTGCATGGTTTAAATGCTTCAGGCGTTTCACCTCAGAG
>Ga0164297_10001439_pt1 | contig 25325 bp, 20 predicted proteins | sample GEODES058metaG_FD_113539 | JGI IMG/M metagenome (GOLD analysis project Ga0164297, IMG submission 113539) | Dystrophic lake water microbial communities from Trout Bog Lake, Wisconsin, USA - GEODES058 metaG | ecosystem: Environmental > Aquatic > Freshwater > Lake | place: USA: Trout Bog Lake... | reverse complement strand
TTAAAAGATTTTTTTTCAACTTGTGGATGATGATGTACTTCCATGGTTTTTATTTCTGATTTGGAATTTAATGCTTCAGGTTCAGCCAAGGACTGTTGACTATCGACTTTGGACTTTTCCCCACTGCTATCAGTCATCTTCAATCTGTTATTTGTATTTTCTTCCTCACTCATTTTCTAAATGATATTTCTCATTAAACAATTTCAATAACTTGATGTCCTGATTTAAAATATCCTGATAAAAGCCTCCAATATCATGTATTTTAAAATCAATAGGGTCTAATTTGTTAACATAATTTTTAAGAATAGTTTTATCATTCGTTTTAAATAGGATTGTTTTGGGCAGATTGTTATTGTTTAGAAAATTTTCTCTAATATTTAAACTGTCTAATAATGCTCTTGATGTATACCTGCTAACGATACTTACAAAACTTGTATCGATATAATGTTGTAAATTGGTTAGAAATTCACTGTATTTAGTATAATGATCGATGGTTACATTGTAATTAAGAATTTCTTTTTTTACTGTCTCATCTTCTATCAAATTAAATGTTGCAGGATTTTTCAATAGGGTTAATGCAATGGCAGGCGGTGTGTAAATTTTCCAAAAAGTAGCATTGAAGAATGCTTTGCAGAATTTTCTTTCATTCCCTTTTAATGATAATGAATCAACATTGAGATGAGATGAATCAATCCAGGAATGATAAGTTGGAATATAATTATCAATGAGATCGTGCAAAAGAATGGTGTCTTTAACCAGGTCTTTTTTTAAGGCAGAAATAATCAGCTTTTCGCTTTTTTTATCAGCAAAATGTTCTCTTATATTTTCTGCAAAAAAGCCCATAGTAACTGCAATAAAAATCATTACACCTTCCAGCAAATATTCTTTAAAAGATTTTTTTTCAACTTGTGGATGATGATGTACTTCCATGGTTTTTATTTCTGATTTGGAATTTAATGCTTCAGGTTCTGCCGAGGACTGTTGACTATCGACTTTGGACTTTTCTTCACTGTCATCCGTCATCTTCAATCCGTTATTTATATTTTCTTCTTCTTCACTCATTTTCTAAATGATATTCTTTTTTGATAAGTTCAATCAGCCTGATCGCTTCATTGAGGTATTGTTCTTCCCAGAATTTAATGATATCAATATCGCCTTTTTCAAATCTAATAAAAGAATACAATTGCTCCAGTAAAGCTTTATCATGTCGCAACAATATTTCTTTGTGCGGCAAATAAGAATTGTAAGTAGCATCTTTATAATCCGTAGAAACTTCAGGTAAAATAAATAATTGCATAGCAAATTCATCCAGTCTTTGCCAACGCGGCACATAAAAATGTTCTGCAATAAAATTCAAGTTGCCTTCATAAGTGATGTTTAAATTACTGATGGAATCAACCACTTTTTTATTTTGTAGAATACTGAATCCTCCGGCATTTTTTAATTGTGATATGGTATTATCATAACGGGTAAATGTCCATTCCCAGCCATAGAAATAAATAAAATGATGATAAAATGTATCCTGTACATCAATATTATTCAGTTTTTCTACCGGAATACTCAGTGCACTATCCATTTTTGTGATTAAAGTATTTTGCAGATATATCATCTGGCGGACTTCTGCTGTATCTTTTTTCAAATCAACCAACATACTCTCCATATATCTTTTTTCTTTTTCTTTATTCACTAAATGCTCTCTGATATTCTCCGCAATAAAGCCCATGCTTACTGCTAAAAATATCATTAACCCTTCCAGCAAATATTCTTTGAAAGATTTTTTTTCTACTTGTGGATGATGATGTACTTCCATAGTTTTTATTTCTGATGTATTGATTTCTGATTTTGGATAGAATGAAGCAGAATCGGTTGCATCTTCTAACGCTTCTTTATTTTCCGTTAAATCAAAACCTTCAACCGGATTGGGTTTTGCCTCATTATCCGATTGCAGGTGATTGTTGTTTTCTTCCTCGATCATGTCTTCCCCGAATTTATTTTAAGCAACGGTAGCCTCTTTTTTCAATGTTTGTTTTTTCCAGTAAGTTAAACTGCGCCATATCCATTCCAATGGTCCTAAGCGGAAATAATGTAGCCAGGCAGTACTAAAAATAATTTGAAATATCCAAATAGCTAATACTACATAATACAATTGATAGCGTTCTAATGTGGCATAATAATGAAAGCCGTAAAAGAAGATGGAAGTAATAATGGATTGTGATAAGTAATTGGTAAAAGCCATTTGACCAACCGGTGCAAATATGCCCAATACTTTTTTTCCAACAGATAATTTGTAAAATAAAATTAAGATGCTTAAATAACCCAATGTTTGAAACACTCTTCTTATTTCATACAAACCAAATTTGGATTGCTCTGTGAATTTGATAATATCAAATTGAAATTTGTATTTCGCTGATAGGTCAATATAATTCAAATACAATCCGGTAGCTGTTCCAAGAATAGCGGTTAAGACATAGGTTTTTGTTGAATGTGTTCCTGTTAAAAATCCATTTTTAAATAATGCCATACCAATAAAAAAGAATAAAAGCATATCCCAAAGTCCGTTATAAAAACCAATACTTTGAATATTCATGTTAATGTCTCTGTAGTATTTAAATATTTGCGCATAATTTTTATGAACAATTTTCTTTTCTTCTTCTGCATACCTGGCGGGTAAACTGTCTTTTGTACCACGTTTTTTTAAATTTTCCCATTTTCCTAAAAAATCTTTTTGTTCTTCCGTCAATGTTTGCTTCTTAGCCTGTAAATCCTCTGCTGTTCTGCCTTTTGTGATGATTTCTTTTCTTTCGTATAAGTCAATGGTATCCTTATAAGTGGCGATGGCTAATACAAGAAATGCGGCAATCAATAATTTTTTAGGTGATAAATTTCTAAAAGGGAATAACAATAATCCGGTTAATGCATAAGGATATAAAATATCTCCTGGCCATAATAAAAGAAATGCGTTGATCAATCCAAATACCAATAACCATAATAACCTGCGATAATAAATATCGGCAGGTAATAAACCCTGATTGTTTTTTTGTAAGCGATTAATGAGCAGCAAGGTACCTGCACCAAATAAAATAGAAAATAAACCACGCATGGTTCCTTCAAAAATAAAAGTTTCCATTCCCCACGCGTAAAAATTAAGCCCTGTTAATGGATGCCGTACATCCATATTTTCGTACAAATTAAATATCTGTCCTTGCCCGGTAATATTCATAATTAAAATACCAAGCAATGCCAAACCTCGTATGCAATCCAAAAATTTTATACGATCTTTTTGTGCAATAGGTGCAACGTAATTTGAAGCAGTGGTTTCCATGATTCGTTGTGGTGGGGTTAACGAAAGTTTAGAATGAAATGCCGTTTGTAACAAGATATAAAAAAAGATTGCATTATATGCAATCTTTTAAAATTATTTTTAAGTAATGAGCGGCAGGGCAATTATCACACCATTCAATTATTTAATTATTTTTCTCGTTCGCTTTTAATACGCGTAAAAAATTACCGCCGAGAATTTTTATTACATCTTTCTTGCTATAACCTTTATGCAGCAAGGCTTTGGTAATGATGGGATAAGAAGTTACATCATCTAATTGTTGTGGTGATGAACTGATCCCATCAAAATCAGAACCGAGTCCTACATAATCAACACCCACTAATTTTACGATATAATCAATATGCTGAATCAGTAATGATAAAGGCGGACGTAAAGCTTTAACTTCATCAGGATATTTTGAAAATAAAAATTCCTGAAAAAAATACGCTTCAGGATTTATTTTTAATAATGAATCTTTTTCTGCTTTATGTTTTAATTCAAATACTGCACTTCTTTTTTCAAATGTGCTGTCTAAAAATCCTGAATAAAAGTTTATTTGTATTACGCCACCGTTTTTTGCTACTGCTTTTATCTGATCGTCTTTTAAATTTCTCGGCACATTACATAAAGTATATACACTGCTATGTGAAGCGATGACGGGTTTTGTAGTGCTATTAATTACATCCCAAAAAGTTTGTTCGCCAACATGACTGATATCAACGATCATTCCCAATTCATTCATCTTATGAACTACTTGTTTACCAAAATCATTTAATCCCTTGTGTGTGAGATCTTTTTTATAAGTCTCTTCAAATGCACTGGTAGCCCAGCTGGTAGAATTATTCCAGGTAAGCGTCATATAACGTGTGCCTCGTTTGTATAAAGTTTCTAATTTCGTTAGATCATCTTCAATCATATGCCCGCCTTCTACACCAAACATCGCTGCAAGCTGATGTTTCTTTACGGCATGTAATAATTCTTTATAATTCTTTACTTTGGTAATGGCTGAAGGGTTACGTCTAATCACCGCATCCAATGTGTCCATTTCTTGATTGGCATAAGCGAATGGATTTTTTTTATTGCCATCACACCAGACAGAAAACAATTGAACATCTACACCACCTTGTTTAAAACGTGCAAGGTCGCTCTGTAATTTTCCTTTCAAATTTTCATCAATCGCTAAATGATTTTCTACCGATTTTGTCAATATATCATTATGTGTATCTACTACAATGGCTTTGTTATGTATGCGCTGATAATTTTGTGCATCAATACTGAATACAGAAAGCCAAAGACTGAATACGATAACTATTTTTTTCATGTTATTTCTTTTTAAATTCATAAGGCATGTAATCAACAAAGCCTGCCACTTTTATGGTAACAGATTTTACCTGATTGTTTTCAATAGTGAATACAGTAGGTTCTATTCCCCATATAGGATTACTATATGAACAAAGGAAACGATTGCCAGATATGGCTTCCAGCTTGCCAGTCATGATATGATGTTGAAATTTTATTCTTAAGTGGTCGCCTTCCTGTTCAATATGTAATGTACCATAAGGGTCATTCTCATATTCACCTGTAAACTTTTGTAATGGTAATGCAATGGGTAAATGCAATGCAACAGAATCTCTTTTCTTTTGAATGTTAACTTCCTCTGCTTTTTTATTTCTTTCAAAGGCATCATGATATAATTTACTGTAATTGCGATAAGGAAAATTAAAATACGCATCCATTATTTCCCATTTCAATGCTTCGTAAAAATTATTCGCATCAGTATTCGTTAAAACGATGATGCCTAATTTTTCTTCAGGTATTAATGTTACGCTCGTCACAAATCCGTTTACCCCACCCGTATGTGATACAATTTTTTTACCACCATATTCTTGCAGCATCCATCCCAATCCATACAACATAAAATGTCCGGTATTAAATGCAACTCTGCCATCACCCATAATAGAATTAGGCATTCTTGTTTGTTGAATGGCAGATGCAGGTATAATGGTTTTGCCTTCATACTTGCCGTTATCTAATTGCATCATCACCCATTTACTTAAATCAGTTACAGATGAACTGATAGAACCAGCAGGGGCAATATTATCTAATTGCCCGTATGGAATTTTGATCAATTCATTATTCATGATAGAATGTGCAGAAGCTTTATTGGCAGCAGTTAATATTTCACTGGATAAAGCCAAACTTCTGCTCATGCCCAATGGTTGAAATATTTTTGTGCGAACTAAATCCTGCCAGGTACTTTTTGCTGCATTGCCTGCGATCAATCCTCCTGCTAAGAATGCTGTATTCGTATATCCCCAGGTAGAACGAAAACTATAAAAAGGCGTTAAGCGAGAAAATTTATTGAGTACTTCCTGTGTAGAAAGATCAGTATCGAAGAACATAAAATCTCCCTGAAAAGTATACATGCCCAAACGATGACATAATAAATCACGAACGGTCACTTCCTTAGAAACCCAAGGATCTTTCATTTTAAATTCAGGTAACCATTTGGTGGCTTTATCTTCCAGCGATAAAACTTTCTCTGCTTCCAATGTGGCCAAAACCGTTGCAGTAAAGGCTTTGGTATTAGATCCTATCATAAACAAAGTATTCTCATCTATTTTGTCAGTACCACCTACTTCTTTTACACCATATCCTTTCATCAACACTACTTTGCCATCTTTTACAATGCATACGGCCACACCGGGAATACGCCATTGTGTTAATGCAGTGTTTACATAATTATCTAAACTATCTTTTATAAACGATGGGATTGTTTGTGCTTTTATACTGAAAGCAAAAAGTAGCAAGCTGAATGCAAGGATTATTTTTTTCATGATGATTGATTTAGAAAATTATAAGAAATATCTTAGAAACTAATAGGCATATTTTTTCCCGGACCGAATAATACTTTGCCATTTCTTGTTCCGATGTGATGATCATTCTCTACGGTTACAGCACCATTCACCAACACATATTTAAAACCGGTTGAATACTGATGTGGTTTTTCGTAAGTGGAATTATCCTGCACTGTTTTTTCATCAAACACAACAATATCCGCAGCGTATCCTTCACGTAATAAGCCACGATCTTTTAATTGAAATTTTTGCGCAGGTAAACTTGTCATTCTTCTGATCGCTTCTTCCAATGAAATTACTTTTTCATCACGTACATATTTACTTAAAACCCTTGCATTGGTTCCATAACCTCTCGGATGCGGTGAACCTGAATTGAATATTCTGATGCTGGCATCACTTGCAAACATATTGAAGGGATATTGCATAATGCGTTTAACATCTTCTTCACTCATGCCATGAAACACCATGCCGGCACCACCTTGCTTCATCATTTCAATAACGGTGTTCGCTTCTTCAACGGCAGTATGTTTTTTTTGTTTGATGAGATTTACTTCTTCAATGCTTTTTCCATTTAAGGTGGTATCAGCTTTATAATACGCCACCACAGGATAACTGAAATGTTTTAATTTCCTTTTCTTCAACTTTGCCAACATATAATTTACTACTGCTTTTTTAATGTGCTCATCATTCAATCTTTTGTTGATAGAATCTTGCCCATCCGCTAAAACCCAGTCAGGCAGTAATGTTCCCAAATTGGTACTACTGGCTGTATAAGGATATTGATCAATAGTAACATCCAATCCTTCTGCTCTTGCTTTAATAATCATGGGAACTGTTTCTTTACTGCGTCCCCAATTTTGTTGGCCGCTTAATTTAAAATGAGAGATTTCAACAGGCATATTTGCTTGTCTGCCGATATTGATGGCTTCTTCAATTGCTTCAGTTACACTATCGCCTTCATCACGCATATGGCTTGCATAAATGCCATGATATTGTGATGCTGCTTTTGCTAATCTAACTACTTCTTCTGTTTTAGAATAAGTGCCGGGTATATAAATTAATCCGGTACTGAAACCTACAGCCCCATCTTTCATGGCTTGCTCAACAATTGCTTCCATTTTTTTCATTTCTGCTTCATTGGGATCCCGGTTGGCAGAACCCATCACTGCTTTACGCACATCATTATGACCAATCAATGATGCAATATTGATACTCATTTTTATACTATCCAATGCCTTAAAGTATTTTGCCAGATGCGTATAAGATGAACCACAGTTGCCGGTAACAACACTGGTAACACCATCTAATAAAAAATTTTGTGCCAAAGGATTTTTATATTCATCTCCTTCGCAATGGGTATGTACATCAATAAAACCCGGTGCCACAATTAAGTTAGTGGCATCAATTGATTTTGCTGCTGTATAATTTTGCAAATGACCAATGGCAATTATTTTTCCATCTTTCACCGCCACATCACCATAAAACCAACTGTTGCCGGTACCATCTAAAATTTTTCCATTCTTAATTAAGATGTCGGCTTGTTGTGCACTGCAGAATTTTGAAATCAATAGGGAAAGAAGAATGATTATTCTCATAGAGTTGTTATAAGCTTTGAAAGTAAGAAAAGAAATCAATGTTTTAAAACTTCTGTGCTGCTATGTTTTGCATCCTTCAAAGAATCATTTAACTTACAACTCAAAAATTTTATATGCATAGAACTATTCTTCTGCTTAGTGCTATTTTTTCTTATTCAGTATGTCATGCACAATTACCTCCATTAAGAATGACGTCCACTAACCTCGGTACAGGAGTAGGATATAATTTAGAAGTTGAAAATAATTCTTTTGCCAATTATACATTAAGAGTAAATTTTACAACATTGCAAGGATATACTTCTACCATTCAAGATAAAGGCTTTATTAATGTTTCGCCGCATGGAAGATCGAATGTTGGCAGGGTAACTCCCGAAAAGAATGCCGGCTTCTATTCATTTAATTATAATTATACTTCTTTTTTAGGAATGGCATTGCGCAGAATACCTGATACCGATTTTGTTTATTTGTTACCATCAACACCCGGTAATGTAATTCGGGTAAATAAAACCGGATCTATCAGTCAGCGTTTAGGCATTAAAGAAGAAAATAAAAGTTATGCTACCGGATTTACTTTCCACTTAGGTGATACTATTTGTGCAGTTAGAGCCGGAACGGTGTTTGAATTATTAGATCGGGCAAAAGAAGGTGACAAGCATAATGAAGTATATAATATCAATCGCAATAAAATAAAGATTGAACAAAAAGATGGAACAATGGCAACTTATGAATTTTTATCACCCATTCAGGTATTGGTAGAATTGGGAGACAGAGTGAATGCTGGTCAGCCTATTGCAGTATTAAATAAAGAGAGCGATAAATACCATGTGATTATTGGCATTTCTTATTTAGATGAAAGAAGATTGGCTGATTATTATATCAAGAATGATCTGCAGGCAAAGCCGGATTATTATATTACGCTTCCCGCAAAATTTCATTTAGATCCCAATACAAATGCAGTAATCACTACTATGGATGGGTACACAGTTGAGCATCCCATCAATATCATTGCAGAAGAAATGAGCAAGAAGGAAAAAAAGAAATTAGGGCTTTAATAAATACTTACTTTCGTTGCACTTATTTTTTCGCTGCGTAAATATTTTTAATTATTCATCAACCTTGCTTTTGCTGTATTGGCAATAATTCAAAACGATTGCTGCGGATATTTTAATTATGAAGATCAACACATTCAGTGCATTTAAAAGTCGTAATTACAGATTATTTTTTACCGGGCAGTCTATTTCATTGATTGGAACCTGGATGCAGAAGACGGCAGTAAGTTGGGTCATTTATTCTTTAACGCATTCAAAGATCATGTTGGGTGTTACTTTGTTTGCCACCATGTTTCCTTCTTTTTTATTTTCTTTCATTGGCGGGGTTGTGGCTGATCGTTACGATCGATATAAATTATTATTGCTTACACAGTTTGTTTCTATGATACAAGCAGTATTATTAACCCTCTTGATCTTTTTTAAACAGTATGCTGTTTGGGAAATATTGGCATTGAGTGTTTTATTGGGATTGGTCAATGCATTCGATGTTCCTGCACGTCAATCATTGGTATATGAAATGGTAGATGATAAAAAAGATCTGCCCAATGCATTGGCATTAAATTCATCCATGGTGAATTTATCGAGATTGATTGGCCCGGGTATTGCAGGAATTGTGATTGAAAAGTTAGGGGATGATGTTTGTTTTGGATTGAACGCTTTGAGTTTTGTAGCCGTGATTATTTCTTTGTTAATGATGCGATTGCCGAAGTATATTAAAAAAGAAAATGCTAAAAATGTATTCACACAATTGCAAGAAGGATTTGCTTATATCAAGCAAACACCGGATATCGCATTTATATTAGGCATGTTGGCATTAATCAGCTTATTGGTATTACCATTCAGTACATTGATTCCGGTATATGCAAAAGATATTTTTCATGGTACTGCTTCTACTTTTGGTATCATTGATAGTGTAATTGGATTGGGTGCATTTACAGGTGCTATCTTTTTAGCATCATTAAGGCCGGGAAGAAATTTAAGAAAGATACTTGCCATCAATACGTTTGTTTTTGGAATGGGATTAGTCTTGTTTGCTCATACCACTTATTATGCATTGGCATTGGTGTTTGCTATGATCGGCGCTTTCGGAATGATGTCACAAATCACCATCAGCAATACATTGATTCAAACAACAGTTGATCCGGCTATGCGTGGCAGAGTAATCAGTGTGTATGCAATGGCATTTTTCGGCATGCAACCATTGGGTGGTTTATTAATCGGATTTATATCACATCAAATTGGTGTAGAAAATACAGTAATGGCCGAAGGCATTCTTGCATTAATCATTGGTATATTACATGTACAATTCATTCAAAAAAATAAAAGCAAATAATCTTCATTCATAAAAATAGATTTTATGGTAACTGTATTAGATAAAAACACAGCGCTTGTTTTAATTGATCTGCAAAAAGGCATTACACAATTGCCTTTGGCAAATCCTATCAATGGAATTATTGAGAATGCTGCAAAATTAGTAGCTGCTTTTCGCAAAGCAGGATTACCTATTGTGCCGGTGAATGTAAATTCTGTCGGCAGACCATGGACTCAATTACGCAAAGATGCCAATCCGTTGCAGCGCTTAAATTTTACCGATGATTGGTTTGACATTGTTCCTGAAATAAAAACAGAACCCCAAGATATATTTATCACCAAACACACTTGGGGTGCATTTTTTGAAACTGCTTTGCATGAGGAATTGCAAAAAAGAAAGGTGACAGGTATTGTTTTGGCCGGAGTGGCCACCAGTATCGGAGTTGAGGGAACGGCAAGACATGCCAGTGAACGTGGTTATAATATCACTTTTGCAAAAGATGCGATGACTGATATGTTTGCAGATGCACATGAACATAGCCTGAAATATATTTTTCCGAGAATAGGGGAAGTGGATGATACCGATAAAATCATTGAAGTATTGTTAAGCTAATATTATTTCCATATTATTTTTTGATCGCACAATGGTAACAAAAAATTCATGGCATCATTTTCTGAAATGAGTCAACTTCGGATGGCGAATAAAATCATTTATTCGTTTTGTTCATGCCGCAGCAATTAATTCATTATATCGTTACCTACGGATACTTGTCTGTCTTTCTGCTTATTTTTTTGCAAGAGATCGGGTTGCCTTCTTTTCCAAATGAATTATTGTTAATTTATGTTGGTTATTTAGCGGGTAACGGCATATTGAATATTTTTTTTGTTGTGTTTATTGCTGTTGCAGCAGATTGCTTTGGAACATTCACTTTATATATTTTATTTTATTTTTTTGCCGCATTTATTATACGCCATAAACCAAAATGGATTCCTGTTCCTCATAAAGCCATTCATTCAGTTAAAGCAAAAATTATCAATGGTAATCATCAGCATATTTTCATCGGAAGATTAATTCCTTATGTACGTGGCTATACTTCAATAGCAGCGGGCATGTGTAGGATAGATACAAGGAGATACATTATAACCATATTTTGCTCTGCTGTATTATGGAGTGGCGGCTTTGTGATGATTGGCTGGATTGCTTGTCCGTACTGGGTTGTATTATCGAAACATTTTAATTGGATAACAAATTATCTGCTCATCATTCCGTTTGTGTTGTTGCTGTTTATTGCAGTGAAGCATATTTCAAAAAAGTATTTAATCAATGATTAAAATATAGTTATGAATAAAAATAAAAACTATACCGTATCAGTATTGATCCCTGCATTTAATGAAGAAAAATATATCATCAAAACATTAGAAGCCATTTTGAAGCAGGATTATATTAATTATGAAGTAATTGTGATTGACAATGCATCCACTGATGCAACAGTTGAAGTTGTAAAAAACTTTTTATCCGCTAATACTGAAGCAGCTAATAAAATTCAACTGCTGCAGGAATCAAAACAAGGTACTAACCATGCAAGAGAATGTGGCAGGAAAAAAGCTTGCGGAGATATTATAGCGCAATTAGATGCAGACTGTATTCCATCCCCGCATTGGATATCAGAAGGTGTACGGCTGTTAAAACATAAAAATGTAGTTGCTGCAACAGGGCCTTATGATTATTTTGATTCAGGATTATTCCGGCGGATCACTACTTTATTTGGTCAAATAATTTTTTATCCATTAATCGATACTTTTTCGCAGTTATTCAGAAGAGGGGGTATTATCATTGGCGGCAATAGTTTTATTGATGCTGCCGTTTTGGATAAAGCAGGCGGCTATAATGTTGAGTTAACTTTTTATGGTGATGATATAGATATCGCTAAAAGGGTTTTTGTATTTGGAAGAATATTGTACTCCAATACGTTGATATTGCGATCTTCTTCCCGCAGGTTTAAAGCATTGGGTTTTCAGCAAGTACAAAAAAAATATCGAAAAGCATTTATTGAAATGATATTTTTTAAGGGTATTAAGGTCAATCAAAGTATTGAAATGGTTCATCCTAGATAATAGGAATTGTAAAAACAATTAATTAATAATTCCTTCATCAATTGTTAATCTATATGGAATGATGCCTTCATATTGCAAATGGAACTTTGTGTTTAAAGTATCCAATTATGAAAAAAGTCATTTCCTTTTGCTTGTTCTTCTTTCTCATTATTTCTTTATCAGCACAAACAAAAACAGAAAATATTATTATAGTCACTTTGGATGGAATGCGCTGGCAGGAAGTGTTTGGCGGTGCCGATAAAATTTTATTGAAAGATAAACGATACACCAAAGAGCCCTATGCTACCAATAAAAATTTCTGGAGCAATGATTTAAAGGAAAGAAGAAAAAAATTATTTCCCTTTTTATGGACGGTGGTGGCCAAAGAAGGTCAGCTATATGGCAATCGCAATGAAAATAATTTTGTAAACAATGCCAATCCGTATAAATTTTCTTATCCGGGATATAATGAATTGCTAACCGGTTATCCTGATATTAACGTAAGCTCGAATGATAAGATCCTGAATAAAAATGAAAATGTATTGGAGTTCATCAATAAACAAAAAGAGTATCAGGGTAAAGTAGCAGCTTTTGCAACCTGGGATGTATTTCCTTTTATATTAAATAAAAAAAGAAGCGGTATTTATATTAATGCAGATAATGATAGTTTGATGTTTAACAATAATAATCTTTCATTGATCAATGAAATGCAATCACTGTCTGCCAAACCCATAGATGTAAGATTGGATGTGCTCACTTATTTTGCTGCAAGAGAATATTGGAAAGCGTATCAACCTAAAGTATTGTATATCGCCTTTGATGAAACAGACGATTTTGCACATGCTGGAGAATACGATCAATATTTAAAAAGTGCATATGCAGAAGATAGAATGATTGAAAATTTATGGAACTTAATTCAATCATCCCCTCAGTATAAAAATAAAACCACGTTGATCATTACCTGCGATCATGGGAGAGGCGATCTTAATAAAGATAACTGGACAGATCATGGCGACAATATTGAAGAATCGAATCAAATTTGGTTGGCTGTTTTAGGCCCTGATACCAAACCTTTGGGAGAAATAAAAACAGCTGGTCAGCTATATCAAAAACAAATTGCTTCCACCATTGCTTCGTTATTAGGATTTCAATTCACAGCCAATCATCCGGTAGCAACACCCATTGCTTCGGTATTGTCAAAATCGGAAATCGAAGCATATACGATCATCAATAAGTAGCTAATGCTCTTCTAATCGCTTAACGAAAACATATATTTCTTTTACTCTTCTCCCACTTTTCTCTCAGTCCACAAGCTAAAAAGTGAAACAAGAGTAAAAGAAAACAGTAAGAAAACATAAACCCAGTAGGTATATTTTTTAAGTAAACCTGCAGTTGGTTTTCAGTTTACGATCTTTTGACTGCCGCTGCAATGCCTCTGTATCATTTTCATATTTAATTTCAATAGCCACTATAATTCGTTTTGCATCTTGCTGAATTTTTGACAAATGCTTAAAACAATCCGGCACCGGCCCCGAATGAGTTTCAAAGCAGATTCGGCTAAAAAAAGCATTCAAATAATAATGTTATTTAGATCCAATTTCATCATTACAATTTTACTAATAAAAGAGAGTTGGTATCAATGGTTGACTCAATTAAGTATATGATTGGTTATTAAATCTAATGTTCTTGAGATTCCCCATTCAATCGGTTGCAAAGAATTATCAGGATGTGCATTCCATAAACACTCTCTTACAGTCATTATCTTTTTTGAAGTATCAATGGTTATTATTTCAAATGCCAATTTGGTTTCATCTTTTGCTGAATATTTTCCTTTCATGGGAGAATCTGCACGAAAACAATGTAAGTTGATATTTTGATCTGGTCCTTTCCAATCATAATACTCCGTATAATTAGAATGGCCATGAAAATATGCTTTGATGTTTGGATGAATTTTGATGAAGTTGGCCAATGCTTTTTGTTCAATAATGGCATTATCTTCAACAGATGTGCCATCTTTAAATGTTTCACTTACTAAATTTTCAAACTTATCTTTTTCATTGATAGAATGATCGCCATTTGGATTTTTAAAAAATCTCGCTTCCACATCGGGCATGGAATGCGTAAAAATAAAAACAGGAGTAGTTGATTTTATTTTGCTGAGATCTTTCTCCATCCAAACTCTTTCTGCAGAATCCGGCCACGCATCTACAAAAATCAAATGAACTCCTTCAATATCTTTTGAATAATGAATTTTATCGGCAGGATAATTATAATTAGTTGCAGTTTTTGGAGTAACAGGTTGAATCATTAAATTATACATGCCTCTCATAGAAGCATTGTCTGTTAAGGGTTTCATTGGTCGGTGAAAACCTATGGCATTACTGATATCATGATTTCCTGGTGTAAGTAACAAAGTAGTTTTATGGCCACTTTTATTCGATACGTGTAACTGAAATAAATAGTCTTCTTCAAATTGTTTCCATGAATCAGTTGCACTTTGAACATCATTTTCTTGTCTGTTGGCAATATCTCCAGTAATAATTACAGCATCGATCCCATTGATATTATGATTGGCTGATACGCCATTATCATCGGGGAAATTCATAGATGGCAGCAAATTTATTTGCTTAATCATTGCAGCATTCACCTCCGCAGCAGCCACATTCTTTTGATTTCTGAATGTTGGTTTGGTTAAACCGAAATGCACATCAGATGTAAAAACAAATTGAATAATTGGTTGAACTGAATCAATGCCAATTATGCCTGTATTACTAAAAGAGTGGATGCTTATTACTAAAAGAAATAATGAGACGAAAAGATGCTTTGGCTTTTTTAGAAACTTCATTTTAATATTTTAAATAGTAAAGATGATAAAGGTTTAATTTATAAGGTTACCAAATTATTAATTGATTGTGAACTTAACATTAACTTTAATCAACTTAAATATATTATCGACTGCATATAGGAATATTTGCAAAACTTTATAAAAGCAACCTCTATGCAACCGAAGACTACTTATCCATTTAAAGGTTTTTTATTTTTTATCTTCTTTGCTACTATTACCTCTTTATCGTATTCACAAAACATCAAAGGAAAAGTATTTGATGCTAAAACAGGTGAGCCGTTAACAGGTGCAATAGTGCATTTAAAAGATACAAAATATTCAACTGCCGTAAACTTAGACGGAACATATTTATTCAAAAATATTAAACCCGGAAAATACGATGTACAAGTTACATCGGTAGGTTACCGCAAAATAAAAGCGGAAGGAATTGTTGTAGCTGCTACAGGAACAACAATTGTTGGCGATTTACAAATGCCTGTTGAAACCAACGATCTTACTGAAGTTATTGTAACAGGAATGTCGGATAAACGATCTGATGCATCAGCCAGAAATATTGAAAAAAATTCAGACATCGTTCAAAACATCTTATCTGAAAAAACGATTCAATTACTTCCTGATGTTACTGTTGCAAATGCATTGCAACGTGTTAGTGGTGTAACCATTCAAAAAGACAATAACGGAGAGGGTAGGTATGCGATCATCCGCGGTATGGACCAACGTTATAATAATACTTTGGTAAATGGAATTAAAATTCCAAGCCCTGATGATAAATTTCGCTTTGTACCGATGGATGTATTCCCTTCTGAAATGTTAGAGCGATTAGAAGTAATTAAAGCTTTGACACCGGATATGGAAGCTGATGCTATTGGAGGTTCAATGAATTTAGTCATGAAAAGCGCACCGGACAGATTCTTATTTTCAGCAAATGTGGCTGGCGGTTATTCAGAATTATTTTCTCAACGACCATTCAGTTCATTTTATCATAATACCATCAATAAGCAATCGCCTGCTGAGATAAACGGTAATAGTTATCAGGCCACTGCTGCCGATTTTCCTTTAAGTAACCTTCATTATTATAATCAATCTTCTCCGATCAATGGGACTTTAGGAGCAACAATCGGCGATCGTTTTTTAAATAAAAAATTAGGTGTCATTGTTTCAGCCTCTTTTCAGAATTTCTATAGAGGTTCAAACTCCCAACGTTTGGTACAGGATGCACAACCGGCCTATATCCCTGCAGGAAATACACCTTCTTTTTCAGATGCATATGAAAGACAGTATTCCACTCAGACAAACAGAGTTGGATTGCAAAATAAGATCGATTACGTATTCAATGAAAAAAATAAGATCTCTTTGTTTAACTTATACGTTCATCAAAATGAATGGCAAACCAGATATACACCTGATACTACTGTAGGAACCAATTCTTCTGCCACCAGCAGATCAGTAAGTGTAGAATACAGAAGCAGATGGCAAATACAAGATATTTACAATGCCACATTACAGGGAGACCATGAGCTTAGTAAAAAAGTAAAGTTAAACTGGAGTGGTGTTTATTCAATAGCCAAAAATCAGGTTCCTGATATGGCCAATTACAGTTTCAATGCAAACGTATTATTTGATGCTAGCGGTCATCTTACTGCTGTTGATTCATCTACTTACGGAACTCATATGTCCCGCATCTGGCAGCACAATTCAGATCAGGATTGGGCAGGATATTTGAATTTGACTTACACGCCAACTATCTTTAATAAATTCTTTGAATTTAAAACAGGGGGTTTATACAGGGCTAAAACAAGAACCAATTATTACAATGCTTATGATCTAAAAGCCATTTATACAACGGCACAGCCTTTCCATACCATTGATGGTGTTTCTTTGGCTTTCAGTCCTGCGGCAGATGGAACAGGAAATGTTACAGCAGTGAACTCCAATTCGTATACTGCACACGAAGATTTAGCTTCAGTATATATCCAGACCAAATTCATGGCAACAAAATATTTACAGGTATTGGGTGGCGTAAGGGCTGAGAATACTCAACAAGATTATACAACTGTAATGCCCTTAACCTTCAATGCTAGAAGCGGGGTGATCAGTTATGTTGATATATTACCAAGTATCCATTTCAAGTATTTATTAAAACCAAATCAAAATATTCGACTTTCTTATTTTAAATCAGTAAGCAGACCAGGATTTGGTGAAGTAGTGCCTTACAATGTACCTGGAGAACAGTTTACAGAGATCGGTAATCCTTATTTGAAACATGTACAGGCGGATAATTTAGACTTACGTTATGAATTATTTCCCGGTCATGCTGACCAATTATTACTGGGAACTTTCTATAAGAAATTACAAAACCCTATTGAGTATTTTGTAACTAGAAATGGCGGCCCTAGTGCATTATTCATTCAACCTGGCAATGCCAATCAGGCTACGAACTACGGATTTGAAGCCGTGTTTACCAAATACTTTGGTATGTTCGGCGTATCAGCAAATTATACCTATACCCATTCAGAAGTTACTACGCCTAAATTATTATATCATTATGTTACGGGTGTTGGGGTAAGAACAGATAGCGTATCTCAAACTAGACCATTACAGGGACAGGCCAATAATGTTGGGAATTTATCATTATTGTATAAAAATCCAAAAATTGGTTTAGAAGCGCAATTAGCTTTCACTTATACAGGGGATAGAATTGCTCAAGTATCTCAATATTATAATTTAGATACCTGGCAAAAGCCTTTCTCACAATTGGATCTTTCTTTAGAGAAAAAATTGGACAAACATTTTTCATTTTATGCTAAGATCAATAACCTTACCAATGCAGCCAATCAATTGTATTTGAAAGCGCCGGCTTCTTTGGTGAATCAACAATTCTCCGGAGGATATAAGATTCCATATCAGTCTGATGCAAATAATACTATTGTTCAAAATGACCTGTATAAAATAAATTTCTTAGGAGGTTTCAGATATAAATTCTAATTAATCAATTGAATAAATAATATATAATTATGAAAAAGATATTCATACCAATATTGATCATTCTTACAGGTCTTGGTTTGTCGGGATGTAAGAAACTGGCCACAGACGATTCAAATATCTATCAATATGTTTTACCTGCCGGTTCAACCGTAAGTGATGCCACTCCTTTATGTGGATCAATCAAGGGAACCATGTTAACAGGTAAAACATATACCATTGGCTGTGATGTATATATTAACAGAGGTGATACCCTGATTATTCAGCCGGGTGTTACCATTAATGTAACCAACAGTTCAGGTATCATTGTACGTGGCTCATTGATCAGTTTAGGCACACAAGCTCAACCCAATTATTTTACGGTGCCCGGCTTGAGAAAAAATACAACTCCTGGTATACCGCTTGCACAGGATTCAGCACATACCGGATGGTGGAAGGGGATCATCGGCGATACTTCTTGCAAGATGATGATACTGAAATGGACGCATATTGATTTTGCCGGTGCAGCATATGGAAATGTTGCCGGACCTGCTGTAGGTCAAAGTGCTACCACATCCTTCGATATTTTGTTTCAGAATCCGAATGGCTATTTTATCTTAGAAGACAGTTGGTTATATGGAGGTACAGATGATTGTATTAGGGTTTCTAGCGGTAAAATACATGTGTTCAGAAACACATTTGAAAAATGCGGCGGTACAGGTGGTGACATTGTAAATGTTAAAGGAGGTACGGTGGGTACTATGGCTTATAACTTCTTTATCGGTACCGCATATAATGGACAGAAAGCTTCTAATAAAGGCCAGGCCACGGGTTCTCCTCAAACCAATATAGTCATGTATAACAGTACTTTTATCAATGGTGGTTTGCAGGTAATCCCAGGACAAAGAGGTTCTACCATCGATTTTGAGCAGGGTGCAGAAGGGGCCTATTATAATAATATAGCAGTTAATTGCCGTGTAGGATATCGTGTGGTAAACAACCCTGTAGCAGATACTGCACATCTTACTTATGGTTATAATTATCAGTATGCTGATTCATTAAGTATTGCTGATCAGTTCTTCACATTCGGTCCGGTTTGTACAAAACCTCAAACCACTGACCTGCCAAACCCATCTACTTATTTACCAGCTAACTGGAATTATAATACTGCCCCACCATATGATGGTACACCGGCTGTACAAAAAATGGCACCACAATTTGTAAATTTCCCATTGCCAAGTCCATATTCACCATGGAGTGTTTCGTCTATCGGTTCTTATAATTTCCATTTACAACCTACTTCCCCTTTGATCGGAAAAGGATATACCGGTATTCAACCATTGGTAGTCGTTCCAATTGACCCGGTTTATGGTGCAACAGAGGTAACACCTCCGGGTGCAGATTTAGGTTGCTATCAAACAAATGGTAGAGGTAATCAACACTAATTAATAATACAATAAAACAAAAACATCGAAAGAATTTTCTTTCGATGTTTTTGTTTTAAAAATGTAACAAGATGAAGTTTTTTTATCCATTGTTTTTTCTGATTTCTATTTTTTTGATGGTCACTTGCTCTAAGAAATCTCAATCCGGAACAAGCAATACACCTGTTGATACTATGCCTATCTCAGGAACGGTTGCTAAAACGGATACGTTAAAAGTAATGGCTTATAATATCTTGAATTATGGAGATGGTTGTCAGGGTACCACTCAATCTTTAGATATTTATTTTAAAACTATTATTCAATACACAGCACCTGATCTTTTGAGTTGCGAAAAAATTAATGCTTTTAATTTAACGCCCGGTGTAAACGGGAATCTGGCAGATGAATTACTGAACAATGGGCTTAATGCGGCTTTTCCTGCACAATATGCTTATGCCACACCTACCAATAAAACAGGGGGTAAAATGTCGGTATTGTTTTATAACAAACAAAAATTAAGCTATTTGAAAACGGAAGTACTGGAAGCAAATATTACAGATATTGATCTTTACAAATTATACTATAATGATATCAACCTTTCCCTTACTCACGATACTACTTTTATTTATGTGGTGGTGAATCATACACAGTCTGGTTCTCCAAGTACACAGCGAGACCAACAGGTAACACAGGAAATGACCACACTGAGGGGGAAATTTGCTTATTTTCCTAATTTGATTAATATGGGTGATTTTAATACATCAGGAAGTTTTGAAGCGGGTTATCAATCTATTGTTGACAGCACAGTAGGCTATACCAGATTAAGCGATCCGCCATATAATCCGGATAGAGTTCTTCAATATCCGGGTAATTGGGATGTAACACCATATACAGTTTCATCCTATTTAACTACATCAACAAGACTTTCAGCAAGTATTCCAAACACATGCGGAACAAGTGGTGGGGCAAAATCCTGGTTCGATCATATATTTATATCGCCATGGATTGTGAATGGATCTAATTACATTAGTTATGTTCCAAACTCCTTTCAGGTTGTAGGAAATGATGGCAATCGATTAGGTGTTGATATAAATAGTACCAGTCCTGTTACCAATAATGCTGCCCCCGCTGCCATTATAAATGCATTGTTTCAATTTTCTAATAAATATCCTGTGATGCTGAAGCTTTTAGTGAAAGCAAATAGAAATGCAGTTAGTCCAATTGATCCGGCAGAAGCAAATTAGGAACAAGTTCATTCACTTTACAATTCCTTAATCTCACCATAACATCCGGATAATACTATGTTGTGAATTTTGGAAAACACAATGTATGGAAAAACGCCCTGTTGAAGTTGTGGTGATGAGTGATTTGCATTTAGGTACTTATGGTTGTCATGCTACAGAGATCGTCAACTATCTTAAAAGTATCTCTCCTCAAATTTTAATTTTGAATGGTGATGTCATCGATGGATGGCAATTCAGTAAAAGATATTTTCCTGTCAGCCATATGCAAGTGATCAAAGAGATCATGAGCTTACTCAGTAAAGGCACCCGCGTTATTTATATTACAGGCAATCATGATGAAATGATGCGCCGTTACAGTGATATCCAAATAGGTAATTTTCAACTAACCGATAAAATAGTAATGGAGATCAATGGAAAAATGACATGGATCTTTCATGGAGATGTATTCGATGCTACTACAAAAGGCAGCGCTAAATTATTGGCAAAGCTTGGCGGACACGGTTATGATCTTTTAATCTTGTTAAACAGATTTATCAATGCCTGTTTGAAAATATTCGGCAAAGAGAAAATGAGTTTAAGCAAGAAAGTAAAGAATGGTGTAAAACAAGCAGTATCCTGGATTGGCAATTTTGAACAAACTGCTGCAGAATTAGCCATTGCAAAAAAATATGATTATGTGATTTGCGGCCATATTCATCAACCACAAAAAAGAGTGGTAGAAACAAAAAATGGAAGTGTAATATATATGAATAGTGGTGATTGGATTGAAAATTTAACGGCATTAGAATATCAAAATAATGAATGGAATATTTATCAGTATGATGAGAAAGAGTTTGTAAAACAAACTTCTCAGGTGATTACTATGCAGAAAAAAAGACCGCAATTGAATGTCGTAACAGATGAAGTTTCCTTTTTTCTTAACTCTTTAGCTGTTCAATCATGAAAATATTTTACGCAATACAAGCTACCGGTAACGGACATATTGCAAGAGCAATGGAGTTGATGCCCTATTTGCAACAATACGGCGAGGTAGATATTTTTTTAAGCGGCAGTAACAGTAATTTAAATTTTTCTTTACCCATAAAATATAGAAGCAAAGGAGTGAGTTTATTTTATGGAAACCGCGGCGGGTTAGATTATTTAAAAATGGTGAAAGCCTTTTCGCCTGTTCGAATTTATAAAGAAGCCAAAGAATTACCTGTTGAAAAATATGATATCGTGATCAACGATTTTGAATGTATTACTTCCTTGGCTTGTAAAATGAAACATATTCACTCCGTTAATTTTGGTCACCAGGCAAGTTTTGTAAGTAAGAATACACCTCGGCCTGATAAAAAAGATATTGCCGGCGAATGGGTGTTGCAGAAATATGCAACCGCTGAAAAGTATATCGGGCTTCACTTTCAGCAATATGATGATTTTATTTTTTCTCCCATCATCAAAGATCAAATATTAAAAGCTGACCCCAAAAATGCAGGTCATGTTTCGGTGTATCTTTCTCATTACAGCGATGAAGTTGTGGCAACTCATTTAAAAAAAATAAAAGACATTTCTTTCGAAGTATTCAGCAAAAAAGTGAAACAAAAAATAATAGATGGTAACATCACTTTCATTCCAATTGACGGAAATGCGTTTAATGAAAGTATGATCAATGCCTGCGGAATTATTACCGGTGCCGGTTTTGAAACCCCGGCTGAAGCTTTATATCTTGGTAAAAAATTAATGTGTTTACCAATCAAAGGACAATATGAACAATTATGTAATGCTGAAGCCTTGAAAGCGTTTAATGTGCCCATTATTCATAAAATGGATGAAAATTTTTCTTTAGCTATTACAGATTGGTTAAATCATAGTACATCAAAACAATTGGTGCTGACTGATTCTACAGAAAATATTGTTTCAAGAGTTATAAAAACTGCATTATCTTTTGATGAGCATATTACCTTGCAAAAGCAAACACCATTTATTTACCCAACATTCAATTATCAATAATTGATCAGCAACCATCACGAAATCTCAGCAAAACAATTTGGTAATAATTTTCTTTGGGGCGTTGCAATGTCAGCCGCACAAAATGAAGGGGCATACAATATTGATGGCAGGGGTTTATCTATCTGGGATGTATTTTCTAAGCGTGCAGGGAAAGTTAAAGGCAATGCAAAACCTTTTGAGGCCTGCGATTTTTATCATCGTTATAAAGACGATCTATTATTGGTAAAAGCATTGGGGTTTCAGGTATTTAGATTTTCTATTTCCTGGAGCAGAATTTTACCTGAAGGAACCGGCAGAGTAAATAAAGAAGGAATTGCATTTTATCATGCATTGATCGATGAATGTTTGAAATTAGGATTAATCCCATTTGTTACTTTATATCATTGGGATTTACCATATGCATTAGAGAAAGAAGGTGGCTGGTCTTCTCATTTTTTATTAAAATGGTTTAATCGTTTTGTTACTGTTTGTGCAGAAGAATTTGGCGATAAAGTTAAGAACTGGATCATCTTAAATGAACCGATGGGTTTTACTTCATTGGGTTATATGTTAGGAAAGCATGCACCGGGTAAAACAGGATTGAATTATTTTTTACCTGCTGTACACAATGCTGCAATGGCTCAGGCAGAGGGCGGACGCATCATCAGAAGCCTTGTAAAAAAATCGTATATCGGTACTTCATTTTCATGCAGTGAAGTAGTGCCTTTTTCATCAAATCAAAAAGATATTGATGCGGCCAATCGGTTGGATATTTTATTGAATCGGTTATTTATTGAACCCTCATTGGGATTGGGTTATCCGGATGATAATTTTTTATTAATGGAAAAATTGCATCTGTTCAATAAAGCATGGAAATATACAGAGCGGATGAAATTTGATTTTGATTTTATCGGCATACAAAATTATTTCCCTGTCACTGTAAAATACAATCCTGTTATTCCCATTATTCAGGCATCTGATGTGAAAGCTGCTACCAGAAAAGTCCCGCATACAGATATGGGTTGGGAGATCAATGCAGATAGTTTTTATAACATGATCAAACGATTTGCCTCTTATGAAAACGTAAAAGAAATCCTTGTTACAGAAAATGGCGCTTTTTTTAAAGATAAATTAGTGAACGGTGTGGTGAAAGATGAACAACGAATTGATTATTTTAAACAATATCTGACGGCTTTATTAAAAGCAAAGAATGAAGGCATTAAAGTGAATGGGTATTTTGCATGGACTTTGACTGATAATTTTGAGTGGACAGAAGGTTTTTATGCAAGGTTTGGTTTGGTGTATGTTGATTTTGAAACACAATTACGCACGGTAAAACAATCCGGGCATTGGTTCAGAGAATTTATGCATTTAAACAAATGACATACGTAGCATAAATTTAGTCGGAGATATTTTTAATTCAATTCTACTTCCCCGAAAATATCTATTTGTTTTACAGCTTACTTATTCATCCGCTACAAAACTGTACTTTTGCCGACTGAAAATATTTAGCGGATATGATTGATAAGTTAGAAGCAATTAAAGCAAGGTTTGATCAAGTGGGTGTGGCACTCACCAATCCGGAGATCATCAATAATCAAAAAGAATTCGGGAAACTGAGTAAGGAATATCGTTCCTTAGAAAAAATTGTGCAGCCATTTGAAGAATATAAAAAAGTTTTGAACGATTTTAATTATGCCAAAGAAGGGTTGAACAGTAATGATGAAGAGATGAAAGAATTGGCGAAAATGGAGTTGCCTGAATTGGAAGCTAAAAAAGATCAGTTAGAAAAATATTTGACTAAATTATTAATTCCAAAAGATCCACAGGATGATAAAAATGCGATATTGGAAATTCGTGCAGGTACAGGTGGCGATGAAGCCAGTTTATTTGCAGGTGATTTATTAGGCATGTATTTGCGTTATTGCAACAGGAAGGGATGGAAGACTACTATTGTTAGCGAAAGTGAAGGTACTGTTGGTGGTTATAAAGAAGCAATTATTGAAGTTACCGGAGAAGATGTATATGGAACTTTAAAGTTTGAAAGTGGTGTGCATCGTGTTCAACGTGTACCCAACACAGGAACACAGGGACGGGTACATACATCAGCAGCAACAGTGGCCGTAATGCCTGAAGCAGAAGAAGTAGATTTTGAATTGAAAGAAAGCGATGTGAAAATGGAAACAGCCAGAAGTGGTGGTGCAGGCGGACAAAATGTAAATAAAGTAGAAACAAAAGTTTTCTTAACGCATATCCCAACAGGTGTTGTAGTGATGTGCCAAACAGAACGTTCGCAATTAGGCAACAGAGAAAAAGCTATGCAAATGTTGCGTACTAAATTATATGAAGAGCAAGTACGTAAACAGGAAGAAGAAATTGCACGTCAACGTAAAACATTGGTGAGCACGGGTGACAGAAGTGCCAAGATAAGAACCTACAACTGGCCACAGGGAAGGGTTACAGACCATCGGATTGGGCTAACTTCTTATAATTTGAATGCAGTGATCAACGGAGAGATCGATGAATTCATTGAAGCATTGCAGATGGCTGAGAATACAGAGAAAATGGCAAATCAAGTATAGAAGCAAAAAAAAAAATAGTGAATGAGCAATTTTAAAAAAAAGAAAAAAAATTATTATATAATTTCTCCGCTT
>Ga0164297_10001438_pt1 | contig 25326 bp, 25 predicted proteins | sample GEODES058metaG_FD_113539 | JGI IMG/M metagenome (GOLD analysis project Ga0164297, IMG submission 113539) | Dystrophic lake water microbial communities from Trout Bog Lake, Wisconsin, USA - GEODES058 metaG | ecosystem: Environmental > Aquatic > Freshwater > Lake | place: USA: Trout Bog Lake... | reverse complement strand
TGACATGCAATGCACTGTGTCTGATGGTAAAATACGCGGGCGCATGATGCTCAGGCGCATTAAGGATCAACTCTCTCTTAATGGCACCGCTGAGCTTGATCATCTGCATCTCAGTGATGCCCGCGCCTCCGCTCAGCTCTCCGCATTGATGGATTACACAGGGCAGGGCGTGAGCCCCTATGATGTGATGATGCATCTTAATGCGGCGGGCCGTTTATCGCTTGATAATCTCAGCGTAAATGAGGCTGATCCCTCTGCACTTCAGCGCATTATCGCGCGCTTTTCAGAGTTTAATGCTGATGAAACGCGGTTTAATTCAGCCTTGATGCAAGAATTATCCTTGGCACCTTATCATGCAGATTATCAGGAATATGTGGCACGTCTGGGTGAAGGGCGGCTTCGCGTCTTATCTGCAACAGGGGCGCTCTCGAGTGAATTAACTTATGATCTGACCTCGCGCGCGCTTGATATCCGATTGCCCCTGAGTTCACTGACAAAGCCGCGGGATTGGGTTGGTTCATCGCCCTTTATTATCAGCCAATGGTCAGGGACACCCGATCATCTCACGCGCCACATTGATGCCAGTGCGTTGCGCGCCACTATGGCGGGGCTTTTGGTGGGGCGTGAAACAGCGCGGATTGATGTGATGGATTTTGATCTACGCGAGCGCGCTTTTTTTGAACGCCGCCTGAATGGCTTGCGCTTTTTACATCAACGCCAAAAAGAAATTGCCGCATTTCTGGCCGCACATAAAACACAAGCGTCGGGCTCTCAGCTTAAAGCAGCTCCGCCAAAACAGCTACCGCATCATTAATCTTTTTGACGGATTTGGTTTTGCAAATCTGTTAGCACAAACACGCGCAAGGCTGAGGATAGATTTTGATCTCGACGCCTCAGATCAATCTCGCCAATCAAGCCCGCAAGCGATTGATGCCGTTGTGCGGCAATGCTGCGTAATGCGTGCCAAAACTCATCTTCAAGCGAGATGGATGTTTGATGGCCTGCAATGACAACAGAATGTTTGACAAGGCTGGAGGATGACGTGCTCATGAATGTTGCGTCTCATCCCCAGCATTATCTGAGATCTCGCGCTGATGTTGGTCAAGCCGCGCGCTGTCGTGTTCCGCACGCGCTTTGGTTAGCGCTTTTTCACTTTTACTGCGGCCAAAGGTCAGGCGGTTTTGCTGTGCGCGTTGTTCGGCTTCTTTGCGTGCTTGGGTTTTGCGGGCGCGCCGGAGATTGATGATATCGCCCATAGATTGCCCTCAGGTTTTCTTGCGAAAGGCATCAATGGAAATCACATTCGCATCGCTCTTGGCCTCTTCCTCACTTGTTTGAGTGTGGCTTGAGGGCTCTATGGCCGCAGGTGTTATTTTTGCCTGCGGAATGTCCTCATCAGGTGGCGCGCTGTCATTGGCGCCTTCATCTGGCTCCAAATCCTGCACATCAAATTTTAAGCCGAATTGAACGCTGGGATCAAAAAAGCCGGTGATGGAGTCAAAGGGAACAATAAGCCGCTCAGGGATATTGTTAAATGATAGCCCTACTTCAAGCGCATGATCGGAGACGCTGAGATCCCAGAATTGGTGCTGCAGCACAATGGTCATATCAGCGGGGTAGCGTTCCTTCATCCGTGGGGAGAGGCGGACGCCAGGGGCGTCGGTCCGAAAGGTAATATAGAAATGATGTTCACCTGGCATGCCATCACGCGCAGCATCGGCGAGAACTTTGCGCACAACATTGCGTAAAGCGTCTTGGACGAGAAGATCGTAGCGAATGGCGTCAGTGGTCATATGGTCGTGCATCCCAAATAGAAGTGGAGGTTTCTGTTGCCAGGCACCTCCGAGCCCCGCCTAGGAGTGCAACCCCCTAGGGCTTTAATGCCAGAACCGGCACTGCTTACGCAGCGATAGCTACTGGAGCGTAGTTGTCATTTGCAACTATCAGATTGACCCGATAACGGCGGTATCATGCCGAGCGAAAGCAGAACCTTTACACTCCCCGTCGAACCTATTTCGCCCCCGCCACAGCCCGCCCTAACGGGCTCTGGTGGAGGCGCCGGGTACCGCCCCCGGGTCCGAAAAGCTTATTTCGAGCGCGTTTATCGCCATATCTGCCTTGCGGCAGCCCCCTCTATATAGGGGGTCTGAGGCGTGGGCGGAAGGGGTGTTGGCAGAAATCCTGTGATTGTCACTCTTATGTCATGCTTGGGCATGGGCAGGCAAAAGCTGGGGATGGGTGGCGTGCCCTACGGCTTGGCGGAATGGTTGGCGTTTGCGGCGTGCCGATGAGTGGATAGAAGAGAGAGAAGAGGCCGAATCGCGGCTTGAGAGGGGATAAGAGTCAGATGCGTGCATATCTGGATTTGCTCAACCATGTGCTTAATCATGGCGCGCGTAAGGATGACCGCACGGGAACGGGCACTTTGTCTGTTTTTGGCTATCAGATGCGCTTTAATCTCCAAGACGGCTTTCCGCTCGTCACAACAAAAAAATTGCATTTGCGCTCCATCATTCATGAGCTCTTGTGGTTCTTGCGCGGGGACACAAATATTGGCTATTTGCGTGACAATAAGGTTTCCATTTGGGATGAGTGGGCTGATGCGCATGGCGATCTAGGCCCCGTCTATGGTCATCAATGGCGCTCATGGACGGGCGCTGATGGGGAAACCTTTGATCAAATGAGCTGGCTCGTGGATGAGATTAAACGTAATCCAGATTCGCGCCGTCTCATTGTCTCGGCATGGAATGTGACAGATATAGGCAAAATGAAATTGGCGCCCTGTCATTGTCTATTTCAGTTTTATGTTGCTGATGGACGTTTGTCATGCCAGCTTTATCAACGCTCCGCTGATATATTTTTGGGCGTGCCATTTAATATCGCAAGTTATGCTTTGCTCACCGCTATGATTGCACAGGTCACAGGCCTCAAACTGGGCGATTTTGTTCATTCTTTTGGTGATGCGCATTTATATCTCAATCACCTCGATCAAGCGCGTGAGCAATTATCACGCAGTCCCCGCCCTTTGCCGCGTTTGGTGCTCAATCCTAAGGTCACATCAATCTTTGATTTTACCTATGATGACATCACGATTGAAGATTATGATCCCTGGCCCGCGATCAAAGCGCCTGTGGCTGTCTAATAAAACGAAATTGAGAGGTCATTATGGCTTTGCCCCTTGTCTTAATTGTTGCTGTTGCGCGCAATGGCGTAATTGGGGGGCAGAATAAATTATTGTGGCATATTTCATCTGATCTTCGCCGATTCAAATCTCTGACAATGGGAAAACCATTGTTGATGGGACGTAAGACATGGGACTCCATTGGGCGCCCTTTGCCAGGGCGTGAAACCATTGTCATCACGCGCGATCCCTCATTTAAGCCAGAGGGTGCGCTGATTGCCCATCATCTTGATGAGGCCTTGCGCCTCGCTGAAGAGGCGGCGCATAGATTGGGCGCATCTGAAGCTGTTGTTGTCGGTGGGGCTGAACTCTATCGCCAGTTAATTGATCAATGTGTTGAGCTTTATGTGACAGAGGTCGGTTTATCACCCGAGGGGGATGCCTATTTTGCCGCACCTGATCCTCAAACATGGTATGAACATAACCGCGAACAGCATAAGGCTGGGCCTAAAGATGAGGCTGACTTTGCTTTTGTTGATTATAAACGCCGATTGTCCTGAGGGCGTGTTGAAATAAGGGGACCGAGGCCCCATTTTAAGGGCTAGAGGGCGAGGAGCTGATATGTCGTGGAATCAACAAAATGGTGGCCCCTGGGGAAATCCGAATGGGGGCTCAAATGGACGCGGTTCAAACCCCTGGGGTGGACGCTCTGGCCCGCAGCCGCCTGATCTTGAAGATATCATCAAACGATTTCAGACATGGCTGCACTCTTTTATGCCGCAAGGCGGTGAAGGGCCGAGTTATGGTTTTCCTCTTTTGATTTTAGTGGCCTTATGGTTGGCCAGTGGTTTTTATACAGTGGGGCCGAATGAAGTTGGCCTTAATTTGGTGTTTGGCGCCTATCAGGGAAAGACCGCATCAGGGCTTAATTATAATTGGCCTTACCCGATTGGCTCTGTGCGCAAATTGGCTGTAACGGATCGTAATACGACATCTGTTGGTTTTTACACCCTCATGGATCAGCGCGGTGCGAGCGCAGTCCCCGGTACCGATGTGCCGGAGGAAAGCCTCATGCTGACAGGCGATGAGAATATCGCCGATGTGAAATTTGTTGTTATTTGGCAGATTGATCCTGCGCTGCCTGAAAATTACGCTTTTAACATCCGCAACCCCCGCGAGACAGTTAAGGCTGTGGCTGAAAGCGCCATGCGTGAAATTGTCGGGCGGACGCAAATTCAACGCATATTAACAGCTGAGCGCAAAGTGATTGAGCCTGCGGTGCAAGATTATATGCAACGTGTGCTCAATGATTATGGTGCGGGTGTGCAAATTATTCAGGTGCAATTGCAATCGGTTGATCCACCTGAGCAGGTCATTGCCTCTTTCCGCGATGTGACGGCGGCGCAGCAAGATCAAGATCGCCTGCGCAATGAGGCTGAGGCTTATGCTAATCGCGTTGTGCCTGAGGCGCGCGGCGCTTCCGCGCGTATTGTGCAGGAAGCGGAAGGATATCGTGAGCAAACAGTGGCGGAGGCCTCAGGTCAGGCTGCACGTTTCACTCAGATCTATGAGCAATATAAGCGCGCACCTGATGTGACGCGCCAGCGCATGTATTTGGAAACGATTGAGCATATTTTGAGCGCAAATAATAAGGTGATTATTGATCAATCCGTCAGCTCAAATGGTGTTGTCCCCTATATGGCTTTGCCAGCCCTCGATCAATCTAAAAATGTTCAAGGAGGTGGCAAATGAGATATGTGGGTTATAGCATTATCGCACTTCTCATTCTTGCCTTTGCGCTTGTGGCCACAGGTACAGTTTTTACAGTTAATCAAACGCAGCAAGTGCTCTTGTTGCGGTTTGGGCAACCTGTCCCAGGGCGCACTCTGATCACAGAGCCAGGGTTGCATTTTAAAGTGCCGTTTGTTGAGACCGCGGTGTTTTTGGACAAGCGCATTTTGGATGTGGAGACACCCAAGCAAGAAGTCTTGGCATCGGATAATAACCGCATCGAAGTTGATGCATTTTTGCGCTATCGCATTGTTGATCCGCTAAAATTTTATCAGTCTGTTGGCTCGATGGCTGGTGCAGATCAACAACTGGCCAATATTATGAATTCGGCTGTGCGTCGTGTTTTGGGTGAAGCCAATATGCAAGATATCGTGCGCGATAAGCGTGCGCAGTTGATGGGTCAAATTCGCACCCAAGTCGATGTTGAGGCTAATAAATTTGGGTTGCAAATAAAAGATGTTCGCATCAGGCGTGCGGATTTGCCGCGTCAAATCTCAGAAAAAGTGTTCAGCCGTATGCAAACAGAGCGTGCGCGTGAGGCCGCTGAGTTTCGTGCGCAAGGATCTGAACAGGCCCAGCGCATTACCGCTAAGGCGGATCGTGATGTGATTGTGCTGCGCGCGCAGGCCCAGCAACAGGCTGAGCAAATCCGTGGTCAGGGCGATGCAGAGCGTAACCGCATCTTTGCTGAGGCTTTTGGTCGGGATCCCGAATTTTTCAGCTTTTATCGCTCGATGCAGGCCTATGAAGTGGGGCTAAAATCAGGCGATACGCGTTTGGTGCTGAGCCCAACATCTGAATTTTTCCGTTATTTCCTGAAATCTCAGGCCGCCGCTCCAGCCAAAGAGCTGAAATAAATGCCTGTCTGCGCAGAGGTTTAACCTTTCATGCGCAGATTTCGAGATAAAAACTGATTGGGTTGGGTATTTGATCAAGATTCCGCCCAATTTTGAGTCTGGATTATCTGGGGCACGTTGGTGCCGGTTTTTTTGAGGAGTATCTCCATGGGTTTCGACCCCATTTTATCTTTTATCTCTCCCGTTTCCCGCCGGTGCTTGAGCGCAAGTTGTGGTGCTGTTATGGCGCTGAGTTTGCTTGCCCCTCTTCCCGCTTTTGCGCGCGGTCCTGACTCATTAGCTGATTTGGCTGATAGTGTGAGTGATGCTGTCGTTAATATCTCGGCTACGCAAATGGTTGATGATAAGCGTGCTCAGCAAATGCCCAATTTGCCGCAAGGCACGCCCTTTGATGATTTGTTTGAAGAGTTTTTCAAACGTCGTCAGGGCCAGAATGGAGAGGGCGGGGTGGCCCCGCATCAACGCCGTTCAAGCTCTCTTGGGTCAGGATTTGTGATTGATGCCTCAGGCATTGTTATCACGAACAACCACGTTATTGCCGATGCAAATGATATAACTGTCATCTTTACAGATGGTCAAAAATTGAAGGCCGAGATTTTGGGTAAAGACCCCAAAGTTGATATTGCGGTCTTGCGCGTTAAGCCTGCAAAACCTCTCAAAGCCGTCAAATTTGGTGACTCTGATAAAATGCGCGTGGGTGATTGGGTGATGGCTGTTGGCAATCCCTTCGGATTAGGCGGCACTGTTACGGCTGGTATTGTGTCAGCGCGCAATCGAAATATCGACAGCGGGCCATATGATAACTTCATCCAAACAGACGCGGCCATTAACAAAGGCAATTCCGGCGGCCCTCTCTTTAATATGGAGGGTGATGTGATCGGTGTGAACACAGCCATTCTCTCGCCATCGGGCGGTTCAATCGGTATCGGCTTTGCTACGCCAGCGGCGACAGTGATTCCTGTGATTGATCAATTGCGCCAATATGGCGAAACACGTCGTGGCTGGTTGGGTGTGAAAATCCAAAGGGTTGATGATGCGATTGCCGATTCACTCAATCTCGGTCAGGCACGCGGAGCGCTTGTTGCGGGAGTTGATGATCGCGGTCCATCTAAAGCCGCTGGTATCAAAGTTGGTGATCTCATCACTAAATTTGATGGCAAAGACATTAAGGACTCAAGTGATTTGCCAAAAATTGTCGCGTCAACTCCTGTCGGCAAGGATGTTAATGTCACAGTGTTGCGCAATGGGAAAGAACAGGATGTGAAGGTCAAATTGGGCCGTCTTGAAGATGGCGAAAAGCTGGCCGCAGCGTCTGAAAATCCTTCCGTTAAAGCGAAATCCTCACTGGGCATGACATTGTCAAATCTCAGTGATGACGTGCGGCAAAAATTTGGCATCAAGGATGGCATTGATGGTGTTGTAGTGGCAGATGTGGCCTCTGACTCATCAGCCGCCGACAAGCATATACAGGCAGGTGACGTCATTCAGAAGATCGATGATGCGGCTGTTGCAAAGCCCGATGATGTCGTTGCCAAAATTAATGCTGCGCGTGATGCGAAGAAAAAATCAGTGTTAATGCTGATTGCTAATGCGCAAGGCGATACGCGCTTTGTGGCTATTTCGCTGAGCGATAAATAATAAAACCCCGAGATCGAGGGCTTTGGTTCTCGATCTCGGGCGCCTCATGTGTTTTTAAGTCATGTGACTTGTCGTCATCTTCTTTTGGGTCGTTTCTTATTTTTATTTGACCCATTGTGTATCATTGAAACCTTGCGCGAAAAGTAACGCGCTCAGATCACCAAAATCAATGCGTGCATGTGCCGCTGCGGCAACGGCGGGTTTGGCATGAAACGCAACGCCCAGACCTGCTGCTTGCAACATGGCCAAATCATTGGCGCCATCACCCACAGCCATTGTCTCTTCAACACCAAGATGATGCCGCTCGCGCAATTCAATGAGACTCGCAAGTTTTGCTTCTTTGCCCAAAATGGGTTCTTCAACGCGGCCTGCAAAATGCCCATCTTCGACAATCAATATATTGGCGCGGTTTTCATGAAAACCGATCATATGGGCAATATGTGTGGTGAATAACGTAAAGCCGCCCGAAACAAGGGCGGTGTGAGCGCCATGGGCACGCATGGTCTGGACTAATGTGCGCCCACCGGGGGTGAGAGTGATGCGCTCGCTAATCACACGCGCGACAATATCTTGCGCCAACCCCTTAAGCAGCGCAACGCGCTCGCGCAATGCAGGCTCAAAGGCAATTTCACCTCGCATAGCGCGCTCGGTAATAGCGGCAACATGGTCTTTCATGCCCACGAAATCAGCGAGCTCATCAATACATTCTTGACCAATCATGGTTGAGTCCATATCAGCCAAAAATAATTTTTTACGCCGATGCGCGATGGGCTGCACGAAGAGATCAATAGGTTGGTCGCCGACTTGCCCACGCAAAAGGCTGGAGAGGTCAGATAGGTTTATTTCTGATGGGGGCGCGAACGCAATATCGGCAGCGCGTCCCGCCGCGAGCCAATGATATGCTTGCGCTTGGGGCAAATGACTGGCAAGCCCTGTCAGAAGGTCGGCGCTGAGATTTGGCCCTTGAGGGGCCATAACAAAAGTGGCGACATGAGTGGCGGTATGGGACGCGTGATGGTTGGACATTCTGAAGCGCTCAGTTTGACAGAAATGAAAACCCTTATTGCCTCTCGGCATTCAGGACGCAATGGGCTTGAAGCCCTTCTCATCGCAGGACCTACGGCGAGCGGCAAGTCCGCTTTAGCCATTGAGCTCGCAAAAACGCATAATGGCGTTGTTATTAATGCGGACTCCATGCAGGTTTATGGGGATTTGCGCATTATCACCGCCCGCCCAAGCCTAAAAGAAGAGGCCGAAGTACCGCATGAGCTGTTTGGTCATGTGGATGGGGCCATTAATTATTCCGTGGGCAAATGGGTGGAGGATATGGCTGTGCTGCTGCCACGCCTGCGGCAGGCGGGGCTCCTGCCGATTTTGACAGGCGGTACCGGCCTTTATTTTAAAGCGCTGACGCAGGGCATGTCGCCTATTCCATCTGTGCCAGATGAGGTGAGAGACCTCGTGCGCGCGCAGGCAGCAGGCAAAACTGCGCAAGAGCTTTATGCCGAATTGGAGGTGCTTGATCCCACGACAGCGGCAAAACTGCACCGGTCTGATACCCAGCGCATTATCCGCGCTTTGGAGGTTTTTAAGGCGAGTGGTCAGCCCTTGGCGCATTATCAAGCGCTCACGCGGCTGCCTGCTTTGATTGATATGCAGCGCTGCATTGGCTTTTTTTTAGCGCCTGAGCGTGAGGCGCTGTATGAGCGGATCAATCAGCGTTTTGAGGCGATGATGGAGGCGGGGGCGCTGGATGAGGTCGCGCTTTTGGCACAGCGCAGGCTTGATCCGGCCTTGCCCGTGATGCGCGCCCATGGTGTGCCGGGGCTGATAGCTTATGTGCGCCGTGAGATTAGTCTTGCTGAGGCAGTTGATAAAGGCCAGAGCGACACGCGCCATTATGTGAAGCGTCAATTCACTTTTGCGCGCCATCAATTGCCAGATTTTAGGTGGGTGGGGGTTTAGGGCGGTTTGAGATTGCTTCTCAGACAAAAGAGTCGGTTTTGGCCTCTTGACGCATCTGGGGTTGAGGGTTAGCCTAAAACATCTTTTTTTGCCTTTTGGGGTTTGCAATGAAATAGCTCGTCGTCGTAGCGGAGGCGCCATAGTCGGGGGAGCAGTGCTCCAATCCCGCCGATGGCGCTTAATCTGGCCCCCTGAGGGCCTTTTTTATTGCCTTAAAACCCATAAAGGGCCAAAACACAGATAAATTGATTAGAGGACGCTTGGTAGTTGCCAAGCCTAAGATTGAGACGGAGGCAGGCGATGTCAAAACAAATGACAGGCGCAGAAATGGTCGTCGAGGCTCTGAAGGATCAGGGCGTGGAAGTGATGTTCGGATATCCGGGCGGCGCTGTCTTGCCTATTTATGATGCGATCTTTCAGCAAAAGAAGGTCAAGCATTATCTGGTGCGCCATGAGCAAGGTGCGGCCCATGCGGCGGAAGGCTATGCACGTTCGTCGGGGAAGGTTGGTGTTTTGCTTGTTACATCTGGCCCAGGTGCAACCAATGCAATCACTGGTTTGACCGATGCCTTGCTCGATTCAATTCCGCTTGTCTGCATTACCGGCCAAGTCCCAACACATTTGATTGGTTCTGATGCTTTTCAGGAATGCGACACTGTTGGCATTACCCGCCACTGCACAAAGCATAATTATCTCGTCAAACGCATTGAAGATTTGCCGCGCATCTTGCACGAGGCATTCTACATTGCCTCACATGGTCGTCCGGGCCCTGTTGTGATTGACATTCCCAAGGATGTGCAATTTGCAATGGGCACATATACTGGGCCAAAAAATATTCATCACAAAACCTATCAGCCCAAAGTGAAGGGCGAGATGGCCGCTATTAAACAAGCGGTTGAGATGATGGCTCAAGCTAAGCGTCCTGTGTTTTATACGGGCGGTGGTGTGATCAATTCAGGTTCAGAGGCATCGGCTTTATTGCGTGAACTCGTCCAATTGACGGGCTTTCCCATCACATCAACGCTCATGGGTCTTGGCTCTTATCCCGCATCAGGCCCAAATTGGTTGGGCATGCTTGGTATGCACGGCACTTATGAAGCCAATAATGCCATGCATGATTGCGATTTAATGATTGCGATTGGTGCACGATTTGATGACCGCATTACCGGTCGTCTTGATGCCTTCTCACCGGGTTCAAAGAAGATTCACATTGATATTGATCCATCCTCGATCAATAAAAATGTGAAGGTGGATTTACCAATTGTGGGTGATTGCGCCCATGTGCTTGAGGATATGGTGCGCTTGTGGCGTACAAGCGGGCATAAGGCTGATCAGAAAGCGCTGCAATCATGGTGGAAACAGATTGATCACTGGCGTGCGCGTAAATCTCTGGCCTTTGGTACATCTGATAAAACTATTAAGCCGCAATATGCGATTGAGCGTTTGTATAAACTCACACGTGATCGCAATACCTATATTACGACTGAAGTGGGTCAGCACCAGATGTGGGCGGCCCAGCATTATCATTTTGAGGAGCCAAATCGCTGGATGACATCAGGCGGTCTGGGCACAATGGGCTATGGTTTGCCTGCTGCCATTGGTGTGCAATTGGCTCATCCCGATGCTTTGGTTGTTGATATCGCCGGTGAGGCATCAATCCTCATGAACATTCAGGAAATGTCCACGGCTCTTCAATATCGTTTGCCCGTCAAGATTTTCATCTTGAATAATAAATATATGGGCATGGTGCGCCAATGGCAGGAATTGCTGCATGGCGGACGATATTCGGAGAGCTATTCAGAGGCGCTGCCTGATTTTGTGAAATTAGCAGATGCCTATGGGGCGCATGGCATTCGCTGTGGTGATCCCGCGCATTTGGATGAAGCGATTATGGAAATGATCAACACGCCAAAGGCCGTGATTTTTGATTGCCTTGTCGATCCGAATGAAAATTGCTTGCCGATGATCCCATCAGGCAAAGCGCATAATGAAATGATCTTGCCAGATCTCAGTGATGTTGCGCCCGATATCGGAAGCATCATTGATGATAAGGGTAAAATGCTTGTTTAAGGCGCATATGCGCAAAAGTTAATGCAAAGAGGACTGTTATGAACGCTCCTGTATCACCGCCATCGCCCTATTCATCGGCCATTGGCAAATCAAATGTGGAAAGCCATACGTTAGCGGTTTTGGTGGATAATGAGCCAGGTGTGCTAGCGCGTGTCGTCGGCCTGTTCTCAGGCCGCGGCTATAATATTGAAAGCCTGACTGTCGCTGAGGTGGCTCACACCGAGCATGTGTCACGCATTACCATTGTCACCTCAGGCACACCTGAAGTGATTGAGCAAATCGGTCATCAGCTCGAGCGCATTGTGCCTATTCACAGCGTGAAAGACTTGACCACTCAGGGCAATGCGATCCAGCGTGAGCTTGCCATGGTGAAAGTGCGCGGCAAGGGTGAAAATCGCGTGGAGGCGATGCGTTTGGCTGAGGCCTTTAAAGCTAAGGTTATCGACGCGACGCTTGAAAGCTTCATCTTTGAGATTACGGGTGCGCCGCAAAAGATTGATGATTTTGTGGAAATTATGCGTCCGATTGGCCTTGTTGAGGTCTCGCGCACAGGTGTGGCTGCCATCTCACGGGGGGCAGAGCGGACCTGAGCGTTCTTATTTAGATTACGCCGCGCCTGGCGTAGGGTGGAAAGATGCGGTTTTTTGGCATTTTCATGACAAAAAGCGCATTGCTCCTTTGACGAAGTGGCCTGTGGCGCTTAGAAGGCTGACTTATTCTTTTGTGGCGGGCTGGCCGCCGATACGGGAAAGTTCGAAATATGCGCGTCTATTATGATCGTGATGCCGATATCAATCTGATTAAGGGCAAAAAAGTTGCCGTGGTGGGCTATGGCTCGCAAGGTCATGCCCATGTGCTCAATATGCGTGACTCCGGCGTGAAAGATATTGCTGTCGCATTGCGTAAGGGCTCCGCATCAGCAAAAAAGGCTGAAGGCGAAGGCATTAAGGTCATGGAAGTGGCGGAAGCTGCAAAATGGGCCGATGTAGTGATGATGCTGACCCCTGATGAATTGCAGGGCGATATTTATCGCGAAAGCCTCGCTCCCAATATGAAGAAGGGCGCTGCTTTGCTTTTTGCACATGGCTTAAACGTGCATTTCAATCTGATTGAGCCACGCGACGATCTCGATGTGCTGATGGTCGCACCAAAGGGCCCCGGCCATACAGTGCGCGGTGAATATCTCAAGGGTGGTGGTGTGCCATGTTTGATTGCCATTCACCAAGATGCGTCTGGCAATGCACATGATCTCGGCCTGTCCTATGCGTCAGCCATCGGTGGCGGACGCGCTGGCATTATCGAGACCTCATTTAAAGAAGAATGTGAAACCGATTTGTTCGGTGAGCAGGCTGTTCTGTGCGGTGGTCTTGTCGAATTGATCCGCGCTGGTTTCGAGACTTTGGTTGAAGGCGGCTATGCGCCTGAAATGGCATATTTCGAATGTCTGCATGAAGTGAAGCTGATTGTGGATCTTATCTATGAAGGCGGTATTGCGAATATGAATTATTCGATTTCCAACACCGCTGAATATGGTGAATATGTCACGGGTCCACGCATCATTACGCCTGAAACAAAGGCTGAGATGAAGCGTGTGCTTGAGGATATTCAGTCAGGTAAATTTACACGCGACTGGATGCTCGAAAATAAGGTCAATCAGACGTCATTTAAAGCGACCCGCGCGCGTAATAATGCGCATCAGATCGAAGCCGTTGGCGCGCAATTGCGCTCGATGATGCCTTGGATTTCCAAGAATAAGCTCGTCGATAAGGCTAAGAATTAATCCATATCTACTCGATAGCTGAGAATCGTGCTTTAAACGTGTGAGTTCATCTCACACGTTTTTTTTTGATCTGGATTTTCATATGCGCCGTTTTTTCCATCATCTTGATGTTTTTACGCAAACACCTCTTGCGGGCAATCCTTTGGTGGTGGTGCATGAGTGTGAGGGGTTAGATGAGCGGGCTATGCAGGCTCTGGCACGTGAGTTTAATGTGTCAGAAACAGTGTTTATCTTTCCCCCCTCAGATCCCGTCAACACAGCGCGGTTGCGCATTTTCACACCTTCGCGTGAGCTCAGTTTTGCTGGCCATCCCTTGATTGGCACGGCTGCGCTTATTGCCTCAGAGCGTGTCGGGGCGATGCTCGCGCAAAGGGATGTGTCGGTTGTCTTGGAGCTCAGCCAGTCCATCGTGTCCTGCACAGTTCGGCAACCCAGTCAGGCCGTGTTGCAAGCATCATTTATTGTGCCGCAGCTTCCCAAGCGATTATATGTTGGCCTTAACCCTGAAGTGATTGCAAGCGCACTTGGTCTTGCGCCATCTGATATTGGTTTTGATGGGCATGAGCCCTGTGTTTATACCGCAGGCTCACCTTTTGTGTTTGTTCCCTTGTCCAATCTAGCCACATTAGCGCGCGTAAAGCCCAATGCAGGACGATGGCGGGATGCCTTTCCAACTGAGCGATCAGCCGTTTATCTTTATACGGGTGAAGTCCATCTTGAGGGCAGCGCTGTGCACGCACGCATGTTTGTGCCGAGCTATGGAATTATGGAAGACCCCGCAACGGGTTCGGCAGCTGCGGCTTTTGCAGGTGTAATTATGGATTATGAAAATCTGAGTGATGGTGACCACAGATTTATCATTGAGCAAGGCTTTGAGATGGGGCGTCCAAGTCTTTTGGCGCTTGGACTAGAGGTGCACCATCACAATCTGTCTTTCGTGTCTTTGACAGGTCATGTTGTCAAAGTGGCAGAAGGCCATATTGATGTATGACGTGCAGATCACCGCACGCCACATATCATCTGCCATTTACTTGCGTGCTTTTTTGGCGCGCAAGGCTTGAGCTGTGGATTCTTTTTCGCGTCGTGCAATGGGCGCAGGTGCTGAAGTGCTCGCTTTGCGTTGCAGAACATTCGATGTTGAGCTGTGCGCTGTGCCTGCTTGGGGCGGATAGGCAATAGACAGGGGCGCTGATGAATATGGGCGAGGTGAGGTGGAGCTGGTTTCACCGGAGCCAAGCAAAATGCCGCCTTTTTCAACTTCAATTTCACCATATGAAAATTTGCCATCAATACGGCCTGAATTTCGCAGCACAAGTAAGTGCTCGACAGATAATTGAGGGCCAACTTGTCCTAAAATATCTGCTGATTTGACATTTGCCGCCCCCTTGATGACACCGGTGTGCCCGATAATCAGATGGGTGCAGGAAATATCACCTTCAATCGTGCCCTCAATCGTCACATCTCCCTCAGTTGAGATGGAGCCTGTCAGTGTTGTGTTTTCGGCAATAAAGGTGATGTCTTTCACTTTAGACGTGGGTTGTGACATAATAAGCTCCGGACTTTAGAATGATTGATTAAAATTATTTAAAACAATGTCTCGCAAACCTATGCGGTCAAATTCATCCCATATAGTTGCAAGCCAAGATTGCGTATATCCGCGCAACACTAATGAATGTTGGGGGCTATTGACGTTCGGGTCTTCGCTGGTCGCAAAGTCAAAAAAAGTGGTGCCCATGACATCAACAGCTTCAAATGCCATTTGATTGAGGGTGGGGACTTGCAGTCGCTGCTCCGGCGGTATGTCGCCGATATAATCATGAACGATATCTTTGCGATCTTCAAAAAAAGCCGATTTGCCAGCAAAAGATTGAACGACAAAATGACGGCATGTTTTTTTGAACTCGCGCACCTCAATCTGTTCTTGCAGTGACACAATCGTGGGGGCAACTAAATGCATCAACACGATTTCAAATTCACCGGACTCAGCGCGGCTTAAAACGCCAATCTGTTCGAGAGTGCTCAGAGTTTGTAAAAAGCTTCCAGCACGAAAATCAACTAATACAACGGGAGGGGCGCTTAATGTCGGTTCAAAAATTCGTCTTTGGTCGATGGTTGAAAAGACATCAACGATATGTGTGACGGAAGAATGGTAGCGTATGAGAGCGCCGTTTGGACTTTCTGTATCAAATGCCGTCAAGGGCAAATTCAGGGCTGTAAAATATTCAATGATTGTGCGTGAGAGAGTTGTTTTCCCAACTCCACCTTTATCCGCACCTACGAGAATATAGGTTTGTTTTGCCAAGATGAGGTCCTAAAATTAATTAAAAAATATATATTTCTATTAACTTATAAAAATGTAACCGACAAGGCAAAACTAAACCTTGGTTATAAATGGCATGCCCTCTCTTAGGGTAAAGTTAGTTTGGATAGCCGTGTTGATGCTTGGAGCTAGCAACCATTGCACTGGCTTTTGCATCATGTCCTTGGGTGCATTCAGCCTGAGCTGCTTTGATTTCATTTTGGATTTGATTGTAAATCCTTGGGTCAACATGGCCTAATTGCAAATCATTGGATTGAATAGCCTGCCAGCGATCAATGTCGCCTTGGCATCCCGTACCAGTCGGCATGTGGAATGTGGGCGGTGTATAACTCAGAGACGACGGCGCTGCGCTGATGGGTGCTTGCGGGGGTGAAGATTGAGTTGATTGGCATGCCGCAAGGGTAAAGCAATTTGCGACAGCGATCACAGTCAATGCGTGTGATGAAAATCGATGCGACATAATAAGTCTCCAGATCACATGACGTGCCTGTGGCTTCATAGGCTCTCTCAATGGATTTTTTGTGGCAATAAATAACGATGATTTTCAGTTGTGCGTATTGTCACTTCAAATTCTGTATCTTCACGAAACAATGTGAGTTTCACATCGCATCCCGCAGATCCAGTTGACCATAAATGGCGCCAAAAATCAGAGAGAGTTGTGAGTGCTTTGCCGTCAATGGCGCGCACAATATCGCCCGCGCGTAAATCAGCCTTGCGGGCAGGGCTGCGCTTGGAAATACCAATAATCACAATTTGATTGTCTATTTCTGCGGCTTGGCATCCAAGCCATGGGCGCGGCTCGCGATGGGGGCGACCATAAGTGATCATATCATCCAAAACGGGCAGCAGGACATCAATGGGTATGCTGAGGTTAAGCGCTTTGGTCTTCCCCTTCTCATCCTCTTGTTCGAGCTGCAAAGAGCCAATGCCCACAAGCTCACCCTTTGTGTTAATCATGGCTGCACCACCCCATTGCGGATGGTCGGGGCTTGTCATCAGCGCGTTATGAAGAAGATATTCCCAATAGCCTGCAAAACTTTGCCGCGCGACAATTTTGGCTGCAATGGCCTGACTTACCCCTCCTGCACCCGCGAGGATGATGGGATCATTTACCTTCAGCGCTTTGGCTGAGCCCAGATGCAGATAGGGCGTGCTGATATGCGCGAGGGGTTGCAAAAGGCACAATCCCGTATCGCCATCATGCGCTAATGCATGGGCCTGAATAGTGCGTCCATCCGCAAAGCTGAGCCAGATCGTTTCGGCCTCCATGGCCAGATAGCCAACAGTGAGAATGAGCCCATTGGGGCGAATGCACACGCCATGGCCGAGCCTATGTGTGCCCAGACTCTCAGCGGAGCGGGCGGTCTCGGGAATGTGGGATGATATGCTCACAACCGCTGCAAACGCCGTTTCCAAGTTAAAATCATAGTTTTTTTGCTTTGGCCGCAATGAATTGGGGATCACGACCTCAAGGCGGTCAGAGGCATGGGAGGACGGCATCAAGGGCATTACTCCAGTATGGATACAGAGTTCACCTTAGCCCGAGATGAGTTTTTCAGCGAGTCGATTTGTGACTATCTTGTCATCAGACAAAAGTCGGCGTAAAAAGGAACCAACAGGACGGTGTTAGTTATGGTGGATGTAACCGCCTCATTGCAAAGCAAAGTGCACGCAACCCTTGGTGGGGTCTGCGCTCCTTCGCTTGTCCGTCTATCTGGGTTGCTTCTTCTTATCTGCCCCTGAGGGCCGAATGGGCTTAAGCCTTGGCGCTCAGGGGATTGAAGACCTTCACCGCACCCTTCTGGCCTTTGGTCAGCTTCCCAGGACTTAAGAGATCCGTTATGTCAAATTCAACAACAACCCCATCCCCTACTCAGGGCTCTAATTCTGATCGTGTCATTATTTTTGACACAACTTTGCGCGATGGTGAGCAATCACCTGGTGCTTCCATGACCTTTGAAGAAAAGCTGGAAGTTGCTGATATGCTCGATGCTTTGGGCGTAGACGTGATTGAGGCTGGTTTTCCCATTGCCTCTGATGGCGATTTTGAAGCCGTTGCGGCTATTGCCAAACGTGTCAAACGTGCAAGCGTGGCAGGATTGGCGCGTGCTGCGTTCAAAGATATTGATCGCTGTGCCGAAGCTGTGCGCCATGCCATGCGTCCGCGTATTCACACCTTCATCTCAACATCTCCTCTGCATATGAAATATAAATTGCAGAAAGAGCCTTCTGAGGTGTTGGATTTGGTGACTGCGCAAGTTACGCGTGCGCGTAATTTTGTTGAAGATGTTGAATGGTCAGCTGAGGATGGCACGCGCACAGAAATTGATTTTCTGTGCCGTTGCGTTGAGGCGGCAATTAAAGCGGGCGCCACAACGATCAACATTCCTGATACAGTTGGCTATACAATCCCTGATGAATATGAAGCGATTTTCCGCTCTGTAATTGAGCGTGTGCCCAATTCGGACAAAGCCATCTTTTCAGTCCATTGCCATAATGATCTCGGCTTGGCTGTTGCCAATACATTGGCAGGTCTGCGCGGCGGTGCGCGTCAGATCGAATGCACCATTAATGGTATAGGCGAGCGGGCGGGCAATGCGGCTTTGGAAGAAGTCGTAATGGCGTTGCGTACACGTGCTGACAAGTTGAATTATTCAAATCATATCGAGACAACAATGTTAACGCGTGCCTCGCGTCTGGTGTCCGCTGTGACCTCATTCCCAGTTCAATATAATAAGGCAATTGTTGGACGGAATGCCTTTGCGCATGAGAGTGGTATTCACCAAGATGGCATGCTCAAAAACGCGCAGACATATGAAATCATGACTCCCGATTCTGTGGGTGTGTCCAAAACCTCCTTAGTTATGGGCAAACATTCGGGCCGTCATGCCTTCCGTGAGAAATTACGCGAATTGGGTTATAACCTCGGCGATAATGCTCTGGAAGACGCATTCAAGCGCTTTAAGGATTTGGCCGATCGTAAAAAGATCATCTATGACGAGGATATTGAAGCCTTGGTGGATGATGAAATCGGCCATGCAGGCGAGCGTATCAGGGTTGAGGCATTAACTGTGATTGCCGGCACAACAGGGCCGCAATCCGCGACACTGACACTCAATATTGATGGTCAGCACCAAACCAAACAAGCCACAGGCAATGGGCCTGTTGATGCCATTTTTAACGCTATTCATGCGCTTGTACCCCATACCGCCACATTGGATTTATATCAGGTCCATGCGGTGACAGAAGGCACAGATGCACAGGCTGAAGTCTCAGTGCGTTTGCAAGAAGAAGGTAAAAGCGTAACCGCAAAAGGTGCTGACCCCGATACATTGGTGGCATCTGCACGTGCTTATGTGGCGGCACTCAATAAATTGATGGTGAAGCGACAAAAGCATGCTCCGGACGCAGTTGCGCGATAAGCATAACAATTTATCAGCCATGATGAGCTCAAGCAGAGAGATCTGTTTGAGCTCTTTTTTATTTTCATGCATAGCGCGCGAGAAGATGCGCTTAGGGGTTTCTAAAAGCCTGAAGAGCGTAATTGAACATCAATTCGGGTATAACTGTCATGAAATGGTTAAAAGGCTAGACAGAGCGCATGGGCTTTGCTAAACGGCTCCAACACTGGAATTGGTGACAAGCCAATGCAGAGTGGGCGCATAGCTCAGTTGGTAGAGCAGTTGACTCTTAATCAATAGGTCCTAGGTTCGAGCCCTAGTGCGCCCACCATTCTTTTAAATGTAAAATGATCAAGCGAAATGCAGATTAAATTGCTCACCCATTGGTGAGACAATGTAATAATCCTCGCGCTCCGTCCATGCCTCAAGCGGCGTAAATGAGGCGCCGTGATATAAGGGATTGATGACGCTTGCGAGTTTGCCATCAGGGAGGAGACAGCTTTGGCGCGCAAGTGTTAGGGCTTCCGCCTCAAATGTTTCTTGCGCCACATATTCATGGCGGACATGTGTGCTGTATTTTTCATAGGCGATATAGGCTTTGCCAATTGGTGTGATTGATGCCATGCGCAAAAACGACGCAGGTATATCGCGTGGCGTGGTCTCAAAATCCGTGGTGATGCGGGGGTAGGGATCATCGCCAATATAGGCTGTAAAATGCGCGCCTGTTTTGGAGAAGGTAAAGCCTTGAATGGTTGAGGTGCTCAACAATTTCTGTTGCCATGCCATGACAAGATCGCTGTCAGCGCCGATCATCAGGCTATCAAATTCGCTTTCGCTGAGCTCAATCATTGTGGCGGCAAAAAAATCGCCTTCAAAAGTAAGAACGCATGAAGATGACATAGTGTTCTGTCGCCTCAGATTGGGTTAAGGGGAATTTTTAGATTGAGATTTAAGTGATGCGTAGCGCAAATAAACGATGGCAAGTAAATTAAGTGTCGTAAATAATAAAAAAGCCCCGCTGACATCGCCAATGAATTTAATGACTATAATTTGCAGCGTTGGTTCACCCAATGGAACAATGGTTTTGATGCCGATGGCACGCAAAATGGAATTAAAGCCAGCATTGAGTGTGAAGTAAGCGGCAAGAATAGGTAATGTGTAATGTGACCAGCTCAAGCGGCGATTTGTATGTTTGAGAAAAGTTTGGACGCAAAAATAGGCAGCTGTTACCGCAAGTGTGCTTGTGCAGGCATAAATCAGCGTATCGATTGTTGAAAAATCACGGCGCAATGTGGTCCATATCAGTGAGCCACATAAAATGCCAAAAGCGGCAGGATAAGAAAAAACCAGCAGCAATAAAGCACTGACGCCGGCGGGTAAGTATATGAGATTGCTGTAATCATCATATCTGAAGATGGACATCAGATGATATTGGGCCGTGATAACGAGAAGACGCATCACAGCGCTTGTAATGATAATCCGCGCAAAAGTGACTAAGTGATTCATAGTGAGCATACACAAAAGCAGGTTTGAGCGCGGTGCAGCCGCAGCACAGAGTTAACAATGCGCTGCGGCTAGTCACTTTATTTTTCAATAAAGCAGTTCAGCTTAGCTAATGTGGCGTCAATCCAGCTGCGGTCATTTTTGCCTGCATGGATATCGGCCATTTGCTTTTCTTCGGCCTCATGTTTTGATTTTGCGGCAGCATAGACTTTTTCAACTTCATCAATCGGCACGCACACAAGCCCGTCTTCATCGCCCACAATCAAATCACCTGGGTTGATGATCATGCCATCAAGAGAGATGGGAACATTGATTTCACCTGGGCCATCTTTATATGGGCCGCGATGGGTTACGCCGGCGGCATAGACAGGAAAATCATGTGAGCTGATCCAGCCCAAATCGCGCACAGCGCCATTGATCACAATGCCTGCGAGGCCGCGCTGAATCGCATATGAAATCATCAATTCGCCGATAATGGCGTTTGTGAGATCACCGCCGGCATCCACAACAACAATATCACCTGCTTCCGCAACATCGAGTGCTTTGTGGACAAGCAGATTATCGCCTGGGCGTGTTTTTACTGTTGTGACAGGGCCAGCCAGCACGCCGCCTTTGTGCATTGGGCGTAAGCGAGGGCCGCCCGCAAGCATACGGGACATGGAGTCGCTGATATTGGCAACAGGCAGAGTTTTGAAGCGCGTCACAACATCAGCGCTCACTTTACGTTGCCGCTTGAGAACACGAAATCCAAGCATGTTTTATCCTTTTCAAATGTGACGCAAAGCGCCGAGAAGAGTCCGCAGGCAAAATCACCAATGGCCAGCCTTTTGGCAAGGGGTTTTACCTATTGTTTTCGTGTATTTGTCATAGCCAAGCCTGATGAAAGTGCAAGCGGTGCTGTCGCTGGGGTGGTGAAGCCACCAAAAGGGGGTATGATGGTTATATGACATGGGTGAGATGAGGGTGTTATGCGTATGAAAGTCATGATGCGGCTTGGTTATATTATGACATTATGGACCATGCAGCTGTGTGCTGGCTGGGCGCAAAATGGAGTCGTGAATGAACCAGGCGCACAAAGAGCCATTGATTTGCAGTTGCAATCGATTGTGCGTGGCGTGCAAAGCGATATAGGTCGGGTGCATGCCGATGGTTCGGTGATTGAGGATGCGCAATTGCATGGCCGCACTATTTGGCAAAAACTGCGCATGTCCTATGATAAATATAGCGCTCAAGCCCTGCATAATTTTTACGAACGGCGCGCCTTTATGCAAAAGCAATTATGCCAAGGTGAAACAGCCAAGCTCATTCCTTATGGGGTGGCGTGGGAATATGAATATGTCGATCAAAATCATGCCCCGATTATCAGCTTTAGGATAGATCATTGCGATCACTAAGGGTGGCTTGACGTTCACGTGAACTTAGGGCTTTCTTGGCTGAGATGTTGAATTTGTGAACCTATTATGCTCGATATTGACAGCCTTGATCTCAAACGCTTGCGGGCGTTTCATCTTGTTGCACGGCAGGGAAGTCTGCGGTTAGCGGCAACACGTTTGCGTCAATCTATTCCCGCTATTTCTGGTAAAATTCGTAAATTAGAAGAAGATTTGGGCTATGATTTGTTTGAGCGTTTGCCAAACAAGCTTGTTTTGACATTAGCAGGTGAGCGTGTGTTGCGCGAAGTTGACGGGCTATTTGAGCGCGCAGAGCAGGCGATTAATGCTTTATCCAATCGTGGTGAGGAAGGTCGTTTGGCGTTATCCGTGGGCAGTGATCACGCATGGTTTTTTGCGCCCCGTATTCAAAAATTTTTGCATGTATTCCCTTCTATTGAGCTTAATTTGCGTGTTTATAAATCAGGCGAAGCGTTAATTGCGCTTGATAAGGGAAAAGTTGATGTGGCGCTTGGCATTTTTCCGCCCCTGCCCAAACAATTTGAGCAACATATAATGGCCACCAGTACATTTTCTTTGGCATATCATCCCAAAGCTTTTGGTGGTCGGCGCAAGCCAAGTCTTGCTGATTTTGCTCATCAGCGGTTGATTTTACCCCCAAGTCAGACTGTGTCACGGCGGCATGTTGATCGTTCGCTGACGCCCATGCTTGGTAAATTATCTGGTCACATGGAAGCGCCGACGTGCGAAACGGCCTGTCAATTTGTCGATGCAGGTGTGGGGTCTGCCATTGTTCACAGCGTGTGCGTAGCTCATCACCTCTCGCCTCAGCTTCATGCTGTTGATCTCGGCCCCAAGGGCGGCACAGTGACTTTTTCGGCAGTGCATAAAAAGGGTGCCCTGCGCCAGCCACTCATTGGGGCCTTGATCGAGCATTTGGCGGGCTAATAGGTTCACAAAAATTGAACCTCCGCTTCACAAAGATATAAATTTACTTCAGCTCGGCATGGGCTAGTCTCTGCTCAAACAGGGATAAGACACAGGCGTGCCATCAAGCCGCGCCAATGCAAGAAGGGGGAGAGACTATGGGCCATTACCGCGTCACCGTGGACACGGGCGGCACATTTTCGGACTTTGTCTATATCAATGAAGAGACGGATGAAGTCACTGTTGCCAAAATTCCTTCAACGCCTGACGATCCGTCGCGTGCCATTTTGAATGGCGTGCAATTATTGATCGATCAAGGCGTGAGCCCTAAGGATATTCGTTATTTTTGTCATGGCACCACTGTGGGCACGAATGCGCTGCTTGAAGGCAAGGGCGTGCGCACGGGCCTTTTGGTCACGGAAGGGTTTCGCGGCATTTATGAAGTTGCCGAGCAATCGCGTCCTCATGGCCCTGCGATTTTTGATATTTTTTATGATCGTCCCGCATTGCTTGTGCCAGCGCATCTGACAGCAGAAGTGCCTGAGCGTATTGCGTTTGATGGCGAGGTTTTGAAAACCCTTGATGAAGAGGCCGTGCGCCAGAGTGTGCGTGATCTCTTGGCCGATGGCGTGCAATCCATCGCTGTGTGCTTGTTGTTCTCTTTCCTTATGCCAGAGCATGAGCGCCGTATTCGTGATATTATTGCGCATGAAGATCCGCAGATGAGTGTCTCGCTTTCATCTGACATTGTGCCGCAAATCAGAGAATATTATCGTCTTTCCACGACTGTGATTAATGCTTATTTGCAGCCGATTTTAGCACGCTACATAGCAAATTTAGACGCACGTTTGAATGAAGCTGGTGTTAAAACACCGCAAAAATATATTATGCAATCAAACGGCGGCATGTCGACATTTGGCGCAACGGCAAAAAAGGCGGTGGCAACTGTCTTATCAGGTCCTGCGGGCGGTATTACAGCCTCAGTGCAGGCGTGCCGTACAACGGGTTATCAAAATATCATTACCTTCGATATGGGCGGTACGTCATGTGATGTCGCGCTCATTAGAGATGGTGAGCCCTCCGTGAGCATGCGTGGCAAGGTGGAAGGACGTGATGTCGCCTTGCCGATGATTGACATTAATACTGTCAGCGCAGGTGGTGGTACATTGGCGCGTGTTGATCGCTTTGGCGCACTTGATGTGGGTCCAGAAAGCGCAGGCGCGCAACCAGGGCCTGCATGTTATGGGCGTGGCGGTACACAGCCCACGATAACTGATTGTAATTTGCAATTAGGCTATTTGAGCCCAGATAATTTTCTCGGCGGCAAAATGAACCTTGATAGCAAAGCGACAGAACAAGCCTTGAAAGTGAACATTGCCGATCCCCTTAACACCAGCCTTGACCATGCAGCTGATGGCATTGTGCGGATTATCAATGTTAAAATGCAAGAAGCGATCAAAGCCATTTCAACCATGCGTGGGCATGATTTGCGCGAGTTTTGGCTTTTGGCATTTGGTGGTGCAGGGCCGCTTCATTCCTGCGCAATTGCTGAAGAGCTCGGCATGGCCGGTGTTGTTGTGCCGCTTTTCCCAGGTGTTTATTCAGCCATGGGTTTAATCATGTCAGATGTGAAGCATGATTATATTCAATCGCGTTTGAGTGCGCTTGATAAAGTTGATGCAGCGCATGTGAATAAAGTTTTTTCTGAGCTTGAAGTGCAAGCGCGGCATGAGCTTGATGAGGAAGGCTTTAAGCGGAGTGAGACAGTGCTCGAGCGCTCGCTTGATATGCGTTATGCTGGTCAGGGCTATGAAATGTCAATTTCATGCCCGCTCGAGCTTGATGATAAGGCCTTGCGTTCTCTGCGTGCTGTGTTTGATGAGCAGCATCAAAAAACATTTGGGCATTTTGCACCTGATGAGCCAATTGAAATTGTGTCGTATCGTCTGCGCGCGATTGGCTGTGTGCCGCCTGTGAAAATACAGACATTTGAACCAAAAGGGTTGAGCCTTGCTGATGCCGTGCGTGAGCGGAGGTCTGCATTTTTTGGTGGTGCGCGCGTGGAGGCGCCGGTCTATCAACGCGATCGTCTTGATGTCGGGCATGAGTTTGATGGGCCGGCATTAGTTGATCAGCTCGATTGCACAACAGTGATCCCCCCTGGTCATCACGTGCGTATTGATTCTTATAAAAATATGATTGTCACAATGGGAGCGCAAAAATGAGTGCTGCGGTCACAAAAGACTCACTAGATCCAGTTGTGATAGAAATCATTCGCGCAAGCCTTGATGGTATTGTGCAGGAAATGCAAAATTCCTTATTCCGCACGGGTTACTCAACCATTGTGCGGGAGTCCCAAGATGCATCTTGCGCCATTATGGCAGCCAATGGTGATGTGATTTCACAGCATGTGGTTTTGCCTTTGCACATTGGTGCGTTTCCAGCCTGCACGGCTGCGATTTTGCGTGATTATAAAGATATTGAAGAGGGCGATGCCTTCCTCATTAATCACCCCTATGAGGGTGGAAGTCCGCACGCGCCGGATATGGCGGTTATTACGCC
>Ga0164297_10001437_pt1 | contig 25341 bp, 29 predicted proteins | sample GEODES058metaG_FD_113539 | JGI IMG/M metagenome (GOLD analysis project Ga0164297, IMG submission 113539) | Dystrophic lake water microbial communities from Trout Bog Lake, Wisconsin, USA - GEODES058 metaG | ecosystem: Environmental > Aquatic > Freshwater > Lake | place: USA: Trout Bog Lake... | reverse complement strand
TTTCACCAATGAAGTTGTCTTGTTCGGTCACTGAAGCAAAACGCATGTTGCCGCTGTTGTCAAATACCCAGTCCAAGGGTGGCGTTCCAGGCAAGGTTGTTATGGTCACATTGCCCGAGTTACCAATGACTATGTTGGCATTGCCGTTGGCAATGCCCGGTGCCTGGATCTGGGCTACACCGTCTATCTGTAGCACACCATTCAGCACAGTCAACCGTGCGGTAGCGTTGGAAGATATGTTTGAGTCAGTGATATACAAGGTGCCTGGCCCCAGATACAAGTTGGCCCAGCGATTGGTAGCATTGCCCAAGAAGTAGGTATTGTCCGCACTGGGTATGACATTGCCAGTGTGAGTATTCACATAAGTGGCCAAGTTAGCAGCAGTTACATGATAGGTGCTACCACCCGAATCAACCGGCAACACTGAGTTGGCAGTAAGTGGTGATAAATTTGGTAATTGTGAAATGTTGATGTTGGCCATGTCAGTTCCTATGAAGCTATGTAAGTGGGCTGTGTGACCAAGGTGTCACCTGCCTGTGTGACCAATTGATCACCAGAATCAGTTATCATAGAGTAAATTGCTAGAGTAATTGACGAAATAGAAAATCCAGGTCCTATACTGAATCCTGGGCCGATTGTCCATCCTAGAAAACTCATGATATTTTTCCTTTATGATCTATTTACCTGGGATAACCTTTAAATCCTGTTACAGGACTGCGTTTTACTACATCGGGCATTTCTTCACTGGCCATGGTAGCTACTTGTACGGCATCACCGGGCGGAAGTCCCATGGCCTGTAGTGCATCGCGTATGTATTCACCGGTGTGGGGGTCATAGCTGACCACAAATTCATTTTCACCAAATACTGTGTCTGGTTCAAACGGCGGAACGCCGTCCTTGGCACGTTGAGCAGCACCTTTGGCTCCGGCCATGGCCACACCAAAGCGATACTGTAAATAAGGGTCTTGATTTTTTAATGCTGGTATTTTCCATGCACCGGGCAGAGCCAAGGCAATGTCCTGTTGAAGACTACCGGTGCGACCCATGGCCACTTCTGTGATAAATTCACGGGCTCTCATCTTGCGTAGCCTGCAAATCCTTTGATTGGGCTGACTTTGTTTGTGGTCACCGGTTCGGTGGATTCTTGACTGCTGATTTCTGTGCCAGGTTCCCCCATGGCTTTACTTGTAGCATTTAAAATTTCAGCTTCGGCTTTGGTATATGCTAGGGTAGACATTTTTTGTCCAATTGGACCACCCTTGCTCAATGGTTCAGTTGGATCAAACTTATCTGTTTTAGGTTGTCCTGCAACAGCAACAATAAAACGCCACATGGCATAGGGATTTGAGTTGTCAAGACCATCATAGCGTTTCATGCCGGTCATGGGACCCAGCTGATAGTCATGAAACTTAGAGTGTGCGTCTTCGGCAACAAACTCACGGGCCCGCATGATTAATGTCCTGCGGTAGCTGAACTTGCTGTGCCAATTTCTCTAGCAGTAAAACTACTGCCTGTGATGGTCAAGTAATTGCCGGCGCCAACATAAATCTGTTGACGACTGTTGGCAGCCACCTGTGGAGCTGCACTATACAAGTTTCCACTAGCGGCCAGGCTCAAGGTGTATTGACTTTGTGCCAGTGTGGCTGTGGCATTGGCGCTCAAAGTCAAAGATTTTCCGTTTACAGCATTGGTTACTGTGACTGTGTTGGCCACACCTGGGCCTGTGACAAAAGTGGCTCCAACCAGGTTTTGTGCGGCATTTGTTGTGATCATCACGTTGCTGGCATTCTGAACCGATCCAACAATACCCATAGTGGTATCACCTGCTTGTGACACATACACATTGTAGTTTACTGAACTGCTACCAGTAACAATTTCACACTTGTCAGTGTACCAAACTGCATTTGATACTGATGTGTAGACGTTGGATTGACTCATTGTGATTAACCTTTGTAATTTTTCCAGGTCTTGAACAAGCTACGCTCAAGCTCTACTGATTCTTCCATGCTGGTCTGACGACGCAACTGGCTGGCCAACACAGGAGTTGTCGACTGACCTGTGCTCTTGGGACCGTTTAAGCCACCCGAGTAGGTGCGTAGATTTGGTTCGGCATCCAGGGTCTCTGTGTTGGTTGGCCAATCCAATTCGTTTTCTTCAAGGCTTTCGCAACCACAGTCGGACTTGCCGCATGTTGGGCAACCAGCATCTGCACCATGACCATGCACGTCAATGCCGGCCATTTTCAACAACTCTTTGAGCATGTCAGCTTCATGACCACTGGCAGTGATTGAAATGTTGCTTTGTGTTTCGTGACCGTCACCAATCTGCTTGTTCATACTGATGTCAAGACTTTCAGAAATCATACGTTCGACCGATGTGTTGAAACCTTCGTAAACACCTTTGCCAAACTGCATGCCTTTGCTGGATTTACCGCCAGTTGTTGCTGTAGCTACACTACCAGCTGTGGTTGTTTCTTCAACTTTCTCATCATACTCAATGTCTTTGGTAACTCGTTTACCGGCACGTTCGGCCTTGGCATCGTCTTTACCTTTGTGCTTCATGTCGTATTCCAAGTCTTTGGTAACTTTCTTACCGGCTTTCTCAGCACGGTTGTCGCGTGTGTCGGTGGACTCTTCTTTGACCTTGCCCTTGTGCATGCCGTAGTAGGCACCTAGTGCCTGATTGATGCGTTGTTTCTTGCTTTTGCCAGCAAACTTAGGATCATCACTGTGAACAAAATCACTAATCACATCACCCACTGGTGTCTTCTTGGTAATTTTTTCAGCAATACGAATACCTTCTTCGCCGGTTTCTTTTTCAAGACCGCGCTCGTGTTGTGACAGGATATAATCTGTCACACTGGTCATCATGCCTTTGATTTGGCCTAATTTTTCAATGATCCAGGTTGGCAAGTTTTCGTTGTCACGCAAGTGTGTTTCAAGTTCTTTGGCATGGCGGATCAAGGTATGCATATCGCCTTTGGCCATGTCGCCTTCGGCATCATACTCATTGCGATCAACACTTTCACTGCTCATGTTGCTAGGACGTGTCATCATAACACCATCTGTGTCCAGTGCTTCTTCAGTTTTCTTTACACGCTTGCCATTGACCATTTTGTATTTGTAACTGCCTTTGGTTACATGCTCGTCACCTTTTGGTTTGGTGCTCTTTGGACGGCCTTTTTTCTTTGGTGCATCACTCTTGACTTCATCATCTTTCTCCATGTCGTCTTCGTGTTTACGAGTATAACGTTTGCTGTAACCAGTATCCTTGACATCATGACGTGGATGTTCATCCTTGTTGGCAAACATTTTTTTAGCTGTTTCAGGATCAAAGGCAGTGCCACTACTACGACGCTTATCTTTAGCAGCTTTCTTCATTGATTCTTTGCGATCACCGTCGCCGTCAATGTCCAAGAAATCTGGTTTGGCTTTCTTTTCTTCGAGTGTGCTGGTGTCTTTGTATGTTTTGCCATCTAGTTCAAATTTGCCACCTTTGGGTGTTGAAGCAAGTTTACCTGTGAAGGCATTGCCTTCTTCCACGCACTCGCATGGTGCGCAACCACAACCAGGACATGTGCCTTCCATGGCCACGTTCTTGGCAAACTGAGCCATGTGACGTAGCTTGGGATTCTTGCTGTGTGTGGCCTTGTCAATCTTGGCCTTGGGAATCTTTTCACCTTGAGCTACATGTAGTGCCTTGTGCAGGCCGCCCTTGTGAGCAGGATTGACAGCTTTCTGGATCCACTTTTCACTTTCAGCTACCTTGCTCTCGTGTAGATCTTGTTTCTCAGCCAGCGCGGCCAATCTCTTGTTCAGGTCGTAAAAAAATGTCATTATATGTTCCTTGGTTTTGAGCCGGTTGGTGGCTTGGGTGGGCGTTTTACGTTGGTCATTGGACTTGACGTGCCCATTGGTAAATCATTTGTGGTCTTGGCAGGAGGTGTCTTGCCACCAGCCACAGTAAAGTCACTGCGGTAGGTATTCTTTAATACTGCATGCTCATCATAGGGAGCTGAGTAGTCGGCCTTGAGTGCTTCCTGTTCAGCTGTGTTGGCTGGATAGTCGGTGTCGGTCAGGAGATTTTTGTTTTCAGCTTCGATGCGATCACGTTCTGTATCTAGACTGTCCTCGTGTGGCACAGTCAACACGATGATGCGATTGGGATCCATGAACAAGGACTGTGCAAGACCTTTGATCTGTGGTTCAATAGCAGGATAGCGGAATTCCACATCCATGCTGGTCACTGAGTCGTTGCTGTGCTTAGGGAAGTCAGCAGGTTTGGCCTGCACCGGTGTGCTTTTAGCACGACCAATTTTGACTGGCTCAAACTGCTTGAGCTTTTCTTCCAGGGCCTTGATAAAATCAGAGGCCACATCACCTACAATTTTGATGCGATAATTGTAGGTTCTTTCACTTTCTGCCAGGTATTGTTGAAAATTTTTCATATTTGTATCCCTATATGATATTTATGCTGATTTATCTTTTTGGTCCTTTGAGGATATCAAGCGTTCCAATAAGTCATTACGGCTCAACACCTGTCCGTGTGCTGTTTCTACGGATTCCTCGGGTGTGCTTTTTTCTTGATCCAGTTTCATTTTTTTCAACTGTAGATCTATCATCTTTAGTTTTTTGTTTAGTTTGGCTGTTTTGGCCGTGAGTGCATGGCCCAGCATGGTGCCGGCCACTGCAAATATTTCGCTCGAATATCTACTGTCAACCTGCATGCCCAGATCCATGAGATCATCAAAGGTTTCTTGTGCTTTGGAAGCCAAGTCATCCAGTTCTTTGTCGCCGGTTTCTAGATCCCGCACCATGGGCAGAGCCGCATCAATCTTGTCAATGGTTTCAGTAATTTCTTTGAGTGCAATCTGTGTAGCAGGAACCGATGCAGGTTCGTCTTCCTGGGCTTCAGCAGGTGGAAAATCAAACAGGGATTCCAGTTTTCGGGTCATACCCTATTTACCGGTCTTTTTGCTACCCTGATGATATATTTGGTCTTCGTTGATTACTCTAAAAGTAATGCCCTGTCTACGGGCCCATTTGGTAGCAGCATCCCATTTGGCATAGTTCACCGCTACAATAGCGCGGTCACGGTCCGAAGCCTTGCTTTCAATCAGACTTTGTTTTTTGGGTTTGATTTCAATCAGTTCGGCTCGGGTGGTGTTGTTGGCACCACGATAGGTCACAAAAAAGTCTGGAATATACATGCTCTGTTTGCCGGTCAGTGGATTGCGATAAGGTATGCTGATGCTTTCGCTGGCCCACTGTAGTATGTTGTCGTTTGAATCCAGGAACATCATGAATGTGAGTTCCCATCCGGATCTATATCTTGGTGTGCCCTTGCCTACATATTTGGCGGGATTTTTTACAACATAGGCCCCTTGACGAAAATTAGGCATGATTAAATCCTAACGTTTCTGGCCACGTAGTAGTTGGGTTGAGTAGGAGCATTGACGCCCAGTAGGGTAGTGCGACTGCGGATCGTGTTTAGATAATAGGCCAGAGTGAATGTGATTTGTGGAGCTGATTTTCCTTGGAACTGTTGCAACAAGGTCATGACAGGAACATTGCTTTCGTGACTGATGCGAAACAAGGACACGGTAAAACTGCCGGCCGACTGGTCAGATCCGAATACCGATTGGAAATAGCTTAGAACTGCATCATACTGATCTACCGGAACCTGTTGTTGGTAACCGTAAAACCGATCAAATATCTGTACGGTTGGGTCGGTCTTGGTGTTGACAACGTTGACTGAACCCATGATTAACCTCCGTTGAACAGATCAAACAGGCTGACATTTGGCACAGGTATGTTAAAACCACCGTCACCATTTTGTTGTTGACCAACTGACCCAGGCACACCGATGCCGGCTGCAATACCCAGTCCCGTGGCTATGGCTGTGCCCAGTGCTCCAGTGCCGGCCAGAGCACCATTCAAGAACGTTGCGGCAGTTGGCACCAAGGCTTGACCTACTGCACCAACTACATTTTGTAAAGTATTTTGTCCAACTGCCAATGCTTGTAAGTCCTGTTTGCTTCCTGCTGGGTTTGGCACGCCAGTGCTGCCAGGAACAGCAATAGGGCTGGTTGTGGTATCGTAGTGTGCTGGGTCAGCAAATCCAGTAACTGGATCGCTGGGTTGAGCTCCACCAATGTCTCCAGAATAATATTTGACGTTTTCGTATCGTATGGTCATTTGATGTGTGACCACTCCGTTGCCTTGACTATAGTCATAGGTATCGTGTTGCCATTCGGTGATCATGGGATTGATCATGGTATACTGTGCATAACTTTTTTGTGACATACCGTATATGGTGATATCACGAAAAAATGGTTCTACTCCGCTGGCTACACCGGTTAACAAGGAACTGGCCAAACTGTTAATGGTTGGATTGGTATAGCCTTGGCCACTGAGACCCCAGTGTTGAACTGGTCGACTGGGTGCATAGGTATCGTTAGAACCGTAGCTGAATCCACTCAGCAGTCCTTCAACCTGTCCCAAGGCTCCACTTTGACTGGGTGTGTTGCCATAGGTATAGGTTGGGTCACTGTAGTAGTATTGATAGTATTGATACCACATGTTGCGTATAAGATCGCTGTGGTCATCGTTGAATACAATCTGTGCAGGGTTGTAGTTGATCTTGGTCTGCACCAGGCGTTTACGATTGTATTGGTTCATGGTGCCCACATCAACTGTGTAACCGGGCAACTGTGCTGTCTTGACCATGAGGCCAATCACGTTGCTCTTGCCGCCTGAAACAAAATTTGCCACCGCTGGTATGTTGGTGTTTAAATTGAAATAAACGTAGAATAAAAACTTGTTGCGAGGAACAAGATCATAACTGCCACCGCCTTGTGGATAAATGTTGCTACCGCCGCCAGAACCAAAAGTTTTAGCAGCATGATCATAATCCCTTACCCCTTGTCCGGGCGGAAATGGTTGAAGATATTCATTGGCCATTCAGGCTATCAGCCTGTGGCTGCTCCATTGTCCCGTTGACCTGGCACTGGAGAAGGTGTTCCAACGCCATTGGTTTGAATAGCATTATCATAACGAATAGTCATACTTACTGTCATGGCTGCACTGTCGCCGTAGTTGGCATCATTGTAGTTGACCGCTTGCAGGTAGCAACCTTGGATGCTCCAGGTTTCTAATGCAACAGGAGTGCTGGCACCATTACCACCATCCAACACTTCAAACACCGTGCTAAACTTGTAGTCAATGCCTGAAGCAGCACTACTTTGTTCCATAAAGTCTAGTTGTTTCTGTAGTTGTTCACCAACCAAACGTGTTACATTGCCGCCGGCATCATCACGCACTTCGCACGTGATGTCTTGCCACTGATGTTTACCAGCCAACCGTATGGTGCTGTTGTAGATAGGAAGATCGATGTTTTCAAAAGTTACGTTAGGACGAGTAAAACTGATAACCTGCTTGGTCAATTCTGTTGTGGTTTTATCAATACCCAGTCCTAAAAAACTGACGCGAAAGCGATACTTCAGCTTTGGCATCAACAGACCTTGGACTGACGAACTTTGCTGACTGTCCAACGGTACGGTTAAACTTGTTAATGTGTTTTGCATTGTTGCCGATGCCATTTGTTTATTCTCCTAATATGCTTTTATTTATGGTATTTGCGCCAGACAAAATTTTGATAGTTTTGTCTGGCAATCAATTACGCAGATGCTTGCGCTTGAATAGTTCCTGTGTTTTGTATCCGCATTGGTATGTAGATAAACTCCACTGCTTTAACTGGTTCAATCGCAATATCCACATACAGTTCGTTGGCATCGATTGTAGCTGGAGTATTGTTGGTTGTATCGCAAACGACCAAGTAATCATAGAGACCGCGCTTGTTGACCAAATCAACCATGAGTGCTGTGATTTGTGCTTGGATTGCACTGCGAGTAATGGTGTCGTTAGGTTCAAACAGGTATTGATTACCGATAATTTCCAAACGTCCACGTATAAACGCTACCAAACGTGCCACGTTGATACGATCCAATGCAGTAGCAGTGCCTTGCAAAGTATGATTACCAAAGTTCACAATACCTGTGCCAGGTATGAATGTGATTGGGTTGACATCGTTGCTATAAAGCACGTCACGTAAGCCTTGATTAACACCCAAGGGTTGGAATTCACCAGTTTGAGCTATCAAGTAACCAATTTGTAAAGCATTGTCTACCACACCGCGGCGTAGACCAGCAGGGGCAAACCATGGATAAGCTACACTGTCACTGCGAATAATTGTACGCAACATCATGTGACTTGGTGCTGTGGTTACTATGTTGCCTGTTAGATCCGTTGTGGTGCAACTTGGATAGAAAGCGGCAGAATATGGATCACCTGCGGACAAGTTGCCGTCACCAAATGTCAGGCCTAGACCGTTGTCGTTGGTTGCCCAGGTCACCACTTCATCTGGTGTCAAACGCAACGGTGTATCAACCACAACAAAAGCTGTGTTGCTACGATCGTCATTGAGCACTCGCATGTCTGGAGCCAACTCTGGATACTGTGGGCAAGCAATCAGATTGAACTGTGCTTGATTTTCACGTATCTGTGTGCTGGTGTCAATGCCGGCTTTCAAGGCCTTGACAATGAGATAACGCTGTGCATGACGGCCCATGTTGGGACTGCCATCCTCGCGATTGGCACTTGCTGTAACCCATGCATTGGTTTGCGCTGGCAAGGTATCTGGATAAGGATAACTTGTGGCATTGAAATAGTTGACCTGGAACGACTTGACGTTGAATCCGCTTCTACGTGTGTTCCATAGCAACATGCCTTGTGGATACAACAATGGGTTTGGTGCATCAAGATCTAAGTAATCGCTACGGATCAACGGTGTTGAACCTGTGGCAATTGGTGGAATTGGATCAGTGATTGGGTTGGTAGTTGCGTTAGGAGCCCAACGTGCATCAGCAAACAGGATACCATTGATTGTGGTTTGGTCTGAGTTGACAATCTGCACCCATTGATCTTGTCCGCTGACATTTTCCCAACGACTAATGATAGGATAGTTTTCCAAATCACTGGTGTTGATCCAAAGATCGCCATAGGCCAATGGACTCTGACTTGAATCAGTCTGAGTGGTTGGTGCTGTGGCACTGAATATAGGACCAGCAGCATTGGTCAGACTCAAGTCGTAACCACGAACATCGTTGGTGCAGTTTTGATAACCAACCCAAGCACCTTGGTTTTGAATCATGATGTCGGCTGTGGTTGCGTCACTGTAATACCAGTAGGTTCCGTCAACTGGATCAATTTCAGGAGGACTACCTGCAGCAATATAGGTGAATGTAGGTGTTCCAACCCAGTTGCTTAGAATCAAACCAGCTTGGGCACCATTGACATAGTTGTGTCGAATACCAGCTACTGATGTGGTAAATCCAGCAACGGTCAATGGTGTATGTGTGCCATCTACCAGATAGATATCACCGCCGGTGGCATGTGTAAACACAATCGCACCCGCACTGTTGACTGTGGCTGTGACATTTTGAATTCCAGCAGAACTGACAGCTGCGGTAAAGTCTGCACTGGTTGTGCCTTTGACATAAATCACCACTGGATCAGCCACTGCGGCTGTTTCAGGTTCTGTAGCAGTTATGCTAAAACTTGGATACTGAGTAACTGCACCACCACTTACATATGAAGCAGTTACAGTGCTGGCATACGACACTGATGTTGTTGTGCAGGCTGTTACTGTAAAACGTCCGTCGTAAGCGGCACCACTTCCGTCCAAATCAGTTACATAAATGGTTGAGCCAACTGCAAAAGGTGCAGACGTTTGTGTGGCAAAGGTCAAGGTAGCTGTGGTTCCGTTACCACTGGCTCCAGTCACTGTGAGATCAGTTACACTGAAAGTTGGGTTGGTTGTTGTGCCAGCAATGGCCGTGGCACCGGCTGCCGCACGCTCAAGAACCAGGAGACCCGAAGTTGCATTGTCCAATGGATTGATTTGTGCATAGGTAGTGCCAGCTGGAATAGCTTGACCGCCCGAAGTTGGATCTAATGCATACAAGGCATCAGCATCAGTGTTGTAAACAGGACAACTTTGCAACACATATGAACCCAAGGTGCTGTTGTAGCTCTTGACTTCAATCAGCATGCCCAAATTGGCCACGTTGGTCTGTTGGAATACAGAACCAGTAGGTGCTGGTGTAACATCGCTTGAACGCCATCTTGGTGCGGAATAGTTAGGACCATAATTGTATTGTGGAGCATAGTATTCACCAGCAGTGATACCCAATGTGGTCAAAGGAGTGCCGCTGTAGTTGTTGATGTAAATGATACCGCCGTTGACATTGCCAGGAGTGTTGGAAATTGTTCCGCCACTTGAATATGATGCAGATGCGGTGCTGGCATATGATACCGATGTTGTTGTGCAGGCTGTTACAGTGTAGGTTCCGTTGTAGGCAGTTGGATCTATACCGGCAACTACAATTTGGTCACCGACTGCATAAGGTGCTGTGGCCTGTGCAGCAAAGGTCAAAGTAGCTGTGGTTCCAGTTCCGCTTGCGCCAGTTACTGAAACAGCATCACCAGTGGCCAAGGAATCTGCATACAAATTCAACTTTCCACCAATGTTGGCAGCATAAACACCATACTGATTCAGTGCAGAATTGATCTGACCTGCCAAGTATGTTACTGTGTTGTTGGGGCTACCAGCTATGGTTATGTTGTGTCCGTTGATTTCAATAATACCGCCGGGTGTCAAAGTCTGTGGTGCCAGTGTGCCTTGCACTGCGGGCCAAGCGGTTTTCCATTCGTCGCTACCAACTTGAACCCAGGTGTTGTATAACTGTCCAGATGTGAGTCCATCTTGTAACCAGTTCGGAGCCTGAGTTACTGTGGGTCCACCACGTTTGTAATAGGTTGGGTTGTAGACATTTGTGGCCACAACTGCATAGTCACCGATGCTGCCATAACTGGTCATGGGCACGGTGCTGTCTGTTTCAAGATAAGCTGTGTTGGTAATTACACTGGCAGTTTCTTTGGTAAAGGATGATGTGGAGATATTCCACTCGTTGATTCCCCAGAGACTGTTGGTGGTGTCTAACCAGTAGGTTCCATTGGCGGGTGCGCCAACTGGACGATTTAAGGTAGCTGTAAGGGCAGCTAGGTCAATATCAGCACGTTGCACATAGGCAATGTTGGTAACACCCAATGCGGAGTAAGCGGCCAATAAACCATATTCATTCAGTTCATATCCGTTGATTGGAGTGCCTGCTGTGGTATTGTAGAAGAATGGCGTGCCAAATGTGCTTAACAAATCACGTTGGCTGGTCATCAAGTATAACTTGTTAGCGTTGACAGCTAAAGTTCCTGGAGCAATTCCAGTTCCTGCGCCAGAAATCTTGTTCTGAGCTGTAACCAATAAAATATATGGTACCGAGCTAGCGGCAGCGGGCGTGTAATTACTTTGGTCAATTACACTGACTTGTACACCTGGGGATAGTAAGGCCATAACTAATTCCTTTTTATTAATACAGATATTTATTGAAAAAGTCAAAAAGAATGGTCTATTAGACCCCTTTGGCAAAGGTTTTGATTAAATAGCTGTATGAATCGTCCACAATGTCCTTCCTGTAAACAAAGGTTATGTGCAGTAAACTATATAGCCGAAGGTGTGCGACACTATCGCAGTCGTTGTGAATACTGTATCAAAAGGGGACGTCGTATAAAACCTCCAGACCCACGTTGGAGTTTATCGGGCTACAAGAAAAAGACTCTGTGTGATCGTTGTGGATTCAGATCCAAGTATTCAGCACAACTACTGGTGTATCACATGGATGGTAATCTCAACAACAGCAATTTGAGAAATTTAAAAACTGTTTGTCAAAACTGTGCTGTTGAAATTAAAAAACTGGATCAGCCTTGGCGGCCTGGAGATCTTGAACCAGATTTTTAACCTGTTGATATAGATTATCTAACCCGTCAGCGTTGTTATCAATTACAGCGTCAAAATTGGTGCCGACCCAGGCAGTTTCAGATGGGTGTATGTTGAAATCTTTGAGTTGTTGCTGTGCCATTATGTCGCCTTTATTGGCACGTTTTGCTATGCTATACCACACGGGTTCGTCACCACGCACCACACGAATAACTACACCGCCGGCATCTCTAACTGCTTTAATTTCGTTAGGAAAACGACAGTCCGAAATCACAATATCATCGGTAGTTTTGCGCAGTTTGTTTTCTAAACTGGCAATCCAGATGTCATCGTGCCAACTCCTACGAGCCACTTCAGTGCCCCATTTTTGTAGGACCAAGCGTGGGGTCAAGTCGGGCATGTTTAAACGAGCGGCCCACCAGGCATCCACTTGTTCGCGCCAGGCCCTGGATTCTCTGGTGCGCCCTTCAAGCAGTTCGCGATCCCATCCAAATACTGCTGCTACTGCATCTTTTAGAGTGGCGGCAAAACTTTCTCTACGAAATTCATGTATATTTTGCAAGTAATCAGCAATGGTGTCTTTGCCCGATCCAATCAGGCCACAAATACCAATAATCATCTAATTTCCTTTACATTCAAGTGTTTGAGTGTGGCCTGTAGCATGTCAATCTGTCGACGACAGTCTTCTAAGGCATGGTGACTGGTAGGCGGTTTGGGCAAGTCGGGCCATAGGCTGTAGATAGTTCTGGCATCGCGCACATTGTAGAACTGCCAGGGCAAGGCCTTGCCATAGCTTTTGTAGGCATGCTCAAGAATGTTCATGTCGTAGGTGGGACCATTGGCCCAGATAAACTTGTGTTGCCAGGCCAACTTGTATAGGCTGTCTAGGGCTACATCCAAATCCACACGACCTTCTTCCATAAAGGCCTCAGCCTGTGCTTCTGGCTGAGTGGCCCACCAGTCTATGGTGTCCTGTTGTATGTTTCGGTCAGGCTGGCTTTCTAAAGTAATGCGGGCATAGTATTGACGATTGTAATAGCCTGTGCCAAATGGATCAAAACTTTGAGCCGCAATGGTCAAAATGGTGGCATCGGGGCCGGTGCCTAGTCCTTCTATGTCAATCATCAATGAGCTCATGCCACGATTGTAGCAGAGAATTTGGAAAAAGTCTACTGGGTGTTAGCCGATTACAAACGACAATGGTTGTGAACCATCTACATAGCGTTTGAGATCGTCGATCAGAGCATCCATTTGAGTCTGAGCTTCGGCTTTCATGGCAGTTCCGTTTAGACTGCCGCCGCCCTGTGGTCCGGCTATTGTGGCAAATTTCTCACGAGCTTCACCTATGATCATCTTGCAGTTGGCCACCATGTAGTCGCGAATCCACTGTTGTATTTGGAAATCACTCAGAAGGTTGAATTCTGGTTTTAGATTGTAAGTCCACATCAGGACACTTTCTCCAGTGCCTTTGGGATCACGTATCAACTGTAGTTTTTTGGTCACAGGATTAAAAGTATAGTTCATGTAGGCACCAAACATGCGCCCGGCCATTTTTACATAGTCGCTGTAGAATTCATATGTGGCTAGGCCGCCGGCCACGTTGAAGTTCATGAGATACACATTCAGCGAGGCCTGGCTGAATGGATCAAAGTTTGAAGCAAATGGGCCGGTTGAGTCGCCAAAGGTTCTACGATAAATTTGCCGCACGGTGATTACTTCCTGTGGCAAGGTATAGATGTTGACATTGGTCACCAGTTCCAAGAAAGTATAGCTTTCTTCGTAGGCATTCTGTGCCCGTTGGCGATAGACACCAATGGTCTTTTGATAAGCCGCTTCAAAGTGTGAAGGATCCAGTTCAATATCAACAATCTGATCACCCAGTTGCAAGCGAACATAATCAAAGATATTTTGTTTGAGCGTGTCTAGTGTGGATTCGTTTTCTATTGCCATTGGGGACTCCTGGTAACTTTTATTTAGTTACCTTTGATCCTTTGCGCAACGGGTGTATTTTTTCCATGGTGTGTGACTGTGGGCAAAACTTACACTGTGCAATGGGCTGATCCAGCTTGGCAAAAAATTCTTCGTGGTATTCAGCAAAGTTGTCCACGGTCAAGGGCTGATAAGCGTGCAACAGGGCGCGGTCTTGATCGCTGATGTCTAAACACATTTGATCATCAAACTCGGGCATGAGCGCACTGGGACCGCACTTGTAAAACTTGCCGCGAATAAAATGATAACTTTTCCACCGGGCAAAAGGGCAGTTTGCATGTGCTTCCACTGGATCGCTGTTGTGTAGAGTATAGGAGCCGTTGCTGTTGGGAATTACAGATGCTCCAACAAAATGATCCACGGTATAAACATTGATCATCATGCCGTTGGAATCAATAAATTGCCAGTCGGCGTTCCAGGGATTCTTGTCCTTGCTGACTTCGGTCACAGTGCCCTGTAGGAATTGATATATGTCCGAACGAATTTGTTCAAAATCTTCTGGAGTATGCAGGCTGACACCTATGTGATTCAGGGCACCAGCATTTTTTGATCCACGATACTGTATCATGGCGTCGTAGACACCGCGAGTCTGTAGGAATCGAGTTCCGTTGGTCAGAACCTGCACTTCTATTCCAAACAGTTGATTGAGCCCAGTGACCCAGTCTTTGAGAGTTGGATTCAAGAACGGTTCGCCACCCATGATTGTGATGGCTCTAAGACTGACCAACCGGCTCCACTGCTCGTAGATAGGAGCATACTCGTGCCAATCCTGCCAGCCTTTGAAATCAAAATTATTAAATCGATTACAGCGTTGGCAGGTTAGGTTACAAACATTGGTTATGTAGAAATCTACTTTGGTAGGTATCGGATACATCCAATTACTTAGTTACCAGGCCCACAGTATGATCAGATTGTCGTTGCCACGACCATTCCATTTGGTTTCTGTGCTCTTGATAGCACCAAAGGCCTTGCGTGCCGCTGGTTTGCCACCACCGGTAACTTCTTTAAGTTGCTCGGCAGGTTTACGCAGAGTTTTTTGCACAGTCTGCAGGGCGTCAAATCCAACCACAGCCGATCCTTTGACTGTGAAGGTGCCTATGTGACTGTCAGCCATGACATGAATCAACTTGCGTTTAGCTGTGTCATAGAGCCAGGCTTCAGAAGCACCTACCAGCTTGACCACCGGTTCACTCTTGAGCTTGAGTTCTGGAAATTCGCGCATGAACTTGAAACTACGGGTAAGTCGTTCTGGACTTACTGCTTTCTTGGCCCGGGGCTTGCGCTCTACTTTTTTCAGTTGCACATAGCTGTTGCAGTCGTTGATTACGGTTTCACAAAACTTAACACAGTTCTTTAGTTGTAGTTTTGAGAGATGACTATAGCCTTCTACTAGATCGCCGTCCTTGCCTTCTAGAACTTCGTTAAATTCAGCCAGGCGTAGTTCCCAAACACAAGTCACAGTTGAAATCATGTTGGGACTGATGTTCATGCCACGCATGAGTGCAATGGGTTTGAAGTCGGCTGACATTTTAGCACCGGCTACTACAAAATCATCAAACATGCCTTCCAGTTCACCACAGCACTCAGATACTTTTTCACGCAGGTGATCTTGAATTGTCAACTTGGCCACGGCGGCATCGGCATCTACTTCCTCTTGTGCCTTTTTGACTTCCTGTTTGGCCTTGAGCATGGCACTGATTTGCTCATCCACAATGCACTGTTCGTGTTCGGTCAGTTCTAGACCAATCAAGGTCATACGGCAGGCCCAGGCCGGTGTCACACGAATTTGGCTATCTGGAATACCACGCATGAGCTTGGCATCCTTGGGTCGGTGATTGATTTCTAAATATTGACACAGCATGTCCTTGGCATCTCGTTTGCCGTAGTGATAGTTATACCATTGAAATGCTTTGGCCAAGAGGCCCAGACGATTTTCGCTGGTTGGTTGAATACGCCACTCGGGTTCTGGACCCACATATTTGAATTCAGCACCCTTGGGGGTCAGTCGTTTGATTTCGTTTGATTTAGCCATAATCTGTATTATATGTGAAAGTTGGTGCTAGGTCAACCTAACAGGTTAGCAAAGGTTATGTGTTGCTCTAAATTGGTCAGTAGAGCTTTTAACTGGTCCAACAGTTCGCTATAGCGTGTGGTAACTCGTTTGAGTCTACGGCATTCTACGCTTTCCATATCAGCTTTGACAATTACTACATCAATGGCTTTTACCATTTTGAGCAGATCGCGTCGAGCCACTTTGTTTTTTACTGTGGCAATGGCTTTTTCAGCACAATCCAAGCGTTGATATAATTCATCCATAATCATAATTATACACGATTAGGATTTATCGGTCAATAAAACCCATAAATACAACACTATGCCACGTTTGAGCCTTTACCGCCCCAATAGAACCAACGACTATCAGTTTTTGGATCGCACTATTTCTGAAATGTATACCGTAGGCGGCTTGGATATTTACGTTCACAAATACCTGGGTCCGCAAGGTGCCAGCACCGACAACGGCAACAACGATGCTACCATACCCAATTATGCCACAACTGATCCGCTACACATTGAAGACTTGTTGTTGCTGGAAAATAGAGACCGTGTGTATGCTCCTGATGTGTATGTCATGCGTGGAGTGTATCGCACACAGGACATAGATTTTGATCTTACACAGTTTGGCTTGTTTTTGAACGGTGATACCTTGTTTGTGACCTTTCACTACAACAACATGATCGACACGTTTGGTCGCAAGCTCATGTCGGGCGATGTGATTGAAGTGCCCAATCTCAAAGATTACAATCCCTTGGATACTACCTTGGTCAAGGCCTTGCCTAGATACTATGTGATCCAAGATGCCAACTATGCTTCAGAAGGCTTTAGTGTTACCTGGTTGCCACACTTGTGGCGTATCAAGGCCACACCCATGGTCAATGCTCAAGAATACAGTCAGATCATCAATCAACCATTCATGCCAGAAAATATTTGGGATCCTGGCAACTTTTATCCCAATGGTTCAGTGGTCAACAATGGCGGCACTTACTATACTTCCAACGGCAACGTGCCAGCTGGCACACCAATTGATGCGATTAATCCTTCTACCGGATTACCTTACTGGACAGCAACCACACCCAATACTGTAGGCGACAAGATGAGCACCAGACCCAAAGATCTGGCCATCAACGATGCCTTGCTTACACAGGCCTATCAAGACGTGCCAGTATCGGGTTATGACAATGTAAAGTTTTATATCTTGCCCACAGGATCAACCGGTGAGCCGGGCAGTTATGGTCTAACTTCAACTTCAGAAGGGCCTACCAGTTCTGGCGACGAATCGGGTCTAGACATCACACCTGATGGATTTGGCTATGTGCAGGGTTATCTAACCGGTGACACTCATGCGCCCAACGGCCTTCCGGTCACACCTGGTGTGCAATTTCCACCGCATCCAGCTTCAGGTGATTACTGCTTGAGACTGGACTATTTCCCTAATCGCCTGTTCCGTTACAACGGCAAGGCCTGGCTGGCCATAAGCGACAATGTCAGAACCGATTTGGACTATGCAACTCAAGCCCTTACCCAGCGAGCCAGTTTTGTCAACAATACCTATACCGTGCCTACCACAGATGTTGGCAACATACCTAGTCGTCAGAGTCTCAGCAAGATTTTGGAAATACAGCCTGACAACGGTGATCAAGGTGGCAATATTATACCACCCAACCCAAGACCCCCAGGACGATAATGGCACAATATTTTTATGACGAACAACTACGTCGATTCTTACTACAGTTTGCTAGAATCTTCAGTAATTTTGATGTAGAATATGGCACCAACGAAGCTGGACAAGGCCCAGGTTCCACAACAGACACCTTGGTGCGTGTGCCAATTCGCTATGGTGATGCCAGTCGTCAAGCACAAACTATCCTGCAAAACAATTCGGCCAACGACATGCCATCTACTCCTTTGATGACATTTTATATTACTGATTTAAAATATGATCGTCCTCGCATGCAAGAACCGTATTTTGTGGACAATATTTCTGTGCGTCAGCGCACCTACGATCCTGACACAGGAACTTATGAAACCACACAGGGCAATGCATTTACCATTGAACGTGTCATGCCAGTGCCCTACGAAATGACCATAAATTTAGATATCTGGACCAGTAACACCAATCAAAAAATGCAGTTGTTGGAACAGATCCTGACTCTGTTCAATCCTGCCTTGGAGATACAAAGCACCGACAACTACATTGATTGGACCAGTTTGACTGTGTTGAATCTCAAAGATGTGCGTTGGTCAAGTAGAGTTATTCCAATTAATCAAGATAATCCAATTGATATTGCTACCCTGTCATTTACCTTGCCCATGTGGATCACCCCTCCTGCCAAGGTCAAGAAGTTGGGTGTGGTTGAACGTATCATTGCCAGTGTGTATGATGCACAAGGTGATTTGAACAATGCCTTGACCAACAGCGATCTACTATTAGGAACCAGACAAAAATTTACACCATACGGTTATCAAGTGTTGTTGATTGACAACAAGTTGCAGGCTCTACGACAACAACAGGTGGTAGATGAATCCAATATCAGTTTGATTCCTCCAGATAGCCCTGACAGTAATCTAATGTGGCACAGCATAGTCAACATGTATGGCGCTGGTAATCTGCGTCCGGGTATTAGCTACGTGACTTTGGAACAGCCCGACGGCACTGATGTAATGGGCTATGTGACCTTTGATCCAACTGATGATCGATTCTTGTTGTTTTCGGCCAATACCGGCACTGTTCCGGCCAATACCTTGGCACCAGTCAATGCTGTGATAGATCCGTTACTGAGCGGTCCTGGAAATGGGTTGCCTGCGGCAGCAGCAAATCAACGCTATCTATTGACCCAAGACACAGGAAGTTTTACTAATCCTGATGCAGATAATCCCGATGCCTGGACAGGAACTGGGGGACAACCATTGGTGGCCCGTGCCAATGACATCATACAGTATCAGGGCGGACGCTGGGTAGTTTCTTTTGACAGCACGTCAAGTCCAGATAATATACAGTATGTCACCAACATCACTACAGAATTACAGTATCGCTGGACTGGTTCTACATGGGTCAAATCATATCAAGGTCTTTATCCGGGGGGCTCGTGGAGTCTAGTATTGTAAAAGCTGTTGGCGTTTGGTTCTATGCAGTTGATACACAACGCTATCTGTATCTCATGAGAAACGATCCCAAACACCCAGGGTCATGGGGCCTGCCAGGCGGTCGTGTGGAATCTGGAGAAACCTTATTGTCAGCCATGCATCGCGAGTGTGAAGAAGAAATGGGATCTGTTCCAGACTACATACGCATGATTCCCCTGGAAAAATTTACCACAGTAGATTCAGGCTTTGAGTATCATACTTTTTTCTGCACAGTGACCACAGAGTTCCGGCCCAAGCTCAACGATGAACACACTGGCTATGCCTGGATTGATTCTGGCATATGGCCTAGACCCATGCATCCAGGCCTTTGGTCAACTGTGAACTTTGATGCGGTTCAAAGCAAAATACTTACCATTGAATCCAGTTTGAAACTGACCGATTGATCTATTGCGATATGTCGCAGTAGCTGATCCAGTCTTGATAGTTTATGGTTCTCACATTGGCGCAGTCTAACCATTCATCGGGCATGATGGTGGGTTCACCTACCAGGTAGAAGTCAACTGGATATGCTTTAAATATGTTGGCAATGTCAGTGATCCAGGTATTGCGACCTCCAGCGGTTTCGCGATGGTAGCCTAGCAAGAATATTTCACGATGCCCATCAAATGCTGCTAGGTAAACCAACACAGCCAAGTCCACAATCAATGGACGTTGAGGTATGATATAAAATTCGCCTGGATTGTTGATACAATTTCTAGTGGTGGTATAAACCACACTGTCTTGTTGTAGGCCAGCTTGCTTTAGTGCCGCCAACTGATCTGCATTGGTTTCTACAGTAAAGTCCAATCGCATTTCCATGGCAATTGATCCGGTGCCGTAGGTTTGTAATTTTTTACTGCTGAGTAGACCGCCACGATGCCGAGACAATCGAGTATAGTCAAACCATTGACGATCTATGTTGCTGCCAATGCAGGCAGCACGTCCACTGATGTGTTGATTCTCAATGGGGTTTGGAATCCACTCGCGACTTTCTGTTTTCTTGCCACCGGACCATTTGGATTCCAGTATCAAAAACTCGCCTGCGTAGTCCGATCTATATCGGGCCTGCATCAGTTTCTACCTACTGCTACTTCAATAATGCCTGGCTCCTGGGAATTGTAGTTTTCCAGACTCTTGCCAATAATGCAACCAGGTTGGTATTGAGCATTGTCTAATCGTTGTGCTACTCCGGTTTGATCACTGGCAACCAAACGATCGCCCTTGGTAATTGGACCAATTACACGACAGGGCACACGTCCTGTGAGTGCCACTGGCAACACATGTTCTCCGGCCTGTGAACTGTTCATTAGATAACTAGGATCAGTTGATATGATGCCGGCCACAGCTACCGAATGATTGCTGTGTGTGGCTGTGATTTCGTAATCGCCGCCAAATTCAACCACAGTTCCAGCAACATAGTTGGCATCGGCCACATACATTTCAGCCAAGTCGGCATTTGAACTGTTGAGATTTTTGGCTGTGACGTTGCCGGTGGTGGATATTGAGTTGCTTCCAAATGCGGCCAGCAAGGTAACCACATTGGAATCACCATAGGTTGTGGCTATTCCAGTTAGTTGACTGCCGTTACCGATAAAATAACTACCGGCAATGTTGCCAGTGGCACTAACAATACCGCTTACTGAAATATTGCCAGAATTTGATATTCCGCTTTGGCTTAGATCCAAAAAATCCCCAGCAGGTAGTTCTTGTATCTGATCTGCTGATGAATTTGCGATAAGGGGGAATCTATTTGCCATAACTTGTCCTGTAATTATTTATGCGCCTACTGGTATGGCAATGTTTCCAGATCTGGACAACACGGTCAAATAACTGCTGATCACTGGAATTTTTAGTATGGTAGCGGTTCTTGTCAATACTGAAAGGTTTCCGCTGACTGTGGTTCCGCCGCCGCTGATGCCGGTAAGTTGACTACCGTTTCCAATAAAATAGTTGCCAGCAATGTTGCCAGTTGCGCTGACTGTGCCGGTGATTAAAAGTCCAGTGTTGCTGAATTGAGCAACGTTGCTGGTTCCATCAACTCCCACGGTGACATTGCCACCGGCACTGACCACAGAAACATTTGAATTTCCGTTGCTGATACTGGTTGAGCTGGTTATGACTCCGGTCAGTTGACTACCGTTACCAAACAGATAACCTGAAGTGATATTTCCAGTGGTGGATATTGAGTTGCTTCCAAATGCGGCCAACAAGCTGGTCACATTGGCGTTGCTGTAGGTAGCTGGCAATCCAGTCAGTTGACTACCATTGCCCAAGACATAGGCACCCGAAATGTTACCGGTAACACTGACCGACACATTGGTTGTCCAGGCGTTGGCAGCAGTGCTGTAGGTCCAATTTGTTAATGTGCCAGATCCACTGTTACCAACTTGGAATCCAGCACCATTGATGCCAGCATAGGTTGATTGATTGTTGGCCAGAGCAATGTACAAATCGTTGGTCACAATAACATTGCTGTTGATGTAGGTTATGTTGCCCTGGACGCTTAGATTTCCAACTATGTTGGCAGAACCGTTGACCAAAAGATTACCAGTGGTTACCGTGCCGGTGGTGCTGATGGTGTTGGAGCCAAATGCAGCCAACAGGCTGGTCACGTTGGCATTGCTGTAGGTAGCGGCTAGTCCTGTAAGCTGGCTACCGTTACCAATAAAATAATTTCCCGATATATTGCCGGTGGCACTGATTTGTCCGGTGACCTGCTGACCGGTAGTGGAGATCACTACCACATTGGGGGTTCCGCCAGAACTTATAGTTACCGCGGCATTGCTGTATACAACCACATTGCTACTGCCACTTGATATGGAGTTGGCCATGTAGTTTTGTGTGAACACCAGCCCAGTGGTGCCAATTACAATAGGATTATCAGTGATCAGCTTCCATTGAGTATCAGCATAGATGATACCTTCAGTGACCATGATGATCATGCCGGCTTCTATTTCTCCGGTGGCATTGGCATCAGACGTTCTGCTCCAGGTTCCGTTGGAACCAGTGCCCACCGAAACCACATCATAAATGCCATTTTGACTGGCTGTGGTCTGTCCTGTGACCAAAACGCGGTCATTGATTGAAAGACTTACGCCATCGACCACAGCTGGTGCACCGCCTGACAGTGTGATGTTGGCAACTGTAACAACCCGTGTGGCCTGCTTGTAGTCTAGGTTGTATATCTGCTCGGCACGCGGTCTAGTTAATCCCATGGTTCTTCCAATATTATCCTATATTTAGCCAAAAACTAGGTCTTGGGCTGGCTGGTGTTTAGACCAGATCAAACAGGATAATTTCGGCTTCTATAGGATCAACTATGCTGATAGAATTTTCAGACTCAAAAGCTAGCCCATCACCTTCGATCACAGGTTGACTGTTTACGGTGGCTGTTCCTGTGACCACGTATAGGTAATAGTGTCGAGTGGCATTGATTTGATAGGTAAAATTGTCAGTAAAAATACCAGCTAGAAATCTAGCATCTTGTCGAATAGGTAATTGAGCTGTGATATCGCAAAACTGATTCAATTTTTCTTCACGTGTAAACTGATGCCAAGCATGTGCAGGCTCTGTATCTTGCTCATTGGGCCGTATCCATAACTGTAAGTAACGATTAGGAGTATTGGCGGTATTGCCTTCGGTATGGCTGATGCCTAATCCACAGGTCATACGTTGAACGGCGCCAGCAGGAACTTCTACATCATTGCCAAGACTGTCCACATGATGGCTTGACCCTTCGACCACATATCCAAAGATTTCCATGTTTTTATGCTCGTGCCAGGGCACTTGCCAAGCGTATTGAACACGATCGTCGTTGATGGTTTGGAGATGGCCGTAGTTCATGTAGCGAGCATCGTAATAGCTAGGGAAGCTAAATGTACGATAGCTGTTTATGAAGTCAGCTCTAGGATTACCGCGAGTAGCAGCCGGCCTTAAGATAATCATCTACACTAGTTTAACACCAACCGGTTCCACCGTTGTTCAGATCCGTCTCTGGATTATACAATGTAAATGTTGCTGGGAACGTATAAGTGCCCGGCAAAGTAGGCGTAATGTTTATATTGGTAGTTTGCCAATTAGAGAATGATGTGTCTATGGGTGCTATAGTGACTAAATTTGAACCGTCTAGTGTTATTCTGGCCACACCAGTACCACCTGTAGTCCAGCTCACCGTCCAAGCGTATGGATCGTTACCTAAAGTGCCTAGCACTGCAGAAATTTGCGATGCGGTAGTTCCTGTTGTAGAATATTGAACACCGCTTATAATAGGATTAACATTGGTTGTAAATCCTGCTGATGTTTCGGAGCTATAAGTTGCTGTATTACCTTGAACTGTAGTAAAAGTAATGTCCGCAGGGCTCATTGTAAATGATGGTGCTGGAAATCCAATGCTCCATCCGGGTCCCACTGATATACCGGGTCCAATAGACCATCCTAGTATCGACATACTATGTTTTCCTTATTTTATAATCCAAATCTTGTTCGATTGGCATTCCAACTTGCGGTGACGCCTGGTTGACTTAAGGCCCCTTGATATATTTTAACAATAGCCAAGTTGCCACCCCAAAGATCGGTAATACCGTTATCCCACCGATTCATGAGCCTTATGCCTTGACCACTTTCATAAGCTGCGCCACCTGACGTGATGCCAGTGGCTACCAAGGTGTTGTTCACATACAGTTTGGGATAGGTTCCGTCGTAGGTGCCTACAATTTGATTCCAGGTGTTGGGAGTTAGATTATAACTGGTGCCGGTATAGATCCAGGCTCCGCCATTGTACCAGCCAGCTTCTAAATCCGTAGTATTATTATTAATGGCACCCAAGGTATAGTTGATGCCACCGCCTCCAAACGCTTCTGTAACAATACACGGACTGGTACCAGTGTTGTTACCGGTGTAGTAGTGCCACACTTCAACTGACCACGTAGGCAATTGAGCTATACTAGGACCTTGGGCGTATTGACCTGCACCAGAATCAAAGGTCAAGTAGCCACCGTTGGCTGAGTTGTATGTGACACCACTGTACAGTGTAAATGGTACACTGCCCACAGTATCGGTCCAGGTGGTTCCTGATCCCGGATAACTGGCCGGATTGCCTGCGTCCAGGCTCAATACCAAGTTGGGAGTGGTGCTGGTTACACCAATACCCCAGCCTGCACCTACACTTACTCCAGGTCCTATTGATACTGTATTTGCTACCATGATTTATTTTCCATTCCATTTGCGATTGGTTCTGGCCCATTCCCAGAAACCTGGATCTCCGGGTTGTGGATCTACTGTGAATATTGACATGATTTATTTTCCTTGTTGGGTTAGCACCAGTAGTTGGTGAGTTCTATGGTGGGAGTCCAGGCTGTCAGAGTGACCGGAAACTTCCAGGCGCCGGCCAAGGCTGGAACTGTGGCTGGATCTGCGCCGCTGGTTCTCCAAGCAGGGTTGGTGCTGTCGATTGGGCTAAGATACATGCGGCCAGAGCCAGCATTGTCGTCAAAACCGGCCCGCACTAGACCAATCTGCCCGTCGTCCCAGACTGCCTGGAACACATAACCTGGATAGTTGGTGGTGCTGAGTCCAGCTGCGGCAAAGAAGCTGTCAATGGTGGACTGAGCGCTGGGGTTGGCACCCAACAACTCTAGATAGTAGTTATACACATTGGAGCCAGGAGGAACAGTATAGTAGGTTCCATCCCATGATCCTCCTACAGCACTAACGGAGCCAAAGTCACTGGCATTGATGGTCAGGCCGGGCAAGGGTGTAGCGTTGGTGATGGTTATAGGATAGTTGACAGTAAACGGATAGGTCAGGCCTTCGCTCAAGAACATGGTCAAGGGTGCGTTGGTGCTGATATATGCTGTGCCGTTGGTTGCCCCGCTACCAGCACCCAAGGTAACATTATAGAACGCAGGTCCCGGCAGAGTATTGAAAAAGGTGGTATTACTGGATGTGGGCGACAAGACCACAAAACCAGTGCCGGTGCTGGGACTGCCGTTAAACAAGGGACTGTTGATGGTAAAACCTGTAGGGTCGTTTACCGTGGCTGTGCTGTCTTGCAGTTGAGCACCGGCCACAACTGGTGGGCTCATTTCTGCATAGCCAAAGGAGCCGTCAACTCCGGGAGTAGGGGCACCTCCACCTGATCCCAAGGTCCAACCAGGTCCTATGGTCCAACCTGCTGCTACTGTTAATGGTGCTACCATAATGTCATTCCTTTTACATACTTATTTAATAAAAAAATAGGGCCACAAAGACCCTATTCTTTTTTATACTAACATTTTACGA